>Ga0209544_1000754_pt1 | contig 41146 bp, 35 predicted proteins | sample MesohylPK_FD_187297 | JGI IMG/M metagenome (GOLD analysis project Ga0209544, IMG submission 187297) | Host-associated microbial community of the marine sponge Aplysina aerophoba from Gulf of Piran - sponge mesohyl, lysed by proteinase K... | ecosystem: Host-associated > Porifera > Sponge >... | reverse complement strand
ACCGGCAGCGACACCCGAACCGGTAGGCGACTTGGACCACCCCGGCCCTCAGCGCGGTTCCGCCGCGCTGGCCCCGTGACAAACCCGGGAGGCGCGCGCGCCGAAACCGTCGCCGCGGCACGCTACGTGGGCCAGTCGGTCTCCCGCCTGGAGGATCCACGACTGCTCACCGGCCGCGGGCGTTACGTCGCCAACACCCGAACTGGGGTTCAACCACTCCGCCGGCGCAACATCCTGGGTGCCGGGGACCTGCCCCACACCACCGCCACTGGTGTGACCTACGACCGCATCTCACCCGCCGAATGCCTGGAGCAAGTGGCCGAGATGATCGACTACGAGGAATTCCGCACGGCCCAGCAGGAGGTCCGCGGATCGCTCGCTGCTGCCATTGCGGGTAACGGCACATCCCCTCGAGAGGGGACGCTGCCCGGCATCGGCCTGGCCGTCTACGTGGAGCCGTCGGCCATCGGGTTCGGTGCGCTGGCGACCGAGGGCGCCACGGTGCGCGTGGAGCCCGACGGCAGCGTGAACTTCTACGCGGGAACAGGCAGCCACGGCCAGAGCATCGAGACGACGCCGGCGCAGATCGTCGCCGACGCCCTGGGCGTGCACCCCGGCGAGGTGCGGCTGCTGCGCTACGCCGTGAGCGAGGATTGCGGCGTGATGATCAACCCGATGGTGGTGAAGGGCCAGATCGCCGGGGGCGTGGCGCAGGGCATCGGCGGGGCGCTGCTGGAGGAGGCGGCCTACGACGCCGACGGCAACCCCCTGGCGACCACCCTCGCGGACTACCTGGTGCCGAGCGCCGCCGAGGTGCCCCCGATCGAATTCGGCCACGTCGTCACCCCGTCGAACACGCCGGGCGGCCACAAGGGCACCGGCGAGGGTGGAGCGATCGGCTCGGTGCCGTGCGTGTTCAACGCCGTGGCGGATGCGCTGGCACCGCTGGGGGTGCGACTGAGTGACGGCCCGCTGTCACCCGAGGCGATCCGCGCGGCAATCGTCTCCGCCCGCTGATGATTACCGTCAGCGACGGCCCCGGCGCCTGCGACTCGCGTGCGACCACCGCCGGCGATCACGATCCCGGGGACGGGCCGCCCGGATCCCACGGCGACGACTCATGGACTGCAGTCGCCTCATCCGGAGAGGTGGCACCCGGTGAGGTGGTCGAAGCGACCCTCGGCGGGGCCGACGTGGTGGTGTGGCGCACCGAGAGCGGGGTGCCGTGTGTGATGGAGACACGCTGCCCCCACCAGTGGTCACACCTCGGCGACGCCGGGGCTGTGGCGGGTGAGGAGATCGTCTGCCTCACGCATTTCTGGACTTTCGCCACCGACGGGAGCGGCTGGAAGGAGAACCTCGACGGCCGCCGTGACCGCAAGGGTGACATCGAGGTGTACCCCTGCCGCGAGGAAGCCGGGGAGATCCAGGTCCGACGATCGGGCTCGAGGGAGACCCGTTGAGCGCCGTCGAAATCGTCCTCTCCATCGCCGCGGTGGCGGGCGGCGCCATCGTACAGGGCTCGGTCGGCGTGGGCCTGTCGCTGGTGGCCGCCCCGGCGCTGGTTGCCATCGATCCCACGTTCATTCCGGGCCCACTGCTCATCGTGGGGCAGATCGTCGGGATACGGCACATCATCGTTGAGGGCAAGCACATCGACTGGCAGGCGTTCAAGAACGCGCTCTGGGGACTGCCGGTGGGCATCGCGGGCGGTCTGGCGGTCGTCGAGCTGGTACCCCTGCGGCTCCTGGCCCTCCTGGTCGGGATCCTGACCGCCACCTCGGCAGTGATCCTGCTGGCAGGCTTCCGCCTGCGCCAGACCCGCCGCACCGAGATCGTCGGCGGCCTGACCTGCAGCTTCGCGGGCACGGCCGCGTCACTGCCCGGCGCCCCGCTGGGTATCTGCTTCAGCGAGATGCGGCCGCCGACGCTGCGATCCACCTCATCGGCGTACATCTTCATCGTGGGTGCGGTGGCCATCGGCCTGCTGGCGGCCCGGGACCGCTTCGGCCTCCACGAACTCACCCTGGTGGGTTACCTGGTGCCCGGGATGTTCATCGGGCTGGCCATCTCGCGGGTCGTGCGACCGTTCCTCGACCGCACCTGGTTCCGACCGGCGGTGCTCAGCGTCGCCCTAGCCGGCGGCGTGGCCCTCATCATCGGCCAGCTCGTCTAGGCGCCCGGCCCCCGACCGGACCGTCACGGACCCCGAGGGAGGGGGGCGCGGGGCCGATTTGCGACGCCTTGCGCCCGCGCGAAGGAGCAAACGGCACCCCGGCCCCCGACCGGACCGCCCGACGGTGGGCTCAGGCCTCGAAGGTGGCCAGTGGGTCGGCGTGGCGGCGATGCATCCAACCCTTTATGTCGTCGGTGGAGGTCACCACGTTGCGCATGCTGCCGATGTCGTCGATGGCGATCTCGATCACGTCGCCCACCTCGCTCGGCATCTCCAGCGGCGGCACGAGGCACGTGCCGGTGGAGAGCACCACGCCGTCGGGGAACGCGGTGGCGCAGAACAGGCACTCCACCAGCTCCTCCAGCGTGCGCGCCAGCTCGGAGGTGGACGTCGTGCCACTGAACAGCACGTCGGCGCCGCGGCTGAGCCGCAACCTGATCGTCAGGTCGTAGGCGTCGGACACCTCCCAGGCGGGCCGCATCGTGGGTGCCAGCACACAGGACGCCGCGAAGATCTTGGCCTGGGGGATATAGAGCGGGTTCTCGCCCTCGATGGCCCGCGCACACATGTCGTTGCAGACGCCGAAGGCCACGATCTCGCCGTCGGTGTTGATCATGAGCGCCAACTCGGGCTCCGGCGTGTCGTTGTCGGAGTCCGGGCGTCGCCCCACCGGCTCGCCGTCGGTGACGACCTCGTGGGCGACGCACTTCAGGAATAGCTCGGGACGATCGGCGTTGTACACCCGGATGTACACGTCCTCGTCGCCGCTCTCCTCGATCCGCGCCTCCTGCGAGACCCGGTAGGTCACGCCGGCCCCCCAGACGGGCGTGTCCCCATCGATCGGGCTCAACAGCCGTGGCACACCCCCAACCGGCGGGTTCCGCAACGCGGCGGTGACCTGCTCGCGAATCTCCGCCGCCGAGTGGTGCAGCAGGGCAGCCAGGGTCGCCACGGTCTCGATCGGATGAACCCCCTCATCATCGATGACCCCCGGCCGGGCCAACCCCGCCACCGAGTCAACGAATCGAACGATCGCGGTCATGCCGCCACCCCCTGCGCGCGCTGGTACCGGCCGGCAACACTACTTTCCGCACCCGCCGCCGGCAGACGACCCCGGCCCGGACCGCCACGGACGTCCGAGGGAGGGGGCGCCGGGGTCGCATTCCGGATCGACTACGCAGGCGAGAGACGGAATCGACACCGGCGACCCCGACCGGGCAACCCGCCGCCGCTCACCAGGAATAGAACCCCTGACCGCTCTTGCGCCCGAGCTCACCGCGGGCGACCTTGTCGCGCAGCAGCGCCGGTGCGCTGAACCTCGGGCCGAGGCGATCCTCGAGGTGCTCGGCGATGGCGAGGCGCACGTCGAGACCCACCAGGTCGGTGAGTTCCAGCGGCCCCATGGGGTGCTTGTAGCCGAGGCGCATGGCGGTGTCGATGTCGTCGACGTCGGCCACCCCGTCCTCCACCATCCGGATGGCCTCGAGGCCGAGCGCCAGGCCAAGCCGGCTGGTGGCGAACCCCGGATGGTCGCTGACAACAATCGGCGTCTTGCCGAGAAGTTGCGCCCAGCCCCGGGCGGCCTCGACAGCCGCCTCACTCGTGCGCTCGGCCACGACCACCTCCACGAGCAGCGACACCGGCACCGGGTTGAAGAAGTGCATCCCCACGAACCGCTCCGGGCGGCGCAACGCGGCTGCGATCTCCGTGGGCGGCAGCGAGCTGGTGTTGGTGGCGATGACCGCGTCGTCGGGACAGTGGGGCTCCAACTCGGCGAGCACGGCTTGCTTCAGCGCGAGATTCTCCGGGACCGCCTCGACAACCAGCGAGCATTCGGTGTGCTCGTGCCCGGTCGCCAACGTGAGTCGCCCGAGCGCGTCGCCGACGTTCAAATCGGGGTCGCGCTTGGCCAGACGCAGGAGCGACGACTCGATCCTGGCGCGCGCCGCGGTGAGCAGAGCGGTCTCGACGTCGATCAGGCGGACGCGCTGGCCTGCCGCCAGCAGGCTGGCCGCGATCCCCGCACCCATGGTGCCGCCACCGATGACCACGATCACGGGTTCGTGCCCACCCGTTCGCGCCCGAGCGATCCGCTCCCGACGTTCTCGACTATGACGGCGATCCCCTGGCCGACCCCGATGCACATCGCCGCGAGGCCGTAGCGACCGCCGGTGCGCACCAGATGGTGCACCAGCGTGGTCAGAATCCGGGCGCCCGAACAGCCGAGCGGATGACCGACGGCGATCGCGCCGCCGACCGGGTTCACGATCGACCGATCCAGATCCGGCCAATCGGCCAGGCAGGCCAGGGCCTGGGCACCCGATCCGAGCGAGACCGTCCATTCGGCGGGCATCGCCGGGTTGACCATCCGCCACCCGAGCGCCGAGTTCCAGACCGTCTGGTTCGCCGTCGGGAACGCCCTCTCCGGCTTCTGCAGCACCCAGGGAGCCCGGCTCATCGACTCCACACCGCCGGCAACGACGACGTCGGCGTCGCCCACCGCCAGCGCCCGGCTCGCAGCGATCACCGCCTCCATGCCGGATCCGCAGAGCCGGTTGACGCTCGAGCCCGGAACCGTCGTCGGGAATCCGGCCAGCAGCGCGGCCATGCGAGCGACGTTCCGGTTGTCCTCACCGGCGCCGTTGGCGTTTCCGAGGTACACCTCGTCGAAGTCCGCGGCGTCGAGCCCCTGCGACCTGCCGACCAGTTCTCGCAAGGCGATCGCCGCCAAATCGTCGGGACGGGTCGCCGCCAGCGCCCCGCCGAGGCGACCGATGGGCGTGCGGACCGCGTCGGCAACGAAGACGTCCTCGACGTGTCGCCTCATGGCGCTGTCTCCGGGGTCATGCGACGCTGCGCCCGCCGCAGACGAACACCACCTGACCGGTCACGTACGAGGCCGCCGGTGACGTGAGGAAGGCGACGACCTCGGCAATCTCGGTCGGCCGGCCCGCCCGCTGCATGGGAATTGCCGAGGTGACCTTGTCCCAGGTGGCTTGGGGAACCGCCCTCGTCATCTCCGTATCGGTGAAGCCCGGAGCGATGGCGTTGACGCGCGTCCGTGGCGCAAGCTCGCGAGCGAGAGCGCGGGTCATGCCCACCAGCCCTCCCTTCGATGCGGCGTAGTTGAACTGCCCGAAGTTCCCAAGATAGGAGCGGGAACTCATCGAGACGATGGAACTGCCGTCGATCAGTTCGTCGCGCAGCAGGTGAATCAGTGCGTACGCCGCGCCCAGGTTGACGCGCAGAACGAGCCGGAGGTCGGTCTCGGACATCGCCGTGAGGCGCGCATCGCGCGTGATACCGGCGTTGTTGACGATTGCTCGAACGCCTCCGCCGCTGCGGTGCACCTCGGCGCCGATCTCGGCAAGGCCCGACGGGTCGGTCAGGTCGGCGCAGACCGCAGCGGCACCAAGTTGCGCGGCGACGGCTGTCACCGCCGGATCGACATCAACGAGGAGCAATTCGTGACCGCCGGCCGCCAGGCGACGCGCGATCTCCAGGCCGATGCCGCGTGCCGCCCCGGTGACGACCGAGACGCTCACGGCTGAAGCCTTCCCAGCTTGGCACTGCCCAGGTCGATCAACTCGCCCGTCATCACCGGATCTGCCAGCAGGCCTCCGATCACCCGCGCTGCGCCGGGCCGATCCACATCGTCGGGAAGGGCGACCACGTTTGCCGAGGCCGACCGGCGTGAGAATTCGAACGCCACCGCCCTCGCGCAACTGATGAGCGCCCCGGCGAGTGCGCCCGCGAGCGCCGATCGTGCGCCGCGCAGGTCGGCGGAGTGCACCACGTAGACGAGCGGCACCTGCTCGGTTGTGCATTCGCCCGCGACCCGGAATGCCTCGACGAGTCGATCCTCCACCGAGCGCCAGTCCGAGGGCAGGTCGCAGGCGGCGAGCACGGCGCCGTCGGTAACAGTCTCGGGCAGCAACTCGCCGAGCCAGGTGGTCGAGTCGTCCAGCAGGAGGTTCTTCACGCCAGGTGCCTTATCGCCTCGGACCGGTTCGGTGTCAGGCGCGCCGGTGGCCCGGACCCCGACCGGTCCGGGCCACCAAGCGGCGGAGTGCTACGTCGTTTGACCTAGCCCTCGACACATCCGTCGAGACCCTCGGAAAGCACGCCCTCGGACCAGCCGTCGGGGCACGCATTCCGCGTGATGTAGCGCCGCGAGGGATCTTGTTCCAGGCTCGCGAGGTACTCGGCGGTGTACGGCTCTGCGACGTCGCCCGGGTTGGGCTCACCGGTCCGGGATGCGGACAGCGAGGCCTCCGGGAGCATCACGTTGAAGATGTCCGCGGTGTCCTCGTCGCTCACTGTCCCCTCGGGGAACACGTTGCAACCCTCGGTCTGGTAGTCGCCGGTGCACTCCCGGACATTGTCCGCGGTGACGATCTGGTACGGCACCTCGATGTCCTTGGGAATTCCCGCTGGGCCGTCGAGCAGGATCGCCGCCATGATCTTCATGGCGATGCCGCCCTGGGCAGGCGGGGAGCCGATGCTCACACCGGGCCATCCCTCGAGCAGCCGCAGCCGGAAGAAGTTCGACGTCTCCCCGCTCACCGGGATCTCCTTGTCGACCGCCCGCAGGGCGTTCACGCAGCCGGTCTCGCCGTAGCCGCAGAAGATGCCTTCCACGTCGGGGAACGATGCCAGCGCCTTGGCCGTCTCGGCCTGCTGCTGGGCACTGCTCCAGCGCCCTTCGTACTCCGTCAGGATCTCGGTGTCGGGAGCCACCTGCTCGAGCGCGGCGAGCGCGGAGCCATAGTGGACGTTGTCCGTCGAGGTGCCAACGACGCCGTGGGAGACGAAAATCTCGTCGTCGCCCTCCATGAGCCTCAGGAGTTCGGCCATGGCGTTGTATCCCATGAACGGGTGCTCGGCCAAGTCGCCGTTCGGCAAGGTGGGAACACTGGTGATGTACGACACGTTGTAGGCACACGGCTCGGTGACCGTCGCGTCGAAGATGATGACGACCACACCCTGCTCGCAGGCGTCGCGGTATGCGGAGTTGATCGCAGTCGGCGAGAGCGCGTAGGAGATGATGCCGTCGGCGCCCGCCGCCACCATCGACTGGACCTGCGAGATCTGGGACTCGGGGTCGGGCGTCGTGAGGTCGGACCGCACCTCGATGCACTCGTTGAACGGGGGCATCTTGGCAACCGCCAGCCCGAGGTTCTGGGCCGCGGTCTGCCACGCATTGCCGATGTTCAGCGACGTCATGTAGACGACGTACTTGTCGCCGCCGCCTCGTGGCGGCTTGTGGTTGGCGAAGCACGAGGCGTCGCCTGCGTCGGAACCCGCGTCCGCGGCCGGCGCAGGAGCCGGCGCCGCGGCCTCGGTGGCGGCGGGCGCAGGAGCCGGTGCAGGGGCCTCGGTGGCCGCGGGTGCAGGAGGCGGCGAAGCCGTGCTGGAGGAATCGTCCGACTCGCTGCAGGCGGACAATACAAGAACGCCAACAGCCAGCACGGCTGCCACCATTCGCATTTTGGTCTTACTTCTCACTGTCATCTTCATCCTTTCCATTTGGGGGACAGTTCCATTGGGCGTGTGCCGGCTGATCTACGGGGTTCGTGCCGGCTGGGATCGCCGCCTGCGAAACGCCGACATGCTCAGGCGCGTGCTCAGGAGTGCAACGATCACAACGGCGCCGTAGAGCACCGACTTCCATCCCTGGGAGAAGCCGGTCGCGCCGATGACGACCGTGATGGTCGTGAGCAGCAGGGCCGCCGCGACGGTGCTGAGCCAGTCGCCCCGACCGCTTCCGATGATCGTGCCGCCGACCAGCACGGCCGAAATCGAAGGGATCAGCCATTCGGTGCCCAGGTCGAGTTGAGCGTTGGCCGAGAACCCCAGCAACATCACCCCTGCCACGCCGGCTCCGAGTCCGCAGATGCCGTAGACGCCGACCAGAATCCAATCGACCGGGCGACCGACGATCCGAGCCGCGGTGGGGGAACTCCCCACCAGGTATGTCTCCCGGCCGACTCTGCTCTTCATCTGCAGCACGTAGCCGAAGATCACAGCCGCAATCAGGAAGAAGACCGGCAGTGAAACGCCGCCCAACTTGCCGGATCCGCTGAAGGTGGTGAACAGACTCTCCGGGGCCGGTGGCGACTCCCTGCCGAAGGTCCAGCCCACGGTCAATCCGACGAGAATCCCGTTGACGGCCAGCGTGACGATGAAGGCCGGCACGTCGAACTTCACCACGATCAGCCCGTTGAAGAGACCGACACCCGCTGCGGAGAGGAGTGCCAGGACGATCGCCACCCCCATGTTCCAGCCGTACTCGTCGGTCGTCAGAGCGGTCATCGTGGCCGAGAGTGCGATCACGCCAGGGACCGACAGGTCCAGGCCCCCTGTCAGCATCACCAGACCCTGCCCGAGCGCCAAGACTGCAACGAAGAGGCTCAGCGTCAGCAGGCTCTGGGCCGCACGCCACGAGGGCAGTGCATCACTGACGATCCGGCCGCCGACGAAGACGAGACAGGCGATTCCGAAGATCAGCAGAGGCCGCGCGAAGCGGCGCAGGGCCGCGGCCGAGCGTTCGCTCAGGTCACCGGCCATGACTCACCACCCACACCGGCGATCTACGCGGACTCATCGCTCACATCCGCGTAGTGCGCGGAGAGCATCTCGCGATCCTTGGCGCGGCGGGCTGCGATGGCGCCGAGCAGGACTGCGATCAGGATGATGATCCCGGTCACCACCTGGACCATCCAGTTGCTGATCCCCAGGACGAACAGCACCTTCGGGATCGCCACGAGCGTCAGCGCCCCGAAGATGGACCCGATCGCCGAGCCGGTCCCGCCGACGAACGCCGTACCGCCCACGGCAACCGCGGCGAACGTCGACAACAGGTAGGCATTGCCGATGTTGGCGTCGCCGGTCTCGGTCGTCAGGGCGATGAGCACACCCGCGAACCCGTACAGAGCTCCGGCGATCGAGAAGATGGAGATGCGCACTGCCCTCGTCGACACGCCGGAGAGTCGGAGCGCCTCCTCGTCCTTCCCGATGGCGAACATGTACATGCCGAGCCGTGTCCGGCGGAACACCAGCCAGGCCGCGGCGAGCGCCAGAATGAGGATCAATGCCCGCGGCACCGTCGCATGGGTCTTCAGCGCGTCGACCAGGGTGCGCGGCACGATGCCGCCCGGCGTCTTCAACCGGATCAGCGCCAGACCCTGCGGGATCACCAGCGTCGCCAGCGTCACCGCGATGCCGGGGAGCTTGCCGTAGACCACGAGCACCCCGTTGACGAGCCCGATCCCGGCGCCGAGCAGAACGAAGACGACCACCATGAGCCACGGGTTGAGCGACTGCAGACTGGTGGCCATGAGCACGTTGACCAGCGTCACCACGCCTGCCGCCGAGAGGTCGAACTCGCGGGTGATGATGACGAGCGTGACGCCGATCGAGGCGACGATCAGCGGTGTTGCCAGCACCAGATACGACTCGATCAGGCGCACAGTGAGCCCACCGATCTGCCGCTGATCCCAGACCACGAGCACAATCAGCAGGAACAGCGCGGCGCGGGTGGTCCCGCCGGTGCTCAAGCGCCCGAGCCAGCGCCGCAAGCCGGTCATTTCGCCTGCTCCGGGCCATCGGCAATCTCGCCGCCGTGCCCCACGGCCGCTGCCAGGATGTGATCCTCGCGGATCGCCTCGCCGGTCAACTCGGCCGCGATGCGACCGTTGTAGAGCACCACGACCCGGTCACTCAGACCCACGAGTTCGGGAATCTCCGTGGAGTAGAAGACCAGCGCGATCCCCTCGGCCGATGCCCGGCGCAACATGTTGTAGACCTCGAGCTTCGCCGACGGATCGATGCCGCGTGTGGGATCGAACATCAGCAGCACCCTGGCGCCCGACAGAGCGGTCCTTGCGAGGACGGTCTTCTGCTGGTTCCCGCCGGAGAGTTGGCCGACCTCGCGCGCGAGGAACTCGGCGGGAAGCTGCGCGTCGGCTCCCGCACCTGCCGCGAGTTGCACCTCCGCGGCCCCGCGCACGAGGCCGAACGAGGTGACCCGACCGAGAGCGGTCGAGGTGATGTTCTGCACCGTCGAGAGGTCGGCGAACAGACCCTCGATCTTCCTCTCCTCCGGTACGAGCGCGATCCCGCGACCGCTGTTGAGAGCGGCGCGGGGAGTCTTCGCGCGGTACGGCCGGCCGTCGATGGTGACGGTGCCCCCCGTCATCGGTCCGGCGCCGGCGAGGCCGTAGAACAGCGCCCGCTGTCCCTGACCCTCGAGGGCCGCAACCCCCACGATCTCGCCCTCGCGGATGTCGAGATCCACGCCGCGAAGCTTCGTCCCGACGGTCATTCCTCTGGTCTGCAGCACCGTCGGGGCGGCGGGGGGAAGTTCGTGCCGGCGCGCCGGGAAGACCAGCTCGATCGAACGGCCGATCATCATCGAGATCAAGCTGTTGGCGTCGAAGTTGGAGTCGTCGAAGGAGCCGACGACCTCGCCGTTGCGGAGCACCGTGCCCCGGTCGCACAACTCCCTGATCTCCCCGAGCTTGTGGGAGATGTAGAGAACAGTCGTGCCGGCATGGACGAGTTCCCGGATCTTGGCGAAGAGCCAGTCCGTGTCGGGCAGCGCGGCCGTCGGCTCGTCGAGGATCAGGAGCGAGGGCCGCACGTACATCGCCCGGAGCGTCTCGAGCCGCTGCTTGGCGCTCAGCGGGAGGTCCTCCACGAGCATGTCCGGATCGAGGTCCGGGACCTCCCACTCGTCGAGCACTTCCTGTGCCCGGCGGGCAACACGGCGGCGGCCGACGATTCCCAGCCGGGTGGGCAACTCGGCGATCAACAGGTTCTCGCCGACGGTGAGGTTGGACAGCAGCGACAGTTCCTGGAAGGAGGTGCTGATGCCGGCTTCGCGAGATGCCCGCGAGTTCCCGAACGACAGCGGCGCGCCGCGAACGCGCACGTCGCCAGCGTCGGGAACCACCATGCCGGCGAGGCACTTCACGAGCGTCGACTTGCCGGCGCCGTTCTCCCCCACGATTGCGTGGATCTCGCCCTGCCGCAGCACCAAGTCGGCGTTCTCCAGCGCCCGCGCGTCGCCGAACGACTTGGACAGGCCGGTGACCTCCAGTGCCGTCACCATGCCGGCAATCTCCTGGTCACCGAGCACGGCCCGGCGGAGCGGACCGAACACCGCACGCGGCCACCGATGGCGGTCTCAAGCAGCGATGCGCTCAACGAGCTTTTCCTTCTGCGTACCGGGGCGCTCGATGGCGCCCTCAGTCACGAGCGAAACGGCGGTCCCGACGCTCAGCGCGCTCCGGATCGCTTGCTGGATTTCCCCCGCCAGATCCGGGAACGCCTCGGTGTCGCCGCCCGCCACCTCCACCCGCAGCTTGAGCGGCTCGTAGGTGCTGTGGCCCGGGAAGTCGATGTCGATCTTGAGGTAGCCCGTCGTTCTGGGCCGCAGCCCCACGACCACCTCCTTGATGGCCGCAGGGAACACGTTGACGCCGCGCACGATCAGCATGTCGTCGGTCCGGCCGTGCGCCTTGATGCGGTAGCCGGTCCGGCCGCAGTCACAGCCCGTCGCGGTGACCGTTACCAGGTCGCCCATCCGGTACCGGATGAGCGGCGTGGCACGACGGGCCAGCGTGGTGTAGACAACTTCGCCGGTCGCGCCCTCCTCGATCGGCAGCGTCTCGAGAGTCTCCGGCGCCACGATCTCAACGTGCAGGGCGGCCTGCGAGCAGAGGTGCATGCCGTCCTTGTGGTCGCACTCCGCCCAGTACGTGCTCCCAAAGTCCGCTCCACCCATCATGTCGCGAACATCCGCGGCCCAGAGTGACTCCATCTGCGCTCGGATTGCAGGCTCACCGGCACCGGGCTCGCCACCCGCGGAGATCTTCCGGACCGAGAGTTCTCGCGCCGGCTTGCCGAGTACCTCGGGGGCGGCGGTGCCCAGGTGCGACACCATCGACGGCGTGGCGCACATCGCAACCGGCTGCAGGTGCTCGATGGCCCGCAGGAGCCGCTCGGTGCCCGACTCCGCACCGAGCGGGATGACGCAGCAGCCGAGGTGCTGGAGGTGTTCGACGTTCACGAGCCCGCCCACGAACCCCCGTCCCATGGCGTAGGCGTGCATGACCCAGTCGCACCGGCGGAATCCGTTGGCGTAGAACACCCGCGCCCCCATCGCGTTCCACGTGGCGATGTCCTCGCTGGTCGCACCGACGAAGGTCGGCATTCCGGTGGTGCCTGACGAGGACTGGATCTGCACGATCGACTCGAGTGGTGCGGCGGCGTGAAGACCCAACGGCGGCCGTGCGAGCAGGCTCTCCCGCACCTCGGCCTTGGTGGTGAACGGCAGATCCGCCAACTGATCCAGCGAACGCACTCTCGCGGCCGCGCCCCCGAACTTCCGCTGGTAGAACTCCGAGTGGCTCATGACGTAGCCGAGATGCTCGGCGAACAAGTCCTCGTGCATGGCCCGGAGGCCCGAGGCCGGCAGCACCTCGATGGGGTCGTAGACGTCCGCCACGGCTCGTCAAGCCAGCCTTCGGATCTCGTCGGGCAAACCGAACATCCGGAACTCGGGGACCACGGCCTGGCCGAAGAGTTGAATGGCCCTCGCAGTTTCACCCGCGTGCATCTCGTGATAAGCGAGCCGCGCCACCACGTAGTTCACGCCGAGTTCGTGCTGGTAGCGATACAACTGCTCGATGCACTGCTCGGGATCGCCGATCACGAACCGATCCCGTGCGAGGTCCACGAACGAGCCGCTGCCCGCGTCCGCCGGCTCCCCGAGCCGGGCGTACAGCCGCTCCAGCGCCGGCCGGGCCGACTCGTGGGCTTCCTCGCCGGTGCGGGCAATGAACACCTCGCGGGCGAGCGGGACGATCTCCCCGGGACCGGGCTCACGCCGGGAATACAACGGCCTCAGCTCCTCGAGGGAGAGGTGCGCCGGTCCGAAGAAGGGCAGCGCCTCGGCGGCCGCCACCTCGGCCGCGATGGATGTTCCCGCCATCCAGAGGGGGACTGCGAGTTGGGCCGGCTTCGGCTGCACCGAGATCGAGTGGAGCCCGGCAGCGACGGTGTGCACCGCCATCTCCGCCGGAATCGTGTGATACGGGCTGTGGTGATTGAACGGGTTCGGGCCCCAGGCCTTGCGCATGACTGCGAGATCGTCCCGGATGCGGTCGACCGATGCGTCCCCGCCCCAACCGGCGGCGACCCGCTCCCCCGGCTCCCCGCAGGCCACGATCACCCTGCCGTTGGAGATGTTGTCGATGCAGGCGACCTCCTCGGCCACGTAGATGGCGTTGACCAGTCCCGCGAGGGGCATCAGCCCGACGCGCACGTAGGTGGTTCGCTGTGCAACCGCCGCACCCACCACAGAGGCCGACGAGTTGAACGCCCCCGGCGTGAAGTTGCGTTCGTCCACCCAGACGGAGTCGAATCCCCAGCGCTCGGCAATCTCGGCTTGCTCGAGCGCCTCCTCGTAGGTGTCCACGTGCTGCTTGCCGGCGATCGATTCGATCGTGAGCGGGCCTAGTCCAAATCGCATGGGTGTCCCTTCTCACTCAGGTCGGGCCGGTGCCATCAGACATGCGGGATGACTTCGGTCGCGAGGAGTTCGAGCGACCGTAGGTACTTGGCTCGCGGCAGTGAGTCGAACCGGGTTCCGAAAATGATGTGATCGGCGCCCGCCGAGGCGATCTCGCGGATCCCCCTAACGACGCGCTCGGGCCTTCCGATTGTCCGTTCGTGGACGGCCACGAGCTTCGCCGCGGCCGCGTCCAGCTCGCTGGGCCGATCGAAGCCGACCGGCTCGCCGTGCTCGTCCACGAGGTAGCGCCAACCGCCGAGTTGCTCGCGCAGCAGGAAGCGCAACGAGGGGAGCGCCTCGCTGAAGGCTTCCTCGTTCGTCTCGGCGACCCAGCCGCGCCGGAGCACGCCCATCTTCGCGCCGCTACCGGTGGTTCCCGCCGCCTCGGCGCACTCGCGGTACAGGGCGATGTGGCTGCGCACCTGATCGAGGGTGAGCGCGTCGGAGAGGATGATAGAGGCACCCATCCGGGCTGCCCGCTCCACCGGCTTCGGACCGACGGCGGCCACCCAGATGGGGACATCGACCTGGTAGGGCTTCGGCGTGACCGCCACGTCGGGGACGCTGAATTGCGCACCCTCGAAATTCACCGGCCCGTCGGCCCAGGCACGCCGGAGGACCTCGACACCCTCCTCGAACCGCTGCCGCCTCACGCGCCGGTCGATATTGAAGCCGTCGAACTCGTTGTCCCGATACCCCAGCGCAAGGCCCAGATCGAGCCTCCCCGCCGAGAGTTGGTCGAGCACCGCCGCCTGGTGCGCAACACGGAGAGCCTCGTGCTGGCTGAACAGGAGTGCCGCCTGGCCGATCCTGATGTGCTTGGTGGCCGCTGCGATACCGCCGGCGACGGTGAGGAGTGAGGGGCAGTAGCCGTCGTACCAGAAGTGGTGTTCCGTCTGCCAGATCGTGGAAATTGTGCGCAGTTCATCGACGTACTGCGCGTCTTCGATCAACTCCTGGTAGAGGTACGAAAAATGCCGGGGTCCTGTCTTCGTCGACTGCAGGCTCCAGATGCCCACGCCCACGTCAACCTTCCCCATGCTCACCCCTCCGCTCGTGTTCAATACGACGACCGTAGTAAGTACCGACCCTCAATCTAGCCCGCAGTTGGCCGGAGCACGGGACCGACGCCGGATGGCCGCAGCAGGTGCGGGCGGACTCCGAGCATCGGGCGGAGCCGATCACCGGTACTTGCCGAAGTCGGGCACACGCTTCTCGTTGAAGGCCGTCACTCCCTCGCGGGCCTCGTCGGAACCCACGAACGCCGCCAGACCGTCGAACGCGACGGCGGAGATGCCGGCGATGGACTCGGTATCGGCGTTGAAGGAGTGTTTGACGAACTTCAGGGCAGCCGGACTGAGTGCGAGCATCTCGTCGGCCCACGTGCGCACCTCTTCACGCAACCCCGACATCGGCACCACGCAGTTCACGAGGCCCCACTCCAGCATGGTGGCAGCGCTGTAACGGCGGCACAGGTACCAGATCTCGCGGGCGCGGCGCACGCCGACGTGGCGGGCGAGATACGCCGTTCCGAAGCCGGCGTCGAAGGATCCCACCCGGGGGCCGGCCTGGCCGAACTGGGCGTGGTCGGCGGCGATGCTGAGGTCGCACACCACGTGCAGCACCTGACCCCCGCCGATGGCGTACCCGTTCACCGCCGCGATCACCGGCTTCGGGACGTCCCGGATCAAGCGTTGCAGGTATTCGTCCTGGAAGACGCCGTACTCGCTGGGCCCGTAGTCTCCGGTCTCAAGACGCTGCTTCTGGTCCCCGCCCACGCAGAAGGCGCGATCCCCCGCCCCGGTCAGCGCAATGACGCCGACGGCCGGATCGCCCCACGCCAGCTTGAAGCAGTGGACCAGCTCATCAATCGTGCGTGCCCTGAACGCATTGAGTCGCTCGGGCCGGTTGATCGTGATCCACGCCAAGCCGTCATCCACCTCATACAGGACGTCTGAGAGTTCAGAAACTTTCAACTCCGTGCTCCTTACTCATGGGGCGGACAGGCCGCCTGTCGAACCAATGCGGTGTTCCGCCACCCAACGCGGGCCAGTGCAACGATGTACGATCCGGCGGATGAGAAGCGGCGACCTCGTGGACGCGCTGATGGCCTTGGGATTCACGCAATACGAGTCCAGGACGTACATCGGCCTGCTCAGAGAAGAGGGACAGACCGCATACGCCGTCTCGAAAGTCAGCGGCGTCAGCCAGCCGAAGGTCTACGAGGCGCTCCGCAGGCTCGAATCTCGGGGGGCGGCGGTGCAGGTCGGTGCCGATCCTCTGCGTTTCACCGCCACGCGCCCGGACGAGTTGATCTCCGGGCTGCGCTCGGAGTTCGGTGCCCGCGCCACCGCCGCGGAACGCGAACTCTCGCGCATGCTCAGCGAGACCGGCGAGCCGGAGCGGTCGCCGGCGGTGATGTCGAGCGTCGTGTCCCGCGACGTGCTCATGCAATCGGCCCGCACGTCGATCAAGTCGGCACGCACGAAGCTCTACATCTCGGGCTGGGAGGGCGAGTTGTCCGAGCTGGCCGAGGATGTCGACAGTGCCGCCGACGCCGGAGTGGCCAGCGTGGCCCTCGTGTTCGGACGGGGGCCGGCGCCGATTCGAGTGGGCCGCGTCTTCCAGCACCTGTCGACCGCCAAGATGGTGTACCCCAATCATCAGAATCGTCATCTCGCAATCGTCCGCGACGGACTGGAAGCCATCTGGGCGATGTACTCGCCGGAGCAGGGCTGGACCGGCCTCATCTCCTCGGACCGTCGCATGATCGGGCTCACTCGCGGGTTCATCCGCCATGACATCTACGTTCAGAAGACGTTCGAGCAGTTCGGACCGGCGATGGAAGAGGTGTTCGGGCCCGGCATGGAGTTGCTCGCCGACGTGTTCACCGACGTCGTCCTGACCGATCGCTCGACGCGCGCCGCGGCGGGAGACCAGCACTTGAGGTCGGCCGGATAGGCGCCGAACACCGCTGAAACCCTCAGGCCGTGCCGACACCGGCTAGGTGATCGGCGTCGGCCGGAGCACACCCCGCCTCGACGAGCACCTCGCTGGTGTGTTGGCCGAGCGTCGGCGACGGCGTCGCATCGGCGTTCTTTGCGCCGTCCAGCCAGAACGGAACGCCTTGGGTCTTCACCGCGCCGGCCGTCGGGTGATCGAAGCCGAGCACCATCCGGTTGTGACGGATCTGCTCGTCCTCGGCGACCTGCCGGTAGTCGTACACCTGCCCCGCCGGAATCCGGGCTTCGTCAAACACACGGATCCACTGCTCCGTCGAGCGTGTGGTGAGCACCTCCGACACGAGGTCGCGCAGCTCGGCGGAGTTCCGGACCCGCGCTTCGTTGGAGTCGAACCGGGAATCGTCCACGAGACTTTCGAGACCCAGCACGCCACACAGGATCCGCCAGTGCTTGCCGTTGACGACAGCCAGCACGATGCAATCGTCGGCCGTCGGGAACACATCGGTCGGCGCGGTGAACGGGGATCCGGCACCGAGCCGCTCGGGTTGCTCGCCGGTTGCCAGGAAGCTCGAGAACCAGCAGGCCTGCAGCGCCAGGAACGCATCCCGCAGCGATACGTCCACACGCATCCCCCGCCCCGTGCGGGCACGTTGCACCAGCGCGGCATTGATGCAGGCCGCCGCGGTGGTCGCCGCATTGACATCAGCGGCGTTCGTCCCGACCTTCACCGGCGACCCGTCCCGCTCGCCGGTGATCGCCATCATCCCGGACTCGGCCTGGAACAGCAGGTCGATCGCTGGACGTCGCGCCATCGGGCCGGTGGGCCCGAATCCCGAGATCGCGCAGTAGATCAACCCGCCGTTGAGGGCGGCGAGTTCGTCGTAGCCGAACCCGATGCGTTCGGCGACGCCGGTTCGATAGTTGTGCAGGACCACGTCGGTCCGCTTGACGATCTCGTGCGCCCGGGCAACCGCCTCCGGTTGCTTGAGGTCCAGGACCACGCTCCGCTTGCGGCGGTTGACGGACATGAAGAAGGCGCTTTCACCGTTGACGAAGGGCGCGAAGTGCCGCGCCATGTCGCCCTCCGGTGGCTCGACCTTGATGACGTCCGCGCCCAGATCGGCGAGCAGCATGCCGCAATAGGGAGCCGCCACGAGAGCACCCAACTCGAGCACGCGGACCCCCTCGAGGGGCCGCGCCGGCGCGCTCACCGGATCTACCACAGGACCGCCAGGGACAACGACAGCGCTACACCGAGGCCGTCCAACCGTTCGGGCACCCGGCTCCGCGACGCTCCCCGGCAGCGGGACGCGATGCTGCGGCCGGTGCCGGACTCCGCCCTCATACCCCCTGCCTGATCTGGTGGGGCAGATCCGGCATCCGGAATTCGGGAATGACCTCACTGCTGAACAGGCGGACGGAGCGAAGCAACTGGTGCAGCGGCATTCCCGGGAAGTGCATCCGGCAGATCAACTTGTCGAGACCGCAGCGGTCGTCGATCTCGCGGATCTGCTCGATGACCGCGTCGGGGTTGCCGATGAGGAAGCGCCCGCGCGCCAAGGCCTCGAAGTCGCTCGCATCGCCGCTCCACAGGCCCCAAGAGTCGTACCGCTCGAACTGGCGGCTGAGCATGTGAGCGCATTCGGAGGCCGGGTCGTCCCCGTTCGAGACGTAGACGTCGCGGATCAGCACCCGCAGCGGCCGGCGCCCCGAAGCTTGCGCGTCGCGGTCGTAGTCGCCCCAGAGATCCCCGAGCAGAGAATTGTCCGAGACCGCCCCGAGCACCATCGGCAGGCCAAGTTCCGCAGCCAGCCGGCGGCCGTAATCCCAGAACCCGCCGATCCAGAGGGGAAGTTCGATCTGCGCGGGCTTCGGCGTCACGGTGACCATGCCCGAACGGTTCTCCACGTGCCCGTCGAGTTGCGCCGGGATGGTCCAGTGCTCTCCTCTGAAGGAGAAGGGCCGAGCCGACCAGGCGTCGAGCAGGACACTCACGGACTCGCTGAAGCGCGAGTCGTAGCTCGACTCGGGAATCGCGTGCGCCGCCAACTCGTGGGCAACGGCGTTGATGGGCATGATGATGGCTCTGCCGGCCGACAGGATGTCGATCACAGCCGCATCCTCCGCCACGTAGAGGGGGTGCGCGAGGCCGAGGATCGGCATCACGCCAATCTTCAGCGCTTCGGTCTGGGCGGCGAGGCTTGCCGCGGCGACGAACGCCGACGGGCAATAGCCGTCGTCGGTGAAGTTGCGCTCGGCAACCCACACGGAGTCGAAGCCGGACTCCTCGGCGACCCGCGCCGCCTGACCCATGACTTCATAGGCCTCGGTCCAACCGACGTTTCCGAAGGCCTCGGCCGAGAACGGGCCAATTCCGAATCGCATCTCAGACCTCCCCGACCCGGGCGCCGGCGTCGGCGACGGCCGGAGCTACTTCTGTGCCCAACAGTTCCATGGCGCGATACAACTCGGGCTGCGTCTGGGAGATGAGGTGGCTGCGTGCCACCACGAAATCCACCCCCGAAGCAGCCAGGTTCTTCAGTCTTCGAATCACCGTCCTGGGCGAGCCGATCGCCGCGTTGTTGCGGATGACCCCTTCGGCCGCGCGACGGAGTTTCTCCGGGGTCTCGAAACCCAGCGGCACGCCGTCTTCATCGGACAGGTAGCGCCATCCTCCCAACTGCTCAAGCAGTAGAGACCGCAGCCGGGGAATGACGGTCGACTCGGCCGCGTCCCCCGCCTCGTCGACCCAGACGTAGCGGAGAATGCCCATGCGCGCGTTGCTCACATCGGTTCCATGTTCCTCAGCGGTGCGGTGGTACAACTCCACCAACTCTCCCGCCCGCCGGTCGTCGTGAGCGTCCGACAGCAGGATGCTGAATCCGAACCGGGCGGCGCGCCGGACGGCGTGTTCGCCCACGGCCGCCACCCAGATCGGCACCTGCGGTTGCACCGGCAGCGGCGTGACCACCGCACCGTTGTCCGTCACCGCCTCACCACGCGACGCCCTCTCCAGGATCCGGAGCGCGTGATCCATCCGTGGAGCACGGTCACGCCGGTGGATCCCCAATCCGTCGAATTCCTGATCTCGGTACCCCAGGGCGACGCCGAAGTCCAACCGCCCGTGGGAGACCTGGTCCAGCGTGTTGACACCGTGCGCAATGCGTAGCGGGTCGTGCTGGGGCAATAGCAGGCAGCCGGTGCCGATTCGGAGCCGCGTGGTGGCCCCGGCAATGAACCCCCCTGCGGTGAGGAGCGACGGCAAGTAGCCGTCGTACCAGAACCGGTGCTCGGTAAGCCACAGGGACGGGAACCCGTACTCCTCGGCGTGCTGAGCATCATCGGCGAGTCGTCGGTACAGGGTCACATGCGGGAGCGGCGCACTGCGCGTGCTCTGCATGCCCCACAAGCCGATACCGATCTCCATACCCGTCCTCCAAACTCGAGCGGGGGGGCTGGGCGGCGCGGACGGTACTACAGTAGCTACCGCCGTAGCAAGTAATATCGGGCGTCGGCCTCTACGTGGTGAGCCGATCAAAATAGTCCGCTCGGGAGAGTCGTCGAACGGTCGATGTACGGGTCACAGCCCTGATCGCCGTCCGTACCTGCTACTGCCCCGCCCCGAAGATCCAGACGAACCGCTGCGGAAGGAGCGCGACCATGAAGGCACTGATCTACGACGGCCCGAACGAGATTCGCTGGGACGATCATCCCGACCCGGGCCTCATCGACGACACCGACATCATCATGAAGGTCACCACGACCACGATCTGCGGTTCCGACACCCACATCATCAAGGGTGGCGTGCCCGACACTCCGCACGGCACAGTGCTCGGCCACGAGGGCGTCGGCGTCGTGGAAGAGACCGGCGCCGCGGTCCGCAACGTCGCCCCCGGCGACCGGGTCATCGCAACCTGCGTGACCGCATGCGGCTTCTGCCGGTTCTGCACCGCTCAGCAGTACGGCCAGTGCCTCAACGGGGGTTGGGCGCTCGGACACTTCATCGACGGCACGCAGGCGGAGTACACACGGGTCCCGTACGCCCAGAACTCCGTGTACCCCATTCCCGAGGAGTTGAGCGACGAGCAGGTGCTGTTCCTCACCGACATCCTGGCGACCGGATACGAGGTCGGCGTGCTGGCCGGCAACGTTGGCCCGGGCGACACCGTTGCCATCGTCGGGGCCGGCCCTGTCGGGCTGTCCACCGTGCTATCGGCACAACTCTTCTCCCCCGGGAACATCATCGCCATCGACCTCGTGGAGTCACGACGCCGGAAGGCGCTCGAACTCGGCGCCGACTACGCGGTGGCGCCCGAGCAGGCCCACGAGTTGGTCAACGACCTCACCGATGGGCTCGGGGCCGACGTCACCATCGAGGCCGCCGGTTTCCCGGCGCCGTTCGAACTGGCGGCCGATCTCGTCCGGTCGGGAGGCCGCATCGCCAACATCGGCGTGCACGAGGAACCCGTGAGCCTGGCTCTCGACAAGCTCTGGGCCAAGCAGATCACCCTCACGACGGGAATCCCCTCTGCCCTGAGCATCCCCTCGCTCATGAACGCCATCATCGCCGGCACCCTTGACGCCACGACACTGATCAGCCATCGCATGCCACTCGAGGACATGGAGAACGGATACGACACGTTCAGCAGGGCCGCTGAGACCAACGCCCTCAAGGTGGTCCTGGCGGCCTGACAACCGCCGGACGGTCGTAGTTCCAGGGGGCGAGACCCCAAGCCAGGTCAACGAGGGCCACACCAGCGAGGGCGGGGCCGCGGAGGCCGATTCGCGACGCCTTGCGCCCGCGCCGAAGGAGCGAACGGAATCCCGGCCCCGCCCGGGCCAGCCGAGCGGTCAGTCCATGACGACGACGGAACGCAGCACCTCGCCGCACTCCATCTTGTGAAATGCCTCTTCCACCTCGTCGAGTGCGATGGTCTCGCTGACGAAGCCGTCCAGGTTCAGGCGCCCCTGCAGGTACAGGTCGATGAGCATGGGGAAGTCGCGGCTGGGAAGGCAGTCGCCGTACCAGGAGGACTTCAGCGCCCCGCCCCGGCCGAACACCTCGATGAAGGGCAACTCGATGGTGGCGGTGGGGTTCGGCACGCCCACCAGCACGACGGTGCCGGCGAGGTCGCGAGCCTCGAAACACTGCCGGTAGGTCTCGGGCAGGCCAATGGCCTCGATGGCCACGTCCACGCCGTTGCCGCCGGTGAGTTCCCTTATGGCCTCCACGGGGTCGGACTCGCGGCTGTTGACCGTGTGGGTGGCACCGAACTGCCGGGCCCACTCCAGCTTGCGGTCGTCGATGTCCACCGCCACGATTGTCGAGGCGCCGGCCAGGCGGGCACCCTCGATCGCGGCGTCGCCCACTCCCCCGCAACCGAACACGGCCACCGAGTCGCCCCGACCCACACCGCCGGTGGTCATGGCGGCGCCCAGCCCGGCCATGACCCCGCAGCCCAGCAACCCGGCCGCAGCCGCGCTGGCCTCGGGGTTCACCTTCGTCGCCTGACCTGCGGCAACCAGCGTCTTCTCCACGAACGCCCCGATGCCCAGCGCCGGCGACAACTTGGTGCCGTCTGCCAGGGTCATCGGCTGGTTGGCGTTGTGGGTGGCGAAGCAGTACTGGGAGCGTCCCCGGGCGCACGACCGGCACTGACCACAGACGGCCCGCCAGTTGATGATCACGAAATCGCCGGGCGCCACCTCATCGACGCCCGGGCCGACCGCCTCCACGATGCCCGCTGCCTCATGGCCCAGCAGGAACGGGAATTCGTCGTTGATGGCCCCCTCGCGGTAGTGCAGGTCGGTGTGGCACACCCCGCAGGCCTGTATGGCCACGAGCGCCTCACCGGGGCTCGGGTCGGGCACCAGGATCGTCTCCATCTCCACCGGCGCGCCCTTCGACCGGGCGATCACACCTCGCACGCTCTGCACCATTGTGGGCCTCCCTCCGTGACTCCGACCGAATCACCGGCAGATTAGCCCCAAGGCCACCACCGGGCCCGGCCGGGCGCCACCGACAACCGAGGGAGGGAGCCCGGGGGCCGGCCGGCGGAGCGATTTCGCCAGACGCTCCCGACCGGACAGAGCAACCCCGACCGGACAGAGCAACCCCGACCGGGCGGCTGTGGCTAGACGTCGAGGAAGCGGCCCACCGCGAACAGCGAGCCCACCACCCCCACCGCCGCCCCGATCCCGGTGACGAGCAGGGAGGTGTTCCATACCACGGCGCTGTCCACCACCAGCGACCGCAGCAACTCCAGATAGTCGTCCTGCACGAACCCGGCCATCAGGTTGTTCATCAGGAAGAGCATCGGGATCGCCAGCGCCCCGCCGATGACGCCCTGGATGGTTCCCTCCACCATGAACGGCAATCGCACGTACCAGTTGGACGCGCCCACCAACTTCATCACTTCGATGTCCTGGCGTCGGGCGAAGATGGCGGTGCGGATGGTGTTGGCGATAAGCATCAGAGCGGCCAGCAGCACCACGATGGCGATGATGAGCACGAAGACGCTGACCTTCTGGCTGTTCTGCTGGAGCGTGCGGATGACCTCCACCGGCAGCGTCACCTGGCGCACCCCTGGTCGGGTGTCGAACTGCGCCGCCAGCGCCTCGATCACATCCGCGTCGTCAACGGTGGGTTTCACCCGGTAGGAGGGCGGGAGGATCTCCGGGGTGACGTTCTCGATGAGTTCGGGTCGGTCGGCGAACTCGGTGATGAACTCGTTGTAGGCGCCCTGCTGGTCGACGAAGTCGTAGCCGCCGATCTCGGGGTTCTCGTCGAGGGCGCCCCGGATGGCGGCGTGCTGCGCCTCGGTGGCATCGGCGTTCATGAACACGATGAACTCGATGCCGCCGCGCCACCGCCCCGTGGCCTGCTCGACACCCTCACGGATCAGCAGCGACGAGCCGAACAGCGTCAGCGAGACCCACACGGCGACGATCGTGGCGGCGAAGAGGGTGACGTTCCAGCGCAGGTTGCCCCGCGTCTCGCGGAAGACGTAGCCGAGCGAGAGTGCCAAGATCCGTCCCTAGGAGTAGCGGCCCTTGGCCTCGTCGGCGGTCAACCGACCCCGGTCCAGGCGCAGCACCCGCCTCCGGGCGGCGTTGACGATGTTCTGGTCGTGGGTGGCCATGACCACCGTCGTGCCGCGCTTGTTGATCTCGGCGAGCAGCCGCATGATGCCGTTGGAGGTGTCACCGTCGAGGTTTCCAGTGGGCTCATCGGCCAGCAGGATGGGCGGGCGGTTGACGAAGGCTCGAGCGATGGAGACCCGCTGCTGCTCGCCCCCGGACAATTCGTGCGGGAAACTATGGGTCTTCTTCGACAGCCCAACCAGTTCCAGCAACGAGGGAACCTGGGTGCGGACCTGCTGGCGGGAGCGCCCGGTGACCTCGAGAGCGAACGCCACGTTCTCGTAGACGGTCCTGTTGGGCAACAGCTTGAAGTCCTGGAAGATGCAGCCCACCAGCCGGCGTAGCTTCGGGACGCTGGAGCGAGGCAGCGCTCCGACTTCCTTGCCGGCGATCCACACCGCGCCCTGATCGGCGGTCTCCTGGCGGTTCAAGAGCTTGAGGAACGTGGACTTGCCCGACCCCGAGGGTCCCACCAGGAATATGAACTCGCCCTTGGTGATCTTGCAGGAAACGCTGTACAGGGCCAGGACCTCGCCCTTGTAGATCTTGGTGACCTGATCCAACTCGATCATGAGACGCCGGCCTGCCGCACTCCGCCCATCAATCTCCGACTCGCTCCGACTCCACGCTGCGCCGGGTCCGTGCCGGCCCGATCACGCTACCACCGCGCCCGCGAAGGGCAGCGGAATCCACAACGCCCGGACGCGGCGAGGTCGCCTGGGTTAGCATGCCGCCGTGCCTCTCTCGAGACGCCGGAGCCGGGCCGAGAACCGATAGCCATGTCCCACAACGGCGACGAAGTCATCATCCTCGACGGGGTCTACAAGATCTTCGGCCCCCAGCCCCGCGGGCGCGCCTTCGATCTGCTGCGCTCGGGCATGTCCAAGGACGAGGTACAGGCCGAGACCGGGCACGTGGTGGGCCTCGACAACGTGAGCTTCAGCGTTCGGCGGGGCGAGGTGTTCGTGGTGATGGGGCTGTCGGGGTCGGGCAAGTCCACCGCAATGCGCACGGTCAACAAGCTGATCGACATCACCGCCGGGCAGATCAGCGTCGCCGGCACCGACGTGCAGGCGCTCGAGGGCTCCGAGTTGCAGGCGTTCCGGCGCACGCACATGGGCATGGTCTTCCAGCACTTCGCGCTCTTCCCGCACCGCAACGTCATCGACAACGTGGGATACGGGCTGAAGGTGCAGGGCGTGGCGCGCGACAAGCGCAATGCGGCGTCCATGCGGGCCCTGTCGCTGGTGGGGCTCGGCCCGTACGCCTACAACATGCCAGCGGAACTCTCCGGCGGGATGCAGCAGCGGGTCGGCCTGGCCCGCGCCCTGGCCTCCGACCCCGAGATCCTGCTCATGGACGAGGCCTTCAGCGCTCTCGACCCCCTCATCCGGCGCCAGATGCAGGACGAGATGATGGAGATCCAGAGCGAACTCCAGAAGACGATCCTGTTCATCACCCACGACCTCAACGAGGCGCTGCGCATCGGCGACCGGGTGTGCATCATGAAGGACGGCGCCGTCGTGCAGGTGGGCACTCCCACCGAGATCCTGACCGAGCCCGCCACCGGGTACGTGGCCGAGTTCGTGCAGGACGTGGATCAGGGTCGCGTGATCCTGGTGCGCGAGGTGATGCTCCCGCCCGCACCGGTGACGGCCGACATGACGTTGGAGTCGGCGTTGGCGGCGTTGGGTGACCGAGCGGGCGCCTTCGTGGTCGACCGGCGGGGCGCGCCGACCGCCGTGCTGACGGCCGCCGATGCGGTGCGCGCGGCCGCCGAGGGTGCGACCGACGTCGCCGCCGCGATGCGGACCGACTTCGACACCTGCTCCTGTGACAACTCCCTCAACGAGGTGTACTCCCTGGCGGGCAAGGGGCTGCCGATCGCGGCCTGCGAGGACTCCGGAACCCTCCTGGGCAACCTCGACCCGCGTCTCATCATGGAGGAGATGGGGCGAGTCGAGAGCCTCTCGGAGCGCTTCGAGCGAGAGGTGTACATGTGAGCATCCTCGCTCAGTCCCCCCAGCCGGGGGTTGGCGACAACGCCGTCCTCGACCAGTGGGACGTACCGTTCGGGGCGTGGATCACGCAGATGGTCAGCTGGATCGACCAGAACCTGGCCCCAGTCCTGGACGTGATCGAATGGCCGTTCACATTCCTCTTCCGCAACTTCGTGAACGGACCGGCGCACCATCCCTGGTGGGAGATCGCCGACATGCCCTGGATCGCGGTCTGCGTGGCGTTCCTGGTCATTGGCATGTTCACCCGCAACCTCAGGGTCGGCGTCTCCGTCGCACTGGCCCTCGCCCTGTGCGGCATCCTCGGCACCGAGTACTGGAAGGAGACGGTGATCACCCTGGGCATCATCGTCGTCGCCGTAGTGCTCTGCGCCGTCATCGGCATCCCCCTGGGCATCCTGTGCGGTCGCTTCGACGGGGCGTGGAACGTCGTCCGGCCCGTTCTGGACGCCATGCAGGTGGTGCACCCGTTCATCTACATGCTGCCGATCATCTTCTTCTTCGGCATCGGCGCGGAGCCGGCCACGATGGTGACGATGGTGTTCGCCCTCCCACCGCTCATACGACTCACCAATCTCGGCATCCGCCAGGTGCCTGCCGACGTGGTCGAGGCCAGCAGGGCCTACGGCGCCTCCGAGGGCCGCGTGCTGCGCGACGTGCAACTCCCCTTGGCCCGCCCGGCCATCATGACCGGACTCAACCAGACACTTCTGCTGTCGATCTCCATGCTGGGCATCGCCGCCATCATGGCCTCGGGCGGTCTGGGGCGGCCGGTTTTCCAGGCCGTGCAGAACCTCGACACGGCGCAGGCCGCCTCGTCCGGACTTGCGCTGTTCATCGTGGCGGTGGTTCTGGACCGCATCTCCCAGTCCGAGGCCAGTGACGGGGAGTATCTGCTGACTCGCATTCGCAAGGCGTGGAGGCATCGCCTCAACCCTGAGGCGCTGCTCCCGACGGCGGCCACCATCGGAGCGGTGGCGGCGACGGAGGCCAAGTCTGCTCCGGTCGACGCGGCTGAGCGCCGCGGCGCCACCCTGGCCCTGGCGGGAGCGGTGCTGGGCGTGGTCTCGGTGTTCATGACCTGGGGTTCCGACTCGGGGCTGATCTCGGGGTACGGCCGCTTCGTCGATCAGGACCTGGCCGGGCGGAGCTTCAATGGTCTTGGCGCGGAGGGTGGCTCGGTCTACGGATACGCGGTCCTGGCCTTCAGCCTGCTGGCGGGCGCAGCAGCGCTGGTGACGTTGCGGAAGCCCGGATGGGGCGCCCGCTGGCTCGGCGCCGACGGCGCCCTGGTGTTCGCCCTCGGCGGGGTGGTCTCGGCAGGCGCCTACCTCTGGGCGACGCCCCACGGCGCCAATGCCGCCTACAGCGACGGCATCGGAGCCTGGCTGGCGCTGGTCGGCACGGCCATCGCAGCCGTTGGAGCCATGTTCTGGTTGCGGTCCGCCCCGTTCGCGCCCCGGCGCCCGCTGGTCAGAACGGTGGCGACGGGCCGGATCGTGGGGACCATTGCAGCCGCTGCCGTCGTTGTGATCGCCGGCTTCTCGGGCTGGACCTTCGACGAGCGCGCGGAATCGGTCATAACCCCCGAGTTGGCCGCGGAGATCGAGGAGCTGAGGCGCCAGGCAGAAGAAGATCCGGCCGGGAGCACCGAGGCGACGCTGAAGATGACCGCGCTCATCAACCAGGCGCAGCGCACCGAGAAGATCATCACCGACGGGTTCAGTTCCCGCGGGCCTCAGTTCGGTTACCTGGCTCTCATCGTCGTCGCTATGGGTACGGCCTTCTCACTCCTGGCGTCGGGCCTGTTCGGCCACGACGAACGGCGCAAGTGGATCTGGAGCGCCGCCACCGCCGGAGCCTCAGTGGGCTTGATCATGATTGCCTTCAACTGGATCGGCAGTCTCACCCGGGTCGCCGATGCCAAGCTGGTCAGCGGGGCGGGAGCCTTCCTGTGCCTCATGGCCGGACTGACTCTCCTGATGACGACGCGCTCGGTACTCGGTGAGTTCCGCCGGTCCGAGGTGTACGTCGAGATCGACAACGGGAACGCCACCGATCCCGATCCAGCCGGGGGCGCGTACCTCTCGGCACAGGCGGCCGACTAGTCTCACCTGCACTAGAGGTCCACCGCGGTGGACCTCTTTCCGGACAACGTCGTTCACGGGGAGATCTCACCATGACACTTTCCAGCAAGAAATGGACTTCAGCCGGGATCGCGCTCGCCGCGACTCTCGCGCTGCTCGCCGCATCGTGCGCGGCCGATGACACGGCGGCAAACGATGCCGCCGCGGCTGCGTCGGCCGCCTCGGGCGCCGCCGCCTCGGCATCGGGCGAGGCGTCTGCTGCAATGGCCGCCGCGCAGGGTGCCCAAGCCGGTGCCGACGCAGCGGATGCCAGAGCAGGGGCAGCAGAGGCCGAGGCATCCGCTGCGGTGGCCGCTGCGGACGCCGCCGCGGCCACCGCCGCCGAGGCTCAGGCCGCCGCCGAATTGGCGCAGGCCACCGCCTCGGGCAGCGTCGAGGCCATCGCCGAGGCCGAGGCGGCTCTCGCCGACGCGCAATCGGCGGCAGAGGCTGCCAGCGCTCAAGCAGCAGCCGCCCAGGCAGAGGCCGAATCCGCCAAGGCAGAGGCAGCCGTCGCCCAACAGGAGGCAGCCGCCGCCCAGGCAGAGGCAGCCGCCGCCCAGGCGGAAGCCGCCGCCGCCCAACAGGAGGCCGCTTCCGCGCAGGCCGACGCCGCTTCCGCCCAGGCCCAGGTCGAGGAGATGGAAACCGCCGCCATGGAGGCCTACATGAACCCGGGTGCGGGCGTCGCGGTGACGCAAGCCCGCGCCACGTGGTCCACGGGCTACATGCAGGCGGCCATCTACAACCAACTGCTCGGGGAGTTGGGATTCGACGTCAGCGAACCCGCCGACAACGAGTTGGCCAACGACATCTTCCACGTGGCCCTCGCCGAGAGCGAAGTGGACTTCTGGGTCAACGGCTGGATCCCCAACCACCTCAACTTCTGGAACGACGAACTCTCCGACGGCTCGGTGATCGGCGACCACATCGAACTGGTTGGCGTGTCACTCGCAGCGGCCGGTCTCGAGGGCTTCCTGACCAACAAGGCCGTCGCCGAGGAGTACGGCATCCAGACGCTGGGGCAGATCAACGACGATCCCGAGCTCGTGGCGCTCTACGACGCCGCAGACATCACGCCCGGAGACGGGGTCATCCAGGTCGGGTCGTGCCCGGACTCCTGGAACTGTGCCAAGATCGCCGCGCAGACCTTCGAATTCAACGGCTGGGACAACCTCGAGGCGGTGCACGCCGGCTACGAGGCCATGTTCGCCAACGCCGTCGCCAACCTCGAGGACGGCCAGCCGTTCATCGCCTACTCGTGGTCGCCCAGCGGGTACCTCACGCAGCTGATCCCCGGCGACAACGCCATCTGGGTCTCGGTGGGAACAGCGGAGAACGTGCTCGACGGTTCCACCGTCGACGGCTTCGACTTCAACGACCTGCCGCCCGCAAGGCTGGGCCCGGAGTTCTGCACCGGTGCTCCCTGCTACACCGGCTGGCCCGCAGCCGACATCAGGGTCGTGGCCAACTCGAGGTTCCTGAACGCCAACCCGGCGGCCAGGTCTCTCTTCGAGAGTGTCAAGATCTCCGTCGTCGACGTGGCGCTGCAGAACGTGCGCTATGACGGGGGCGAGAACACCACCGACGACGTGAACCGCCACGCCGCCGAGTGGATCGAGGCCAACCGGGCCAGCGTGGACGAGTGGCTGACCTCCGCCCGCGACGCCGCCTGAGCCTGATCCCGGCGGGGTTCACAACCTCGCCACGCTGAACCACCAAGCCGAATGATGAAGGGCGGGCCGCAAGGCCCGCCCTTCATCATTCCGCCTTCGGATTCCGCGCCGTCTAGACTCTCTCCCTCATCGACGGGTTCACGACGCTCGCACTAGCTCGGAACATCGCCAATCACGGGGAGATCACCGCCATGACAAGACTCAACAAAACACGTCTGTCTCTCAGGATCGCAGTGGTCGGAGCCGTCTCGCTGCTCGGCGCGGCTTGCGCGGCGGAGGACACCGCCGCTGTGGATGCCGCTGCGGCAGCATCCGGTGAGGCTGCCACCGCAATGGCGGCAGCACAGGGCGCACAGGCCGGAGCCGACGCCGCAGACGCCCGAGCCGGGGCGGCGGAAGCGGAGGCAGCCGCGGCCACGGCCGCTGCGAGTGCCGCGGCCGCAGCGGCGTCGGAGGCGCAGGCAGCCGCCGAGTTGGCTCAAGCCACGGCTACTGGCAGCGCGGAGGCCATAGCGGAGGCCGAGGCGGCACTCGCCGCGGCCCAAGCGGCCGCCGAGGCGGCGAGTGTTCAGGCAGCCGCAGCCCAGGAAGAGGCCGCCGCCGCCCAAGCCGAGGCCACCCAAGCCCAAGCCGAAGCCGCCGCCGCCCAGCAGGAGGCCACGTCGGCCCAGGCGCAGGTCGCCGAGATGGAAGCCGCGGCCACCGAGGCCTACATGAACCCGGGTGCGGGTGTCTCGGTGATACAGGCCCGCGCCACGTGGTCGACGGGCTACATGCAGGCAGCCATCTACAACCAACTGCTGAAGGAACTGGGCTACGACGTCAGCGAGCCGGCCGAGAACGAGTTGCCCAACGACATCTTCTACGTGGTGCTCGGCAGGGGCGAGGTCGACTTCTGGGTCAACGGCTGGATGCCCGGCCACCGCAAGTTCTTCGAGGCTGAACTGGCGGACGGCTCCATCGTGGCGGAGCACGTCGAGATCGTCGGCTGGGAGATTCCCGCCGCCGGCCTCGAGGGTCTGCTGACCAACAAGGACATCGCCGAGGAGTACGGCATCAGGACGATCGGCCAGATCAACGACGACCCCGAACTCATCGCCCTCTACGACGCCACCGACACCATGCCCGGGGACGGAGTCGTGCAGGTTCTGGTCTGCCCCGATGGGTGGACCTGCGACGACATCTTCGCCGAGACCCTCGAGTTCAATGGCTGGGACAACCTCGAGACCGTGAGGGCCGGCTACGACGCCATGTTCGCCGAAGCCGTCGCCAAGGTCGCCGACGGCGATCCGGTCATCGTCTACACCTGGTCGCCCAGCGGCTACCTCACCCGCCTGATCCCCGGCGACAATGTCGTCTGGCTCGCCGTCGAGCACGAGAACGTGCTGGACGGGTCGACGACCGGTGCCTTCGACTTCGACGACTTCCCGCCCGCTGCGCTCGGCCCCGAGTACTGCACCAACGACCCCTGCTACACGGGGTTCGCGGCGGCTGACATCAGGGTCGTCGCCAACAAGGACTTCCTGGCGGCCAACCCGGCGGCTCGGAAGTTGTTCGAACTCGTGACGCTCAGCGTGGTGGACGTGGCCCTGCAGAACGTGCGCTACGACAACGGCGAGAACACCACCGAGGACGTGCACCGCCACGCCGCCGAGTGGATCGAGGCCAACCGGGCGAGCGTGGACGAGTGGCTGACCGCCGCCCGCGACGCCGCCTGATCCAGCCGGCTCCGGCGGGCATCGCCCCGCCGCACTTTCTCCACGCCCGAGCAGCAGCGGCTGTTCGGGCGGGCGTGGGTGGGTGTGGCGCCGGCTTCGGAACTGGCACGACCGGGGCACCTGCTGGTGCGGTCGGCCGGCGGTCGCTCGATCCTGCTGACCCGCTCCGGCGAGTCGATCCGGGGATTCCTGAACTCCTGCCGCCACCGCGGCACCGAGTTCGCCGAGGCCGACTGCGAAGTCGGCAAGACGATCCGCTGCCCGTATCACCGCTGGACCTACAGCACCGACAGCCGCCTCGTGGCCGCACCGCTGTTCGACTCCTTGCCGCGAGGTGACTTCGACCGCGCCGACTGGGGACTGGTTCCGGTCCGGACCAAGACGTGGGGTCCGATCGTGTTCGTCTCTCTCGACGAGAGCACTCCCCCACTCGCCGAGTGGCTGGGCGATCTGGCGATCCGCATGGCGGGCTACGGCTTGGAAGAGTGGCGGCCAATCACGCTCCCGGCACCCCCGGACAGCGGCGGCGCGGCTGTGGCGACGTCGTCGTGCACCTTCGACGTGGCGGCCAACTGGAAACTGATCGCGGAGACCTTCGCCGAGTACTACCACTTGGGCTGGGTCCATCCGGAGCTGGCCAAGGTCTCCCGGGTGAAGGACCACTACCGCTACCAGGGCCCGGGCATGTACTGCGGCCAGACCACCACGCCGGTCTCGGGGGATCAGCGCGACGACAGCGGGGGCCGGCGGATCGGGCTGTACGACACCTCCGGCGGCCACCTCGCCGGCGATGCCTCACCCGAAGCCGACGGGGGGTTCATCGAGATGCGGCACGTGGTGAACGCCGGCGGGCTCTGGGCGCGCGAGGTGGGACGGATGGTGGGGGTGGAACGGCCGGTGCTGGCCATGGAGCACATGTACGTGCTGACCGAGACGGTCACCGGCGGCGCCACCGCCAACCAATCCCCCGCCGGCAAGCGGTTCGTGATCTTCGGCGCCGGGTTGGCCGAGCGCTACTACGAGCGCTGGTTCGACGATGCCCTGGCCGCTTGGATGTCACGCCCCGGCGCCGGGCGACGTGATGTTGGTGGACGTGATGTTGGTGAGGGTGTTCTGGAAGGCGGTCGCCCCTCGTCAAAGACCACCTCGAACCGATCAATACCGTGCGATACTCCACTCACAGGAAGTGCCTCCTGATCTGGGCCAACAGCCGCTTTCAACTACGGCCATTCTCCCAGGTCAGAGAGGCACTTCCCCGCATTTCAACCCCCAACACCACCAACCCGTCGGACGCAGGTTTGAACCTGCCAGCGCAACTCCAAGCCGAGCACTTCGGCGAACACCTTGGGGCAAGAGCGCCCGCTGCGGGTGTCGGATCGCCGGCTGTGCCGCGGCGGCGAGTGTCGGCCAATGCGCCCATTCGGCGCCGCGGTCGAAGGTCGCCGAGCGGCGCCGGTGAGGCGGTATCTGTTCGAAGCCCTCGATCAGTATTCGGCGCAGATCCGGTCCCGCAGCGGCCCAGGCGCCTCCAGGCGCCGCCGTCGGGGGCGTCCGAGGCGCCGCTCGGTGCGCCGCTGCGAGGCGCCGGGCCGGTAGGCGTCCCGGCCTCCGCCGCGGTCGACCTCCCGTGCGATCGTCGTCGGGTGACGGCCCACCCGGCGGGCAACAGACGCCTAACTCGCCGTCGGGTCCTCGACCAGCCCAACGCAATCTCCTCGCGCTCGTGCAACCCAGCGGCGCGCGTGACACGCCGACACCCCCACCGGTCGGCGCTTGTGTCGGACCCGGTCACCATGACCGGAACCGTGCACCGACCGATGGAACTCACCAACCTCCCACTCGCTGAGTGAAAACGATCGATGGGTGATCGGTGCACGCGTCTACTGCCGGGGCACTTCGGCGCAGCGGACGGGGCTCCGCTATCCGGAAGGGAACCGCAGATCCGCGGGTCGGCGATGAAGCCTGTGCCCGGCCGGTGCGCGCCCAAGTGGGCCTGATGCCGTCGGCCGCAGCCTTGCGACCGGGCCGAGGGGTCAGGAGTCGAGCCGCCGGAACGGCCGACTGCCGCGGGAGAGTGTGGATTGCCGCCGAATACCGCTGAGAACCGAGCGCGCCAAGGGCGCGCGGGTGACTACGTTCTAGCGGTTGTGATTGGTGCCCGGCCGGTGGATCGGAACGGATTCTACGCCCCCCCGGATGTGGGGCGCATAGCACTCTCGGAGGTGTGGGGTCCGCCCGCGGCGTTCACGAGCCCGCCAAGAGGTTAGGGGACGACTGCCGGCGGACACGGGCCGTGACGCTGGCATTTCGGTTGGCCTCCAGCACGCGGCCCAGCGGCTACCGGTCATCTGGGCTGGTCTGGACCTCCGTCGCAGCCTCAGGAGGCGGCGGCCACCTCCCATGGCGTGCTCGGGTGGCGGCATCGGCGAGGGTGTCCGCGGCCCGGGAAGCTCAGGCCTGGACTGTTCGCACGTTCAATCCGAGTGTGCGTGCGGCACCCATCAGCGGCTCGTTGCGGTCGGCGGGGGCGAGGCATATCTCGGCGTTGATGACGCGCGCGGCGGCGATTGCTTCCAGTGACATCAGGTTCAGCCGCAAACCACCGGACAGCAGTTCGGCCATCGGCCACCCCAACCTGCGCAGGGACACGATCTCGATGTCCTCCGGCAGTCGTACGACCGACCCGATCGCCGCTGAAGCGGCACCAGGGGCGAGCCCGGACAGTCGACGCGACATCGAGCCGACAACCGCCGAACCGGACACCGCCCGGCACAATCGGTGATACCACAGGCCCGTCGTCGCGATGCGGGAATCGCTGAACCGAAGCTCCGTCGGCGCCCTGCCCAGCAGCACCGCCAGCAGCACGTGGTCATCGACGAGAACAGCGTCGCCCACTGACGCTCACGCCAAATCGGGATCCTCGGCCGAGACACCGGCGGCAAGCGCCGCGTATCCGCCCGCCTCTTCGATCGCCGCGGCGAGAAGGCCGCGCAGCCCGTCACCGTTTGCGGGCACGACCAGCACTGCGGCACCGAGGTCGGCGACCTCGACCGGTCCGCCGTCGGCCATGTCCCAACGGCGACGCACCTCAGCGGGCAGCGCCAGTTGGCCGCGGTGCGAGACGTGATGGCGAACGATCGTCACACCGACACGTTACAAGACGAAACCACGCGATTACAAGTCGAACGTATCGCATGGCCCGGAACTCCTGCCCGCCAGGTCATTGGGCCGCTGCGCTTCCGGCGGCAACCTCTTCGGCGCGGCGCCACCGCAGGTACGTGGCCACGAAGTCGTCGATGTCACCGTCGAGGACAGCGTCGACCTTCGACGTGGAGTGCTCGGTGCGCAGGTCCTTCACCATCTGGTACGGGTAGAGCACATAGGAGCGGATCTGGCTCCCGAAACCCATCCGCTTGGCCGCACCGGCGATCTCGGCCACCTCGTCGGAGCGTTTGCGGCGTTCAAGGTCCAAGAGCTTGGCGGCCAGCATCTGCATGGCGCGCTCCCGGTTCTGGTGCTGGCTGCGCTGGGCCTGGCTGGAAGTGACGAGGCCGGTCGGCAGGTGGGTGATGCGAACCGCCGAGTCGGTGACGTTGACGTGCTGGCCGCCGGCACCCGAGGAGCGGTAGGTGTCGACGCGCAGCTCGGTCTCGTCGATCTCCACCTCCTTGGCCATCTCCGGGAAGAACGGCACCACCTTCACCGATGCGAAGGCCGTCTGGCGCTTGCCTTCCTTGTTGAACGGCGAGACGCGCACCAAGCGGTGGATGCCGTGCTCGCTGCGCAGCAGGCCGTAGGCGTGGCGCCCCTTGACGCTGAACTCCGCCGAGGTGATCCCGGCCTCCTTGCCCTCGGTGACCGACTCCACCGCGAATGAGAACCCCCGGCGCTCGGCCCAGCGGCCGTACATCCGCAGCAGCATGGAGGCCCAGTCCTGGGAGTCGGTGCCGCCCTCGCCGGACTGGATGCTGCACACGGCGTCGCGCTCGTCGTAGGTCCCAGCCAGCAGTGCTCGCAACTCGAGGGCGTCGAACGCCACCCGCAGCGTGTCCACGGCCTCGGCGATCTCGGCCAGCACGGAGTCGTCATCGAGTTCGGTCGCCAATTCCCAGAGGGTCTGGGCGTCCTCGAGCCGTCCCTGCAGCCGCTCGAAGGCGTCGATGTCGTCGTTCACAGCCGCCAGGTCCTGAGCGACCCGGCGCGCCCGCTCGGGCTCGTCCCAGAGTTCGGGGCGCGACGCCTCGGTCTCCAGGGCCGGCCGCCGGCTGCGCAAACCGGCGATGCCGAGGTACTGCTCGGACTGCTCGAGACGCAGCTGCAGTTCGGCCAGGTCGTCGGTGAAGTCCTCGTTCACGAGCGCGCCACGTCGAGGGGAGGGCGGACCGGAATCGGGGACGCGAAGCAGTGCACGGGCGGTGACCTCCGGTCGCTCAGCGACCGTGGCAGAGCTTGAATTTCTTGCCCGAGCCGCACGGGCAGGGCGCGTTGCGTCCGGTCTTCTCCGCTGCGCTGCGCACCATCGTGGCGGTGCCCGCAGCGGGCTTGCGGGCAGCACTCGGCGCGGCGGCGGGCTTGGAGCCGGCCACCGGCACGCCGGCGGCCGCCGCGGCCGCCTGTGCCAGGGCACTGGGCGCCTCGGAGGGGTCGGTCGGCCCGGTATAGGTGACATTGCGCGTCGCCGCCTGCCCGGTGTCCGGAGTCACCACCTCGATGTGGGTGATCATGCGCACGAAGTCCCGCCTGATGCGCTGCATGAGGTCTCCGAACATCTCGAAGCCCTCCCGCTGCCACTCGCTGAGCGGGTCCTTCTGGCCTGCCGCCCGCAGGTGGATGCCCTCCTTGAGGTAGTCCATCTCGTAGAGGTGGGTGCGCCAGTGCTGGTCGATGACCCGCAACATCACCTGGCGCTCGAGGCCCCGCATCACTTCGGTGCCGATCTCGAACTCCCGCCTGGCGTACAGCGCGGTGGCGTCGTCCAGCAACCGGGTTGTGAGCCCCTCGGGCGTCGCTTCGGCAGCCAGATCCGCCGACGTCAGATCGGTCGGCCAGAGGTCGCCGGCGGCCACCAGGATGCTGCGGTGGTCCCACGGCTCGTCTTCGGGTAGGTCTGCGGCGATCGTCTCCACTTCGGACCGCAGGTGCTCGAGGGCCTGGTCGCGCAACTCGGCCCCTGCCAGGATCTGACCCCGCAACTTGTAGATGACCCGTCGCTGGTTGTTCATCACCTCGTCGTAGCGGAGCACGTTCTTGCGGGTCTCGGCGTTGCGCTGCTCGACGGTGTTCTGCGCCCGCTCCACCGACTTGGTGACCATCTTGGACTCGATGGGCACGTCGTCGTCCATCGAGCGGGACATCACCCAGTTCATGGCACCGGTCGCGAAGATGCGCATGAGGTCGTCCTCGAGGGACAGGTAGAAGCGGCTCTCCCCCGGGTCGCCCTGGCGGCCCGAACGACCCCGCAACTGGTTGTCGATGCGGCGGCTCTCGTGGCGTTCGGTACCGACGACGTAGACGCCGCCGAGTTCCTTGATCACCTCGCCCTCGGCGCGGCACTGCTCGGTGTGTCTCTCCAGCAGCCGGGGATACGCCTTGGCGAACTCCCTGGACTGCGGGTCGTAGCCGTCGGCGAGCAGGTCGCGCCGGGCCAAGGACTCCGGGTTGCCCCCCAGGATGATGTCGACGCCTCGCCCGGCCATGTTGGTGGCCACCGTGACCCGCCCGAGACGGCCCGCCTGAGCGATGATTTCGGCCTCGCGTGCATGCTGCTTGGCGTTCAGAACCTCGTGCGCGACGCCCCGGCGCGTCAGGTGCCCCGACAGCGTCTCGGACTTCTCCACCGAGATGGTGCCCACCAGCACCGGCTGGCCCCGCTCGGTTCGCCCGGCGATGTCATCGGTGATGGCCTCGTACTTGGCGCCCTCTGTGCGGAACACCAGGTCGGCCTGGTCGGCGCGGACCATCGGCTTGTGTGTGGGGATCGAGACCACGTGCAGGCCGTAGGTCCCGTACAGCTCGCTGGCCTCGGTCTGGGCGGTGCCGGTCATGCCGGCGAGCTTGTCGTAGAGCCGGAAGTAGTTCTGCAGGGTGATTGTGGCGAGGGTCTGGTTCTCCTCCTGGATCTTGACGCCCTCCTTGGCCTCGATGGCCTGGTGCAGGCCGTCGGACCAGCGCCGCCCGTCGAGGATGCGCCCGGTGAACTCATCGACGATCTTCACCTCTCCGTCGCTGAGGATGTACTCCTTGTCGCGCCGGTAGAGCTCCTTGGCCCGGAGCGCCGCGCCGAGGTGGTGCACGTAGCTGACCTGCACCGAGTCGTAGAGGTTCTCCACTCCCAGCGCTCGCTCCACGGCGTGCACACCGTCCTCGGTGGGAGCCACCGTGCGCTTCTCCTCGTCCACCTCGTAGTGGTCGTCGCGCTCGAGCCGACCCACGATGGAGGCGAAGCGGTAGTAGGTGTTGGCGGCCTCGGCCACCTGCCCGCTGATGATCAGCGGCGTGCGGGCCTCGTCGATGAGGATCGAGTCGATCTCGTCGACGATGCAGTAGGGATGACCCCGCTGCACCCGCTCGGACGCCGCCAGCGCCATGTTGTCCCGCAGGTAGTCGAAACCGAACTCGTTGTTGGTGCCGTAGGTGATGTCGCAGGCGTACTGCTGGCGCTTGATGGCTTGATCCCGCACCCCGGGTATCACCAGACCCACGCTGAGCCCCAGCCAGCGGTGGATCTGGCCCATCCACTCGGCGTCGCGGCGGGCCAGGTAGTCGTTGACGGTGACGAGATGGACGCCCTCGCCGGTGAGGCCGTTGAGATACACCGGCAGGGTGGACACGAGGGTCTTGCCCTCGCCGGTGCGCATCTCGGCCACCCAGCCCAGGTGCAGCGCCGCGCCGCCCATGAGCTGCACGTCGTAGTGCCGCTGACCGATGACGCGCCACGATGCCTCGCGCATCACGGCGAAGGCCTCCGCCAGCAGGTCGTTGAGGTCGGCGCCGTTGGCGAGGCGCTCCTTGAACGCGGGGGTGCGCGCCTGGAGTTCCTCGTCGCTCAGCGCCTGTATCTCGGGTTCCAGGTTGCCAATGTGAGGCACGAGCCCGTTGAGGGCCTTGAGCTTCTGTCCCTCACCGGTGCGGAGGAGCTTGTCGAGGATCGCCATGTCCGTGTCGAGTCTACGAAGCGGCGCGGCCGCTCATCGCGCCGGCGGCGATGTCGGCGACGGCGGCTCCGGCGAGCCGGGTCAGTTCGCTCGGAGCGATGGGGAAGCAGGCATCGGGGGTTCCGGCCGCCGCCCACACCTCCTCGAAGTCCAGCAGCCGGCGATCCAGGAAAGTCTCCAGACGGCGTGCATGGCCGAACGGCGGGACACCGCCGATGGCGAACCCTGTGGCCTCCGCAACCTCGGTGGCGCGCGCCTGGCGGGCGCCGGTGGCGCCTGCCGCGTTGGCGAGGCGTTCGGTGTCAACCCTGTCGGCACCGGACACCAGAGCCACGACGGCCTTCCCGCCGACGACGAACACCAGGGACTTGACGATCTGGGCCAGCTCGCATCCCACGGCGGCGGCCGCGTCGCGGGCGGTGCGGGTGCCGCTGGGATAGCGGGTGACACGCAGTTCGACGCCGAGTTCGCCCGCCGCCGCCCTGAAACGATCCGCCGCCGTGCTCATGCGCTCAGCCTACCGGCGACGAGTGAGACATAAGATATATTGAAACGTAGTGACAGTGTACTACTCAGAACCCGCTGGGTTGTGGCTGTCACAGCGCGCTATGAATGGCTGCCGCCGTTTCGATGCGCCGCTGCCTGCTCGGTGGCGAACTCCTGGGGAGTCATGAGCACCTCGCGTGCCTTGGAGCCCTCGGACGGTCCGACGACACCGCGCTGCTCCAGGAGATCCATGAGCCGTCCGGCGCGGGCGAACCCCACGCGCAGCTTGCGCTGCAGCATGGAGGTGGAGCCGAGTTGGCTGTCCACCACCAACTCCATGGCCGCCTCCAGCAAGTCATCGTCGCCGGGATCGCCTGCATCGCGAGAACCCGGAAGCGTCGGCGTGGCGAGGTCCTCCGCTGTGATGCCCTCAGGCTCGCCGGAGCGGACGTTCTGGCGTCGCCACACCGCGGTCACCCGGCGGATCTCCTCCTCGCTCACCCAGGCGCCCTGGATCCGCTGGGGGGTACCGGCCGTCCCGTCGAGCAGCAACATGTCACCGTTGCCCACGAGTCGCTCCGCACCGGCCTGGTCGAGAATGACCCGGCTGTCGGTGAGGCTCGACACCGACAGCGCCATGCGCGCCGGAATATTGGCCTTGATCACGCCGGTGATGACGTTGGTGGAGGGTCGCTGCGTGGCGATCACGAGGTGCACCCCTACCGCACGGGCCATCTGCGCCAGGCGCCAGATGGCGTCCTCCACCTCCCGGGGCGCAACCATCATGAGGTCCGACAACTCGTCGACCACGATGACGATGAACGGCAGGCGCTTCAGCGGCTCGTCGCCGTCGTCGCCCGGCTGCTCGCCTTCCCTGCCGGCCTGCGACGCCTCGTACATCTCGTTGTAGCCGGTGATGTCGCGGCAGCCCACGCGGGACAGCAACTCGTAGCGGCGCTCCATCTCCCGCACGGCCCAGCCGAGCGCGTTGGCGGCCTTCTTCGGATCGATGACGGGCTGGGTCAGCAGGTGCGGCACGTTGGCGAACTGCCGCATCTCGACCATCTTGGGATCCACGAGAATCAGCCGGACCTGCTCGGGCGTGCAGCGCATCAGGATCGTCGTGATGATCGAATTGATGCAGGACGACTTCCCCGAGCCGGTGGCGCCGGCGATGAGGATGTGGGGCATCTGCCCGAGGTTGGCCATGACCGCGTGCCCGGTGATGTCGCGCCCGATGGCCACGTCGAGGGGGTGGGTGGCGCCTGCCGCACCCTCTGAGGCCAGGATGTCGCCCAGGGTGACCGCGTGACGTGCCGGGTTCGGCACCTCCACGCCGATGGCCTGCCGGCCGGGGATCGGCGCGAGGATGCGAATCTCCGCCGAGGCCAGTGCGTAGGCGATGTCGCGGGACAGTGCGGTGATCCTTGCCACCTTCACTCCCTCGGCCAGGACCAGTTCGTAGCGGCTGACCGTCGGCCCCACGACCACGTCGACGAGTGTGGCCTCCACGCCGTGGGCGGCCAGCGCCGCCTCCAGCGACCGGCCGCGTTGATCGATGAGGCGACGATCCACCTCCTGGTTGGGCGTGCGCTTCAGGATCCCCAATTTGGGTCTGCGCCACTGGCCGCTGTCGCCGCCGGCCGCCACCACCTGCGCCTCCGGTACCGGTGTCGCGCTCGCCTTGGGCGACTTCCTGGCGGGTTCGGGGGGCGGGTCCTCGCGCTCCGCCGGACGGGGAGCGGCCGACAGGGGTGCGGCGGCGGGCGTCACGGTTGGCGGCTGTCCCGGTACGCCCAGCGGCGCCCGGTCCGGGACTGTCGCGCCATCGGGCACCGCGCCGTCGGCTGACTCGGCGCCGTCGCCGGAGTGCTGTTCCTCCGGCTCCGAACCCCGGTCCGACACCACGAGGCGCGCCACGGCGGCCAGGCCCAGTCCCGCCCGGCGCAGTACCCACCAGACCCCGCCTGCCACGGTGCCGGGTGACATGCCGCTGAGGGCCAACCAACCCAGCAGACCGATCGCCACCAGCACGACCACCGCACCGGCCAACCCGGCCACCAGCGCGAGAGCGCCACCGGAGGCAAAACCCACATAACCGCCGG
>Ga0209544_1000747_pt1 | contig 41378 bp, 38 predicted proteins | sample MesohylPK_FD_187297 | JGI IMG/M metagenome (GOLD analysis project Ga0209544, IMG submission 187297) | Host-associated microbial community of the marine sponge Aplysina aerophoba from Gulf of Piran - sponge mesohyl, lysed by proteinase K... | ecosystem: Host-associated > Porifera > Sponge >... | reverse complement strand
GGGAATGACGTTCCGATACGTGGTCGCCTCACGGGTTTTGACACAGCATGCTTCCGCGGGAATGACGTTCCGATACGTGGTCGCCTCACGGGTTTTGACACAGCATGCTTCTGCGGGAATGACGTTCCGTTTACGTAGTTGCCTCATGAGTTTCGACACCGGCTGTTCCGCGGGAATGACGTTCCGTTACGTAGTCGCCTCACGGATCTTGACACAGCGTGCTTGGCGGGAGTGACGTTCCGTTACGTAGTGGCCTCATGAGTCTTGACACAGCCTGGAAAGCAGGAGGGTTGTCCGAAACCATGCGCCTGATTCTCATTCGTCATACCCGGCCCGCGGTCGGTGACAACCTGTGTTACGGCGTCACGGACGTGGACGTGGCGCCGACGTTCGAGCAGGAGGCGGCGCGCGTGGTGGCGAGCCTGCCGGCGGTGGAACGGTTGGTGACCAGCCCGTTGCGGCGCTGTACGCGGTTGGCGGAGCGGATCGGCGCCGCGCGCGGTCTCGTTCCGGCGGTGGACGAGAGGCTTCGGGAAATGGATTTCGGCCGCTGGGAAGGGCTGTCGTGGGAGGCCGTCGAACGGGTCGAACTGGATGCCTGGGCGGCGGATTTTTTTCACGCCCGGCCCCATGGGGGCGAGAGTGTGCGGATGGTGGTCGAACGGGTCGGCGCGGCGCTGGCGGACATCGGGCGCAGCGGCGTGGCGCATGCGCTCGTGACCCATGGTGGCATCATCAAGGTGGCGCGCGCGTTCGTGGGCGATGCGGACGCATGGACGGAACGGGTGGATTTCGGCGCCATGGTGGAGATGGAGACTCTGGTGGACCTCGACATGGTCCGGTTCAATTCAGGTGATCGGGGATCATGGAATTGACGCGGTTCCCAGCACGGCATGGCGGCGACCTCTCGGTTGCCCGGCGGGCCTTCGGCGCCCCCGCGGGCGGGTGGCTCGACCTGTCCACGGGCGTCAACCCCTGGCCCTATCCATGCGGCGACATCGACCCGGAAACACTGACCCGCCTGCCACAGGATGACGCTCTGGAGGCACTGCTGGTGGCGGCGCGCCGTGCCTACGGAATCCCTCCCGACAGCCGCTTGGTCGCCGCGCCCGGAAGCCAGGCGCTGATCCAGGCGCTACCCGGAATGCGGCCCCGGTCCCGCGTCGCGGTTCTGGCGCCTACCTACGAAGAACACGCCGTGGCATGGCGCGGGCTGGGGCACGCCGTCGACGAGGTTGCCAGCCTCGCGGACTGCCGCGATGCCGACGTGGCGGTCGTGGTGAACCCGAACAATCCCGACGGCCGCGTGACCGACCGAGTCACGCTCGGCGCCGTCGCCGAACGATTGGCGGCGCGCGGCGGCTGGCTTGTCGTCGACGAGACCTTCGCCGACGTGGCGCCGGAGGCGAGCCTGGCGTCGACGCCGGGCCTTGCCAACACGCTCGTGATCCGCTCGTTCGGCAAGTTCTTCGGCTTGCCCGGTCTGCGCCTCGGCTTCATCACCGGGCCGCCGGCGTTGGTGGACCCCATCGGGCGTCGTCTCGGACCCTGGGCGGTCTCGGGGCCCGCCCTGGACATCGGCCGGCGCGCGTTGGCCGACACCGAGTGGGCCACCGGGACCCGCCGCCGGTTGGAAGCCATGCGGCGGGAGCTCGATGCCGTTCTCGCGGAGCGCGGTCTGACCGTGATCGGCGGCACGGATCTGTTCCGCCTCGTGGAGACCGCGGCCGCCTGTGCTCTCCATCGCGGCGTTGGCCGGGCCGGGGTCCTCGTTCGTTCCTTCGAGCGCCATCCGTGCTGGCTTCGGGTGGGTCTCCCGCCCTCCGGGGAAGCTCTCCAACGGCTCTCGGTCGAGTTGAAAAAGGCGTTGCCGTTGCCGGACGTTGACGTTCGAGAACGGAGATGAGCCTTTCCGACACCGCCGCGCTCTTGTTGGCGGCGATGCTGCTGGACGCGGTGATCGGCGATCCGCGTTGGCTCTACCGGATCATCCCGCACCCCACGGTGGTCATGGGCCGGGCGCTGTCGTTCTGTGACCGTCTGTTCAACCGGGCGGAATCTGGCAGCATGACGCGTCGTGTCGCGGGCGCGGTGTCGACGCTGGCCGTGGTGCTGTCGTTCGGCGCGCTGGGCGTCCTCGTCAGCGCCGCGCTGAGCCGCGGCTGGGGCGGTTTCTGGCTGGAGGCGTTTCTGGCATCGGTGCTGATCGCCCAGAACAGCCTCTACCGCCATGTGGCCGACGTCGCCACGGCGCTGGAACGGGGCGGGGTCGAGTCCGGTCGCGACGCCGTGGCCCATGTCGTCGGCCGTGATCCCGAGTCCCTCGACCTCCACGGCGTCGCCCGGAGCGCCGTGGAATCGCTGGCCGAGAACTTCAACGACGGCGTGGTGGCGCCGGTGCTGTGGGGCCTGCTCTTCGGTTTCCCGGGCATCGTGGCCTACAAGGCCCTGAACACCGCGGACAGCATGATTGGTCATCTCGATTCGCGCTACCGCGACTTCGGCTGGGCGGCCGCCCGTCTGGACGACGTGGCCAACTGGTTGCCCGCGCGCGTGGCCGGAGTCCTGCTGGCCGCATCCGGCGGACAATGGGGTGTCCGGCGCGTTGCGCATGCCCTGGGGATCATGCGGCGGGACGGCGGCGCCCACCGTTCGGTCAACGCCGGCTATCCGGAAGGCGCGATGGCCGGGGCCTTGGACCTGCGGTTGGCCGGACCGCGCCGTTACAAGGGAGTCGTCACCGCGGACCCGTGGCTGGGGGAGGGGACTGCGGCGGCTACGGAGAATGACATCCGGCGGGGTCTGCGGGTCTATGTCGGCGCCTGCCTGCTGTTGGCCGTGTTGGTCGGGGTGCCTTGGGTTGCGGGCGCGGAGCGCTGACGCCGTTGCTCGCCATCAAGGAATCCGGACACCCCTAACCGTCATCCCCGCGAAGCAGGTTGTGTCAAAACGTCGTCCGGACAAGAATTGGCGCCAATCCTCCGAGTCGTCATTCCCGCGGAAGCGGGAATCCAGGGGTGGCGAGGCGGGGAAGCGCCTCGGTAGTGCCCACCACCGCCCCTGGATTCCCGCTTCCGCGGGAATGACGTTCTGTAGGGTCCTTGCCGCACGTGTTTTGACACAGCCTGGAAAGCGGGAATCCAGGGGTGGGGAGGGGTCGAGACGGACGCTACCGTGCGGCCGCCATCAGCCGGTCGATGTCGATCGCGGCTTCAAATGCCTCGGCCACGGCGTCGAGGGCCTCGTCGACAGCGGCCTCGTAGGCCGGGCCGAACGGGCCGGTCACGCCGAGGGCCTGCAGGAAAACGCGCCGGAATTCGTCCGCGGTGAAGAGTCCGTGGACGTAGCAGCCCATGACGCGCCCGTCGGCGGATACGCCGCCGGGGTCGTGTGCCGGGCCATCGGGCACGAGGAACGGCCGGACGGGGCCGCGGCACGTGCTTTCGCCGACGTGCATTTCGTATCCCGTGAAGCGAGCGTCCACGTTCTTGCCGACCCCCGTGACCTGCGTGAGCGTCTTTCCGTCGGTGAGCACCGTCTCATGATCGAGAAGGCCCAGGCCGGCTTCCTCGCCCGGCGGTCCTTCGATGCCGTGCGGATCCGCCACCTCTCGTCCGAGCATCTGGTAGCCGGCGCAGATGCCCAGGACCGCGCCTCCCCGACGGTGGTGCGCGAGGATGTCGATGTCCCATCCCTCGCGCTTGAGTGCCCGCAGATCGGCGACCGTCGCCTTGGAGCCCGGTAGGATTACCAAGTGCGCGTCGCCGGGCAAGGGGCGTCCGGGCGGCACCACCTCCAAGCGCACGGCGGGCTCGGTCGTTAGCGGATCGAGGTCGTCGAAGTTGGCGATGTGCGGCAGGCGCGGGACGGCGACGCGGAAGGCGCCGGCGCCGGGCGCCGGCGGCCTGTTGTCGAGCGAAAATGCGTCTTCTTGCGGCAGGCGCAGGGCGGCGGCGAGATAGGGGATGATGCCGAAGGAGGGCAGGCCGGTGCGCGCGGTGATCGCTTCCAGGCCGTCCGCGAACAGGCGGACGTCGCCGCGGAACCGGTTGATCAGGTAGCCTTGCAGCAACCGGCGCTCGTCTTCGGCCAGCAGCTCCCACGTGCCCACGAGGTTCGCGATGACCCCGCCCCGGTCGATGTCGGCCACCAGCACCACCGGCGCGCCGGCCGCGGTGGCGAAGCCCATGTTGGCGATGTCGTGGGCGCGCAGGTTGACTTCGGCCGGGCTGCCCGCGCCCTCCACCAGCACGAAGTCCGCTTCCGCCGTGAGCCGCTCGAAGCTCTCCAGGACCGCGGGCATCAACTCGCGCTTCGCGCTCTGAAACCCGGCGGCGCCGTAGTTGCCGCGCACCTTGCCCTGCACCACCACCTGGGCGCCGACATCCGACTGCGGCTTGAGCAGCACCGGGTTCATGTCCACCGACGGCTCCACGCCGCAGGCCCGGGCCTGAAGGGCCTGGGCGCGGCCGATCTCCCCGCCGTCCGCCGTCACCGCGGCATTGTTGGACATGTTCTGCGGCTTGAACGGGCGCACGGCGTAGCCCCGGCGCGCCAGAATACGGCAGAGGCCGGCGGTGACCAGCGACTTGCCGGCGTCCGAGGCCGTCCCCTGGAACATGAGCGTCCGGGCAGTCATCAGTCGGGCGCCGGACCCTTGAGGGTCATGGGGATGCCGGCGGCCATGAAGAAGACGCGGTTTGCAACGCGGCCGACAGCTTGGTTGAGCTGTCCCGCGTGGTCCCGAAAGGCGCGTGCCATGGCGTTGTCCGGTACGATGCCGAGCCCCACCTCGTTGGCCACCAGCACCACCGGTCCGGGCGCGGAGGCGAGCGCTGCGAGCAGCGCTTCGCACGCGGCGTCCACGTCACGCTCGTGGTGCATGAGGTTGCCGAGCCAGACGGTAAGGCAGTCCACCAACAGGCCCGTGCGCGGTGCGCTTTCCCGCCGGATCACGGCGGACAGATCAAGCGGTTCCTCGACGGTGTGCCAGTCCGGGCCTCGGCGGGCTCGATGCTGCGCGATGCGCTCCGCCATCTCATCGTCGGTGACGACCGCGGTGGCGACATAAACGCGTTGATCCCACGCCCTCGCAAGTCCCTCGGCGAACGCGCTCTTGCCCGCGCGCGCCCCGCCCAGCACCAGCGTCAGGTCGGGCCTTGCCGCGGGGTCGTTCACGGGCAGGCCCGCGTTGAAGATCGGTAGCGTGCGACGCGCGGAAACAGAATGGAATGGGCATCAGACATACGGACTGTAATCGTATACAGGGAGCCACCAAAATCAAACGCGCGAACACGCCGCCGTGCCCCGAATCGTCATTCTTGCTTTCCAGGCTGTGTCGAAACACCATCTGAGAGAGGCACCGCCACCCCGAAATCGTCATTCCCGCTTCCGGGGGAATGACGATCCGGGGAGCCAGGGAGCGTTCTTGACACCTCCAAGGCTTTTCCGTATTGCTGAATCCCACGGAGGACGCCATGAAGAGGACCCATGACATGGGCGGGGACCCCGACGCGGGGGCCCTCGACCGCACTGAACACGCGATGGACGACTGGGAGGTTCTCGCCGACGCGCTGAACCAGGTGCTCGGGGTAAAGGGCATCAAGTGCACCGATGAAACCCGGCGCGCGCGGGAGGATATGGATTCGGAAGCGTATCTGTCGCTGAGCTACTACGAGCGCTGGATCGCCAGCCTGGAGACCATCCTGGTGGAGAAGGGTCTTGTGACCCGGGAAGAGGTGGACCGGAAGGTGGCTGAGCTGGAAGAGCGCTGGGGTGAGCCATGAGCGGTGGAGCGGTTTTCCGGGACGGCGCGGCGGTGCGGGTGAAGTCCCACTTCCAGCCGGGCCACGTGCGCACGCCGTTCTACATCAAGGGCAAGACCGGCTGGGTGGAACGGTGCTACGGCGAGTTCCGCAACCCGGAGTCCCTGGGCCACAGCGGTGACGGGTTGCCGCGGGTGCGGCTCTACCTGGTGGGCTTTCACCAACAGGACGTGTGGGACGGTTACAACGCGGGCAGCAAGGACAAGATCTTCGTGGATATCTTCGAGCACTGGCTCGAGCCCGCCGCCGAGGCGGGCGCCTGAGCAGAGAGAGGGAAAAGGGATGGCACACGAACACGAACCGGGAGAGGAGCACGAGGCGGGGCCGCGGCATGAGCTGAGCCACTGGGCCAAGCGCGCCTACGCCATGCGCGACATCCTTATCGACAAGGGTGTCGTCACCGAGGAGGACATCCGCCAGCATGCGGAGTTCACCGAGTCCAAGACGCCGGCCAACGGCGCCCGGCTGGTGGCGCTCGCCTGGACCGATCCCGAGTTCAAGGCGCGCTTCGTGGCGGATCCCAAGAAGGTGTGCGCCGAGATGGGCATCGACGCGAGCACGCTCAACGAGTTCGTGGTCCTGGAGAACACGGACACGGTGCGCCACATGGTGGTATGCACGCTGTGTTCGTGCTACCCGCGTCCGATCCTGGGACGGCCGCCCGACTGGTACAAGAGCTTCAACTACCGCAAGCGCGCGGTGAACGACCCGAGAGGGGTCATGCGTGAGTTCGGCCTGGAAGTGTCCGACGACGTCGAGGTCCGGGTGCACGACAGCACCGCGGACATGCGTTATCTGGTGATCCCGGCGCGCCCGGCGGACACCGAGAACCTGAGCGTCGAGGAGCTTGAGAAGCTCGTGACGCGAGACAGCATGATCGGTGTGATGGACGCGTTGGCGGCCGTTCCGGGATAGGGGGCGTCGTGTTTCACGTGGACCTCTCACCCTTCGGCGTCGACGTCGATCGCCTGCGCACCGACCGCCTGACCCGTCTCCAGGGCATCATGCGCGCGCGCGACCTGAGCGCGATGCTGCTCACCGACCCGCTCAATATCCGCTACGCCACCAACACCGTGCTGTGGCTCAACCTGCGCGCCACCGGCGTGCAGCGCTTCGTGCTCGTGCCCGCCGACGGCGAGCCCGTGACATACGAACGACTCTTCGGCAGCGAGCGTGCCGCCGGCCTCAAGAAGGGAGGCTCGATCCAGGGCTTCGGCGCCTACATGTTCGGCATGCGGCCGCCGGTGGCCACACAGGACTTCGTGAACCTGGCGGTGGACGGGTTGAAGCAGATGGGCGTTTCCGGAGAACGGGTGGGTGTCGACGCCTTGTGTCTCGGCGCGGTGGACCTCTTGCGGGAGAGCGGCTTCACGGTGGTGGACGGCCTGCCGGCCCTGGGCGAGGCGCGCGTGGTCAAGACGCCGGACGAGGTGGAGCTGATTCGCTGGACCAGCCGCGCGAAAGAGGGCGGCTACGACCTGGTGCGGGAGGCCGTGCGCAAGCCCCCGGTGGTGGAAGAGCGGCTCAGCCGCATGATGCTCGAATACCTGCTGGAGCAGGGCTTCGAGGCGGGCAGCGAGTTCATCTCGATCTTCGATTCCTCACAAATGGCCATCCGGCCGCATCGCGAGCCCATGGGCATGGACCTGGTGATGACCGAGGGCGATCTGGTCATCTGCGACGCCACCGTGTCCGGACCCGGCGGCTACTACAGCGACTTCGCCCGGACCTTCTGCCACGGCACTCCGTCCCAGGCGGACAAGGACCGCTACGCGGAAGCGTACGCGACGCTCCAGGAGGCACTGGCTTACGTTCGGCCCGGTCCGTGCACGGAGCTGTTCGCGCGCTTCGGCCGGGACTCCACTTCGCGGCTCCCCGGCCTGGACGGCTTTCACGGTGTGGGCATGTGCATCTACGAGGCGCCCTGGCTGCGCGGGTTCGATCCGCCGGAGTACAACCTGTCCCTGGAAGAGAACATGATCATCGCCTTCGAGATCAACCACCACCCGGTGAAGCTGGAGCACCTGCTGCGAGTCACGGCGGACGGCGCCGAGATCCTTTCTACCTATCCCATGGAGCCGGAGCTGACGCCGGCGTAGTGAGACGGCCTCGGAACCCCGCCACCCCTGGATTCCCGCGTCCGCGGGAATGACGGTACGGGGCGTCGGTGCCATTTCCCGTCCAAGTGGAGCCCTGGCACGTCGGTCGCGCGGGAATGACGTGTTTCTATGGCTTTTGCCTGAGTCAACCCTGCGTCAGAAGCCGAACTGCGCCATGTCCACCTGGGCGCCGCTTTTGCGGCATTCTTCGATGAAGACCTGGTGGATGGCCGGGTCCTGGTCCTCGTACTCGATCTGGGCGCCGCCCTTCTTGACGTCCTCGCCGGTGTCCTTCAGTTCCTCCACCTTGTACTTGAAGCCCCAGGGCTTGAGCGCCAGGTAGCGCGCGGGCTCGGCGCCGTTGTTGAAGTGCTGGTGCCACCACTGGATGGGCGGCACGAACATGCTCATGCGGCCCCATTCCACGCGTTTCCGCGGGGCGCCTTCCTCCCACAGGAAGGAGTAGCCGGAGCCGGTCAGCATGATGATGTGCGCGCCGGCGCCGTGCCGGTGGGCCTTCTTGTACTTGCCCACGGGGAATTCCGAGAGGTGTGCGCTCATGGTGTTGTCGACGAACTCGAACAGGGTGGTGCGGTTGCCGCCGCCGCGCTCCTTGTAGTCCTTGGGCTGGAACTGCCACAGGTCGGCGATGAAGTTGGACTCCCACACCCGGCCCTTCTTGACGCCTTCGAGGTAGCGCCCGGGTTGGCCCCACTCGTTGGCGTCGCCCTGGTAGCGGTCGCCGAAGGTGAACGGGTTGTTGAAGATGTAGTCCAGGTTCCGGTAGCGGTTGATGACCATGGTGGCGTCGGTGAGCGAGATCATCCGCACCGGTTCCTTTCCCTGGGCGTTGAAGTGCTGGAACCACGTGTTGAGCGGGACGGAGAAGAGGCTGCCCTTCTGCCACTCCAGGGTGTGCTTGCGGCCGCCCTCGTTCCACAGCGTGGTGGCCCCTTGGCCGGACAGGATGAACACCGCTTCCTCGAACAAGTGGCGCTGCGGCCGCAGCTCCTTGCCCGGCGCGATCTCCTGGATCACCGTGTCGCAGGTGCCGCCGGCGCCGTCGAGATTGACGAACGCGCCCTTGCCGCCGGTACGTGCCCACTCGCCCAACTCCAGCTCCAGCAGGTCGTCGATGATGAACCCCTTGTATACCGGGACCCCTTCCCACTGCTGGTAGATCTCGTAGGGGCTGATGGGGGCGAAGCCGGAGGCTTCGTTGAGGTTCCGTTCCGACCCGTTTGCCGTGTCGATGGTGGCGGCCTTGCTCATGGGAATGCTCCTTCCTTGGGTTCCGGTACTTGCCTCTACGCGCGCTCTTCCCGGTAGAGCCCGAAGGCCTCCTTCACCGGACGGTCGTTGACCGAGAACAGGATGGCTTCGTCCTTGTTGCCGTTCTCGTGCGCGTGCCACGACCACAGCGGCACGGTGAAGAAGTCGCCCTCGCTCCATTCCATGCGCTGGTCGTTGACGATGGTGGCGCCGCTGCCGCGGAACACGTGGTAGATGGTCGTGCTGGTGTGGCGGTGCGAGCGCGTCTCCTCGCCGGGCCGGATCATCTGGATCTCGCAGCCGATGGTGCGCAGCGTGAAGCCGCCGTTGCGTGGGTTGACGTAGCGCAGCAGCACACCGTCGCACTCGTCGCCCGGGCTCGACGCCAGCGCCTTCAGCGATTCGTAAGTCGTCTCCCACGGATAGCGGAAGGGAGGGTCGGGGAACTCCGAAAGCTGCTCGGGCGGCCGCGCCCAGCCGAACTGGTGCAGGCTGAAGTTGGGCATAGCCTCCACCGGCTGCTGTTTCTGGCTGAAGGGCTCCACCGCCATCACCTCCAGGGCCTTGAGCAGCGGGCCGTCGTGGCCGTCGAGCCACACGATGTTTTCGCCGGTGCCGTTGTAGTGGTCGTGCCAGGTCCACTGCGGCGTCAGGATCAGGTCGCCGGGGTGCATGGTGAAGCGCTCGCCCTCCACCGTGGTGAAGGCGCCGCCGCCTTTGAGGACGAAGCGCAGTGCCGTCAGGGTATGGCGGTGGGCCTTGGCGATCTCTCCGGGCTTCACGAGCTGGATGGAGGTGTGCACCGTGTTGGTGGCGCCGGTGGTGCCGGGCACGCCCGGATTCAGGAGCCGGATGGTGCGCCGCTCCGACTGTTCCAGGCTTACCAGTTCGCCGGCCTGCAGCAGCCCGTCGTAGATGTCGCCCCACTTCCACAGGTAGGGGACCACGGTGGTGCGCGGCTCCAGGACCTCGCCGTCGTTGTCCGTGATGTTGGAAGCCCAGAAACCCGCCAAACGCTTGGTGGCCAGATCCTTGTTCAGGTCTTCGAGGCTCATGGTCGTCTCCTTGGCGAACCGGTCAACCCTCGATGCGCTGCATGACGTAGGCCAGGCCGCCGCGGTAGGCGCGGTCGATGGCCATGCACTGCTTGGCGGCGCGCAGCACCGTGTCGTAGTCCTCCTGAGTGCGCACGTGCCGGTCGTAGACCCCGTCCATCATGTCCGAGTGTTCGGTGTCGGCGGTGGAGTGGACGTTCAGCGAGATCATCCGTTTGAGGCTGATGCCCAGTTCGTTCTCGAACTTCTTGCCGATGCGGTAGGACATGCCGCCGTCGGTGATGATCTCGGGGTTGTTGCGCCGCTCCAGCATCTGGGAGGAGGTGAACGAGGCCAGCCACGGCCCCTTGATGGCGATGAGGTGCCACGCCATGAAGGCCGCCTGGGCCATGGGCGGGAGCTCCGCGTTGTCGAAGTCTTCCTGCGTCAGGCCGATGACCTCACCCTGCTTGACCGTTAGCGTGTAATGGTCCATGTCGCAGCGCGGGTCGTTGATCAGCTCGTCGCTTTCGTGCTGCCAAACGAGGGACTTCACGTCGAGCGGCGCCGCGGCCTGGACGTAGGCCCAGCAGTCCCGCCGGTTCTTCGTGTAGATGGCGTTCTGCACGACGTAGTAGCGTCCCCGCTCCATGGTCCAGGGCAGCGTCAGCAGGTCCTGGAACTCGTCGGTCCCGTACTGGCGGTTGCACATCTCGTTCAGCGTGCTCTTGAGCTTGGCGATATCGGGCATGTCTCCGTCTCCTGTGGCGCGGCCCCCGAGAGCCTGGTCAAGGCTCTGCTTGACGCGATCCGGCGAGGCCGCCCGGCGTTCCGAATGAACGAGCTTCTAGTCCAGCGCCTCCATCATGTTGACGAGCTGTTCCCGGTAGGCGCGGTCGATGACGAGGCTTTCCCGCGCCCCGCGCAGCAGCGCCTGCTGATCTTCCTGGGTATGGCAGTGCTCCCGCGCCACGGCTAGCAGGAGCTGGCCGTGCTCGATGTCGGCGGTCACGTGCTCGGCGTTGTTGATCTGGTGCTTCAGCGGAATACCCAGGTCCCGTTCCAGGTTCTTGCCGACGCGGTAGGACAGCGATCCGCCGCGCACCAGTTCGTCGGAATTGCGCATTTCCAGCACCGCCGACGCCGCCACCGCCTCGCGCCAGGGGCGGTCCTTGGCCAGATGGATCCACGCGTAGAAGCATGCCGTGGCCGCGTCCAGCGGGCGCACGCGCTCGAAGTCCTCCGGGTCGAGCCCGAAGATCTTGCCCTCCCGCACCGCAAGGGTGATGTGGTCGACCTTGCCCGCGGTCTTGTCGCCCATGAGCTCCTCGCCCTCGTGCTCCCAGACCAGCCGTTTCACGCTAAGCGGCGATGCGCCCGCCACGAACCCCCAGCAGTCCCGCCGGTTGGCCACGTAGTGCTTCATCTGGATGGACAGGGCCTGGGCGCGGGCCTGGGTGAAGCGGACGCCCAGCAGCCGGCGGAAGGGCGGGGTCTCGAACTGCCCGTTCACCAGCTCCACCAACTCGTGCCAGACACCCTCCACGCCGTTGCCTGCCGCGGTCTGCGTTTCCATACGGTCTCCTCAAGCCTTCCGACGCGCGTGTCGGGCGTGAGGGTGCCAGCGAAACCGGGGTTGACCGTGACCTTGCGTCACAGCCGGTCCGCCCATTTTGCCCGGACCTCGGCCTTGTACTCGGCGCTCACGGCCGAGATCTTGGGGAAGGCGTCCTTCCAACTGTAGGGCCGGCATGCGTCCACGACCATGCAGGAGCTGGTCAGCTCCCGGCGCTGCTTGTCTTCCGGCGAAAGCCTCGGGTTCAGGATGCTCGCGGCCACGTCGAGGATCTCGGAGTCGCTCCGGGGGTCCCAACGCGTGGACATGGCCCACAGCACCTCGCCCATGTTGGTGATGTCCACGTCCTCGTCCACCACGATGACCATGCGCACGTCGCGCCCGCCGTCGCGCGTGGCGAGGACGCCGTACCCCGCCTGCTTGGCGTGGCCCGAGTAGCGTTGCTTGATGGCCACGGTCACCATGAACCGTCCCTGGCGCGGGAACCACACGCCCTGCACCTCGGGGATGCCGGCGCGTTCCAGGGACGACCAGATGTTGGCCGAGCGGATGTACTTGTGGGTTTCGCTGTTGAGGAAGGTCCGCAGTGGGGGATCGCCGGTGATGATGGGGTCGTCGCGGTGATAGACGGCCTCCACCTTCACCACCGGGGCTTGCCGCGACCCCGAGGCGTAGTATCCCGGCCACTCGCCGAACGGTCCCTCCTCGTGGGTCTCCTGCTCGGGCGGCGGAATGTGGCCTTCGAACACGATGTCCGCGAAGGCCGGCACCGGGAGGCCCGTCCGGCTCCCCTTGATGACCGGCACCGGGGTCTCCAGCAGGCCGCCGAGAAAGTCGTACTCGCTCATGTTCCAGGGAATGCCCACGGCGCTCGCGGTCATCATGCCGGGCGGCAGCCCGCATACGACGGCCACCGGGCAACTCTCGCCCCGCGCCCAGTACTTGCGGGCGATGAGATCGCCGTGCTTTCCGGGAATCATCCACACGCCCATCGTGTTCTCGTCGTGGACCTGCACGCGGTACGTGCCGACGTTGACGTAGCCGGTATCGGGATCGCGGCACACGGTGGCGGTGAACGTGCCGATGTAGCGTCCGCCGTCGTCCGCGTGCCACTTGGGGGTCGGGAACTTGAGCACGTCGACGTCGCCGTCGAAGGCGACGTTTTCGAGCAGCGGGGACTCGCCGATCTCCGCGGGCGGGATGGGCTCGAGGTTCTGCAGCCGTCCCTTCATGGACCGCACCAGTTCCATGCCGCGCACGTCCGGCGGCATGCCCAGGGCCAGGGCGTCGGACTCGGGCGAGCGCAGGACGTTGCTCAGGACGCGGTAGCCCTGGGGAAAATCCGGAATGGAGTCGAACAGGAGCGCGGAGCGCTCTTCCGCTTCCGCGCTGATCTCGGTGAGCGCGCCGATCTCCAGGTTCCAGTGCGCCTCCCGCACCTCCTTGAGCTTTCCCGCCTGCTTGAGACGGTCGATGAAGGTCCTGAGGTTGAGGGCGGCCTCGACGTCCCTGGGTGCGCTTGTCATGCATCGGTCTCCGGGCCGGCTGAGGGGCCGGTGCCGTCGCGTCGAAATGGCGCGGGTTCCGTGGAATCTATAGGCACCGCCCACTTCGGCTGTCAACCTGGACATCCACGCACTTATCGTCTAAGTCCATACAGGGCCGGGTTCCACCCCAGCGCGTGTCCAGCACGAGGCACAGGTCATCGAGCCTGTCCGCGCCTGTTCACGATCCACCCCGCCACCTGACACGGTTCAGCCGGCGAGCCATCCCAGAGGAGGTCGAAAGAAGTCATGGCACAGATCACCGATCCGTTGCGGCAACACGATTGGAACTCTCCAGAATACGTCGAGGATTGGGCTCAGCGCCAGCGGCGCAACGAGACTCTGCGGGCGCGGCAGTTCGCGCTCATGGCCGAGCTGGTGCCGTTCGACGGCGACGCGGCGTTTCGGTTCATGGACGTGGGGTGCGGCTACGGCGCCCTCAGCAAGTATCTCCTGGAGACTTTCCCCGGCGCTACGGCGGTGTGCCATGACGGCTCCGCGGCCATGGCGGACCTGGGCGGCCAGCGCATGAAGGAGCTCGAAGGGCGGTTCGAGTACGTCGTCTCCGACTTCAGCAAGAAGGACTGGAGCCGCGTGGCCGAGGGCGAGTTCGACCTGGTGGTGTCGTGCAACGCCATCCACAACGTCCGCGTGGGGGACGTCATCAAGGACATCTACGAGGAGATCTTCGGGCGCCTGCGCTCGGGCGGGCGCTTCTTCAACCTCGATCGCGGCTCGGCCACGATGGAGGACCAGGTCGCGTGGTTCCGGAGCGCCGGCTTCCAGGACGTGACGTGTCACCAGAAAAGCTCCGGCCTCTCCCTTTACGGGGGGGCCAAACCCTGATCCTCGCCGGCCCCGAGGTTCTCTTCCGATGACGGGCGCACGGCCCGGCAGTCTGGCTCTCCTGTACAGTACGGTCCTGCTCATGAGCCTGGGGCACGGCATGGTGTTCCCGACCATTCCGCTGCTGGCGGCCTCCTTCGGCGTGTCGGCCGGCCTGGCCGTGCAAGTGGTCACCGCCCACGCCCTGGGACGCACCGTCGTGCTCATTCCCGCGGGCCTGCTCATCGACCGCTACGGCGCCAAGGCCGCCATGCTGGCGGGAAGCGCCCTGGTGCTGTGCGGCGCCTTCACCACCGCGGTCACGCCCTGGTTCGTGCTGCTCTTCCTCGGGCAGTTCCTCGCCGGCGTGGGCGACAGCGTGTGGAGCATGGCGCGGGAGGTGTCCGGCGTCGAGATGGTGGAGCAGCGCCAGCGCGGACGGCTCCTGAGCGGCTTCATGGGGGTCAAGTCCGCGGGCACCGCCATCGGCCCGGTGCTGGGCGGCATCGTCGCCCAGTGGGTGGGTTTCCGCGCGGTCTTCCTGTCGTACGCGGGCGCCGCCGCGCTCGTGCTCGTGACCGCGCTCCTGGCGCGCCGCGACACGGTTCGCGGCAGGGTCGGCAAGATCGCCTGGTGGGGAAAGGTGTCGGACGTGCTGCCGCATCTGCGCGCCACCTTCGTCGTGCTGGTGATCGCCACTTTCAGCATGCAGATGTACCGCACCACCCTGCAAGGCATGCTGCCGCTCTTCGCCGGCGTGGAGCTGGGCTTCTCCGCCGCGCAAGTCGGGAGCCTCTTCGGCGTCTCTGGCCTGTTCGTTCTGCTCATGATCCTGCCCGCCGGGTTCATCACCGACCGCGTGGGCCGCAAGTACGCCAGCGTCCCCAGCACCGCGCTCCCGGGTATCGCGTTCCTGGCCTTGCCCTTCGCCGCGACCCTGCCACAACTGGTGGCCATCATGGTGCTCATCGGCCTCGCCCAGGGCATGTCCCTGGGGGCGCTGTCGGTGTCCACCTACGACGTCATTCCCGAGAGCGCCCGGGGCAGGCTCCAGGGCCTGCGCCGCACCGTGGGCGAGTCCGGCGCCGTCATGGGTCCGCTGGTGGGCGGCTGGCTCGCCGACGCCTTCAGCGCGGGCAGGGCGTTCCTCTTCTATGCCCCCATCCTCCTGGGCGCCGCCGCCGGGCTGGCGTTCGTGGCAAGGGAGACGCTGGGGCGGGAGTGAGGGCAGGGGCCTTGGGCGGATTGAGTCGGCGGCCCGCTTCATGGGAGACTTGGAACCGGAGGAAACCAGCAGTGCCAGAGGAGATTTCCGGAACAGGGAGCGGCGAGTGGCTGTATCAGTTGCGCGTCAATCTGGCCGATGACGTCGCCGAGCCCGCTCGGGCAGGAAACGACCATCCAGGTCTGCGTCCCCTGCGAAATATACTGGCCCGCCACAACGCGGCGCTGCAATGCCAGTACGACGCCTTCGCCGGCTACTGCGCCGAAGCGGAACGGCAGGGCGTGGACAAGTACCCGCTCTACGCCTGGACCAAGGCCACCATCGAGGACGCCGCCAAGAAGGCGAAGTACCTCAGGTCGTTTACGCTCCACGTGGACGGCGACGAGGTCTATGCCAAGGCCAAGGCCGATGCCCTGGAGGCGGAGCTAGAACCCCTGGTGGGTGGCGCGGTGGTGATCGCGCTGGCGAAGCACGACACCAATCCCGTCAATAGCCCTCAGCCGCCGAAGCGGTATCGCACCTGAACAAACTAGGCCAATTAAAAATCAGATTTTGAAATAGCCTAAATTTGTGGTATGCTCGGTCTTTGTCATGATTGACCGAGACCTCGCCTCCAAGCTCAGGAACGCAGGGCGAACCTCGCCGGCCATTACCCTCACCGGTCCGCGGCAGAGTGGCAAGACGACCTTGTGCCGTGCGGTGTTCCCGCAACACCCCTACGCGAGCCTGGAGGCTCCCGACGTGCGCGCCTTCGCCAACGAGGATCCTCGCGGCTTCCTGGCACAGTTCCCCGAAGGGGCCGTCATCGACGAGGTCCAGCGCGTCCCGGAGTTGCTTTCCTACCTCCAGGTCTTCATCGATGAAGACCCGGCACCCGGGCACTGGATTCTTACCGGTTCACAAAATCTCTCGCTCCTGGAATCGGTGAGCCAGTCCCTGGCCGGCAGGACGGCGGTCTACAATCTGTTGCCATTGCACCGGGGCGAGGTCGTGCGCTTTCCGTATCATCCCCAGAGCCTTGACGCGGCGCTCCTGACCGGCGGATACCCACGCATTTTCGATCAGCAACTTGACCCCGCGGATTGGCTGCGATCCTACGTGGCGACTTATATCGAACGCGACGTCCGCACCATCGCCAACGTGGGCGATCTCACTGCATTCCAGCGCTTTCTCGAACTTTGCGCCGGCCGTACCTCGCAGTTGCTCAACTACTCCTCGCTGGCTGATGACTGCGGCGTGTCCCAACCGACCGCCAAGGCTTGGCTCAGCATATTGGAGACCAGTTTCGTGGTGTTTCGTCTGCCGGGGTTTCACGCGAATCTGCGCAAGCGCCTGGTGAAGATGCCCAAGCTGCACTTCTACGACACGGGGCTTCTTTGCTGGATACTCGGCATCCGTACCCCCGAGCAACTTCGCGCACATCCTCTTCGCGGTGCGATTTTCGAGACCTGGGTGGTTTCCGAGATCGCCAAAAGCCGCGCGAACCGGGGCGAGACGAGGGGCCTTTCGTTCTACCGGGATCGCAACGGGGCCGAAGTCGATCTCGTCATCGAGGACCCGTCCGGCGTCACCCTGGTGGAAGCCAAGTCGGCCGAGACGCCGTCGTCCGCTCTCTTTGGGGGCACCCGCAGGGTCCGGAGCCATCTCGCGGGATTGGGCCGGCCCTGCTCCGTGCTGGTGGCCTACGGGGGCAACCAAACGCAGGAGCGTTCGGACGGCAGTCTCGTACCTTGGGAGAGGCTGTACGAGTTCGACCTCTGATGCGATGCTTCGCGTCACGGTTGACAACGCGCCCCGGCTCAAAATATGCATAGCCCAGTTCCTCGAAGTGGCGAAAGGCTGCAGTGATTCTTTGGAGGCAACGACAATGAAAGTTCTTTCCGGGCGATCCGAGAAGGGTCTTCTTCGGCGGCGCGCCGCCGTCATGGCCATGGCGGTCGGGATGTTGCTCGCCTTCATCACCGGGGCGGCCGCGCAGACGGGCGGCGACGCGCTCAAGCAACTCGTCGCCGCGGCGCAAAAGGAAGGCGAGCTGAACGTCTTCGGTTCCGGCGACTGGCACTCGCCGCGGCTCATGGCGGCCCTCCAGAAGGGGCTCAACAAGACCTACGGCATCAACGTACGTCTCAAGGCGACCCCCGGACCGAGCGCGTCGAAGCTGATGCCGCGGATGATCGACGAGGTCAAGACCGGACGCGCCGCCAGCACCGACATCTTCTTTGCCCCGTCGCGCCAGCAGATCCCGTCGGATCAGGCCGGAGCGCTCCTGCGGGTGGACTGGAAAAAGCTCATGCCGGGCCTCAAGGACGAGGAGGTGGGCATCAACGGCGCCGCCGTGGTCATCGGCGCCTCCATCCACATCATCGGCTACAACACGAACCTCGTGAAGGCCAAGGACTTGCCGAAGTCCTACAAGGACTTCACCAACCCCAGGTACAAGGGCAAGATCGGCACCACGGTCTTTGCCGTGGGCTGGGTCGAGGCGGCGATCCATCTGGGTGAGGAAGAAGCCACGCGCATCGTCGACGCCATGGTCGCCAACGGCACCATCATCGGCACGACCCGAACGGGAGTCCAGAACCGCGTGGCCACGGGCGAGTTTCCGATCTTCGCCTTCGACACCAAGCCGGTGGCCTATTCGCGACTCAAGGCCAAGGGGGCCCCGGTAGACTACACCACCATGGACGACTTCATGTCGGGCACCGCGAGCGAGGCCAGCGTGCCCAAGACGAGCGCGCATCCCAATCTCGCCAAGCTGCTGTCCGTCTACATGCTGACCAAGCAGGGCCAAGACACCATCTGGAAGGTCATCGGGCGCGATTCACCGTTCCGCGACGGTTCTCAGCTCAACAAGCTGGTGGAGAGCAAGCGCGCCGCCGGCGCCAAGATCTACTTCGGCACCGACCAGAACGTGGTGAAGAACGCGTACTTCTACCAGAAGGTCTCCCGCAAGCTCGCCAAGAAACTGCGCGGGAACTAGCGGGCGCGGGTCCGCCTTCTACGAGCGTGAGCGACAACTACATCGTCGGCGTCGACATCGGCGGCACGTTCACCGATTGTGTCGCGGTGAGCGGCGAGGGGAGCATGACCCTGGGCAAGGCTTCCTCGACGCCGCGGAACTTTGCCCTGGGCGTGATCGACGCGGTGCGCGACGCGGCGCGCAACCTCGGCATGGAGGACGAGCGCGGGTTGTTGAGCGCCACGCGCCTCTTCTACCACGCGTCCACCATCGGCGATAACACGCTGATCACGCGCAGCGGCGCGCGCACCGGGCTCATCGCCACGGCCGGGTTCGGCGACACCATCCTGATGATGCGCGGCGGCGTGGTGGCCGGACTCCCCGAGTCCGAGGCGCACCACATGGCCGCTCTCACCAAGCCGGAGCCCCTCGTCCCCAGGCGGCGCATCGCCGAGGTCAACGAGCGCGTGGACTTCGAGGGCGACGTGCTCGTGGGCCTGGACGAAGCCGAGTCCGAGGGCGCCATCCGCAAGCTCGTGGACAACGGCGTCGAGTCCGTCGCGGTGTCGCTGATCTGGTCCATCGCCAACGACCGCCACGAGCGCATGCTCGGGGAACTGCTGCGGCAGCGCTACCCGGACCTGTTCGTGACTCTCTCCAGCGAGGCGGCCTCCTTCCAGGGGGAGTACGAACGCACGGCCACGACGGTCTTCAACGCCTACATCGGCCCGAAGATCGGCGCGTACCTGAACGACCTGCGCGCGCTGCTGCGCGACCGTGGGCTTCGGCGCGAGCCATTGATCATGCAGGCGTACGGCGGTGTTTTGGGGGTGGACGATTCGGTGCGCAAGGCGGTGGGTACCATCGAGTCGGGTCCGGCGGCCGGGGTCGCGGCGTGCCGCTACATGGGCGGGTTGACCGGCATCGACAACATCGTGGCCGCGGACATGGGTGGCACCACGTTCAAGGTCGGGATCATCCGCGACGCGGTCATCGAACGGGACTACCAGCCCATCTTCCTGCGCTACCGGCTCTTGTCCCCCAAGATCTGGGTGGAGTCCATCGGCGCCGGAGGCGGCAGCATTGCCTGGATCGAGGAGGAGACGGGTCTTCTCAAGGTCGGTCCGCGCGGCGCCGGAGCCAGCCCCGGACCGGTGTGCTACAACCGCGGCGGCAACGAGCCCACGGTCACCGACGCGAGCCTGATCCTCGGGTACCTGAATCCCGAGTATTTCCTCGGCGGACAGATCGCTCTCGACGCGGACGCGGCGCGCCGGGCGGTGACGGAGAGGGTGGCCGCGCCCCTGGGCATGAGCGTCACCGAGGCCGCCGGCGCCATCCACCGCATCGTCAACGCCCAGATGAGCGACCTGATCCGCAACGCCACCATCCAGCGGGGGCACGATCCACGGGGTGACACGATGTTCGCCTTCGGCGGCGCCTGCCCGGTACACGCGGGACGGTTCGCGGCCGAGCTGGGCATCGAGCAGGTGGTGGTCCCGGTGACCGCCTCGGTGCACGGCGCCGTGGGCCTGGTGGCGTCGGACGTGGTGTACGAGGAGGGGGTCTCCGACCGTTCCCTGGTGCCGGTGCCCGCCGACCACTTGAACGGCTCCTTCTCCCCGGTCCTGGCCAAGGTGCGCCGCAGCCTGGAGGAGGCGGGTTTCGGCGACGGCGACATCACCCTGGCCCGGAGCGTGGACATGCGCTACCGCTACCAGGTCCACGAGATCAACGTTCCGATCCCGCCGGGCGAGGCGCCTCTGACCGAAGAGGATCTCGAAGCCGTGTACGCGCGTTTCGACGAGCTCTACGAGAACGCCTACGGCAAGGGTTCCGCCTACCGCGCCGCCGGACGGGAGATCGTCACCCTGCGCGTCACGGGCTCGGGGGCGCTGCCCAAGCCCGCCCTGCGGCCGCGGGAGGGCGGCGGCGAGGCGTCGGCGGCCCGCAAGGGCACCCGGCCGATTTATTTCGAGGAGTTCGGCGACTTCGTGCCCACGGCACTTTACGACGTCGCGCGGATGCGCCCGGGCATGGTCATCGCCGAGCCGGGCGTCATCGAGACGCCCATCACGACCATCCTGATCAACCCGGGCGACCGGGCGGTGATGGACAATCTGGGCAACATCCGTATCTCGGTGGGCTCGCGCGCGGCCCTTTCCAGGAGGGAAGACGATGGCTCGCAAGGATGACGGCCGCACCGTGGATCCGGTGACCTTCGAGATCCTCTCGCACCGGCTCCAGCGCATCGCCAAGGAGATGGGCACGACCATCGAGCGGGTAGGCGGCACGGTGAACACCACCCAGATGCACGACTACATGGCCTCGCTCTACCGCGCCGACGGCGAGATCCTGGCCACCGGCGAGTCCATGCCCTGGCACGTGGCCTGCGCCGGGTTCACGGTCAAGTGGATCATCGAACGCTTCGCCGAGTACGACGGGGTGAACGAGGACGACGTCTTTCTCCTGAACGACCCCTACGTTTCGGCGGTGCACCAGTCGGACGTCTACCTCATCTCTCCCATCCACGTGGAGGGGCGCCTGATCGCATGGAGCGCTTCGTTCGTGCACGTGATGGACATCGGCGCCATGTCGCCGGGCGGCGACTCCCCGGAGGCCAAGGAGATTTGCCACGAGGGCCTGCGCATCCCCGGCATCAAGCTGGTGGACCGGGGCAACCTGCGGAAGGACGTGTTCGACACTCTGATCAACATGACCCGGCGCCCCGACATGGTGGCCCTGGACATCAACTGTCAGCTCGCCGGCCACAGCGTGGCCAAGTCGCGCCTGCATCGGTTCTATACGCTCCACGGCGTCGATCTCATGGACGCCGTGGCCGCCCAGATGATCGATTACTCCGAGCGGGCGCTGCGCAAGCGCCTGGAGGCGATCCCGGACGGCGAGTGGAGCGACAGCGCGGCCATCGAGTCCAGGGAAGGCTCGTGGACCGTCCGTCTCACCCTGCGGAAGCAGGGGAGCCGCATGGTTTTCGACTTCACCGGCACCGACCCGCAGGCGAGCGTCGGCGTCAACCTGCCGTACCACGCCACCTTCGGCACCTGCTTCGAGGGCCTCGTGGAGACCGTGGCCTACGATTTTCCCCGGAACCACGGCTTGTTCCGCCCCATCGAAACCATCGCCCCGCCGGGGACCCTGGTGAATGTCACCCACCCGGCGCCGGTGTCCCTCAACACCACCTCGGGCGGCGCCACCGCCAAGTACGTGGTGGTGTCGGTGCTCAACGGCATGCTGGCGGGCAGCGAGGCGTGGCGCGACGAGATCATGGTGCGCATCTGGGGCGGACGGCGGGTGCGGACCTCCGGGGTCAACCAGCACGGCATGTTCTATTCGACGAGCCTGGCCATGTCGCCCCTCAGCGGCAGCGGCGCCCGCGCCACCATGGACGGGGTCGACACCACCAAGCTCGACTTCATGACCTGTCCCAACGTGGAGTGGCTCGAGATGAACTGTCCGATGCTGTTCCTGTACCGGCGCCAGGCCAAGGACCAGCAGGGGGCGGGCCGGTTTCGCGGCGGCACGGGAGCGGAAATGGCGTTCTCGGTGCACAAGGCCCCCGAGGGCAAGATAGAGGGCGTCGCCTTCGGCGTGGCCGGCCTCGTCAACGGCGGGCGCGGCATCTTCGGGGGCTACCCCGGAGCGCCGAGCATCCTGGTGCACCTGGAGGGGACCGCGCTCGGGGAGAAGCTTCGCGCCAACCGGGTGCCGCAGGCCCTCGACGAACTCGGCGGCACGCCGCGGGTGCTGCCCTACGCGAGCTTCGAGCTCGGGCCGGACGACGTCCTCTACTACACGCTGGGCATGGGCGGCGGCTACGGCAGCCCGTTGGACCGTGACCCGCTGGCGGTGCTCAAGGACGTGGAGGACGAGTTGGTGTCGGTGGAGACCGCGCGCGACGTGTACGGGGTGGTCATCGATCCGGATTCCCTCACCGTGGACATCCCGGCGACCGAGGAGGTCCGGCGGCAGCGTCTGCTGGAGAATCGGGGAGCCGGGTCGTGAACCGGCCGCTACGGGAAAACCTCGAACTGGTGGAGGAGCAGGGCGCGGAGTGGGTGCAATGCGCCGCTTGCGGCCACCGGCTGTGCGCCGTCGGCCAAGACTGGCGGATGGCCTGCGTGACCCGCCTGCTGCCGCCCGTGCGCATGGGACCGTTCCACAAGATCATGGAGGGGCGCGCGCTCCTCGAGGAGCGCTATTGTCCCGGCTGCGGGGTGTCGCTGGACGCCACGGTGATCATCAACGAGGAGCGTCCGGCGCAACGGGCCGCGCCCAACCGGGTCAAGCCGGAGCCCGTGGCGCTTGAGGCGCGCGGCACGGCGGTGGTGGTGCTCGACCTCAACACCAAGGCGGATACCGCGTCCCAGCCGGCGCAGCCGCTGATCCGTCCGGCCCGCGCCTTTCTCGACAGGGCTCGGGCGGCGTCCGTGCCGGTGGTGTTCACGGTGGTGGTGTGGGAGAAGGGCACGCCGGACGGCGCGGTGGCCGCCGCCCTGGCCCGGCAAGACGAGGAACCGGTGCTCTATCCCAACGGCTACGACAAGTTTCTCGGCGGCGAGTTGCGGGGGCTGTTGGAGGCATGGGGAACGGACACGCTGGTGTTCCTGGGCGGTGCGGCCAACTTCGCGCTGCTCTACACCGCCACGACCGCCGCGCGCGCCCACGGCTACTCGGTGGTAGTGCCCATGGACGGGATCTACGCCCATTCCGACTACGAGATGGAGTACACGCTGCACCAGTTCACGGTCCTGCCGCGGGTCGCCGGCCGGTTCCGGTTCTCGAGGCTCGCCGCCATCGAGTTCCGGTAGTGGCATGCAACGTCCGACGCCAGACCAGGATGCGCAGGATTCTTCGTCGCCGGCAAGGCGCCATGACGGGTAGGGGCGACCTGCGGTCGCCCCCTGGCGGCGCGTACCACTCGAGGAAGACCCCGGGTCAAAGCCCGGGGTGACGTAACGCAGCCGGCAGCGAAAAGACCAACAGATGGGCCTGGAGTTGGACGTTACATGCCACTAGTGTCCCGGGGCCGGCCGCCATGGCGTCGGCCGTGGATGGGCGCGCCGCCGTTCATGGCCCTGAGCCTGGCGGCGTTCGCGGTCATCGCCCTGCTGCTGCTGGTGGTGGTTCAGGTAGCGTTCCTGGAAGACGGACGGATCGCCGGCGGCGCCTGGACCCTTTCCAACTTCCACGAGTTCTTCCGCGACGACTCGGCCTTCCGCGCCGCCGTCAACACGTTCTGGTTCACTCTCGTCGTGGTGGTGACGTCGCTCACGTTGGCGCTGCCCATCGCGTTCCTGGCGGAGCGCACCGACCTGCCGGGACGCGGCTGGGTGGTGTCCCTGCTCACCATGACCCTGGCGGTGCCGGCCTTCTTCCCGGCCATGGGCTGGCAGTTCCTCCTCCATCCGCGCATCGGCGTGGTGAACCGCTGGCTGATGGACCTGTTCTCCCTCGACGCCGCGCCGTTCAACATCGGCGCGGTTCCGGGGATGGGTTTCGTGCAGGGCCTCAACTTCGTGGCGTTGGCCTTCATCATGGTCGCGCCCGCCTTCCGCAACATGGACCCGGCCCTCGAGGAGAGTGCCCAGGTCCACGGCGCTCGCTTCCGGGACCGGCTCTGGTGCGTGACGCTGCCGCTCATGTGGCCCAGCATCCTGGCGGCGGGCCTGTACGTCATGGCGTTGGGGATCACGACCTTCGACGTCCCGGCGTTCCTGGGCATGAGCAACCGCACCTACACGCTGAGCACATTTCTCTACGTGCGCGCCCAGCCCCTCGACGCCCCGCCCGACTACGGCATCGTCGGCGCCACCAGCGTCTTCATGATGGCCCTGGCGCTGCTCATAAGCTGGTGGTACCTGCGCACCATCCGGCGCGGTGAGCGCTACCAAGTGATATCCGGCAAGGCCTACCGCCCGCGGCTCATCGCGCTGGGGCGATGGCGCGTCGCGGGCTGGCTCTTCATCGGGTCCGTGATCACGCTCAACCTGCTGTTGCCGCTCCTGATGCTCGTGTGGGCCTCCCTGATCCCGTTTCTCATGGCGCCGTCGTGGTCGGCTTTGAGTATGGTGACTCTGTCCAACTTCGAGAACATACCGTGGGCCACGTTCTGGTCCGCGCTGCGAAACTCCGCGGTGCTGACGCTGGCGGTGCCGACGCTGGCGACCCTGGTGGGGGTGGCGCTTTCCTGGAACATCGTCAGGCGCAGGAGCCGGGTTTCCGGGCTGTTCGACGTCGTGTCCTTCCTGCCCCACGTCATACCGAACATGATCTTCGCGGTGGGCGCGCTCTTCATCGCGCTGTTCTGGTTGCCGCCCTACGTCCCCTTCTACGGCACCATCTCCATCATCGTCCTGGTGAACGTCGTCGCCCGGATACCCTTCGCCACGAGGATGTACAACTCCTCGCTGTTGCAGATCCACAAGGAGCTCGACGAGGCAGGCGCCGTCTCCGGACTCGAGCCCATGACCGTCTTTTGGCGCATTCTGCGGCCGCTGCTCGCTCCGACCCTGCTCTACGCCTGGCTCTGGATGGCGCTTCTCGCCTACAGCGAGTTGACCATGGCCGCCTTGCTGGTGACCCGTGACAACACCACGCTGCCGGTCTACATCTGGGCCATCTGGGGAGACGGTGAACTGAACCAAGCGGCCGCCGTCTCGCTCGTGGCGCTGCTCCTGGTGGTGCCGCTGATTATCCTCTATTTCGCCCTCGGACGGCGTGTCGTCATGTGGCAGGGATAGTGCAAACAAATCCGACACGGATCCCGGCTCCGGGGGAGGGCGACGCAGAACACTGGAACGTGCGCAAGCAGGAGGCATAGGCATTGTCCAACATGGGAGTCGAACGTCGAAGACGTACGGAAGGGGTCCTTTTCCTCATCGGTTTCGGGTTGTGCATCCCGGCGGCCAACTGGCTCATCGGCAACGTGGGGACGGTGTGCCCGCCGGACGCTCCCTGCCTGATCCCGGTGGCGCCGGGGATCATGGCACCCAGCGGGGTGGTGACCATCGGGTTGGCGTTCGTCCTGCGCGACCTGGTGCAGCGGCGCATCGGGGTGAGATGGGCGGTCGTGGCGGTGGTGGTGGGGGCGGGTCTTTCCGCGCTGGTCGCGCCCCCGGCCCTGGTGATGGCCTCCGGCACGGCCTTCCTGTTTTCGGAGGGCGCGGACCTCGCGGTTTACACGCCGTTGCAGAGACGCCGGCTGCTGCTCGCGGTTGTCGCCAGCAGCGTCGTGGGTCTCATCGTCGATAGCATTCTGTTCCTCTACCTGGCGTTCGGCAGCCTCGATTTCCTCGTGGGGCAGGTCGTCGGCAAGTCCTGGATGGTGCTGCTCGCCTTGCCCTTCATCGTCCTGTTGCGCCGGCGCGATGAGCGCTTGGGGCTGGCGCCGGCCTGACTGCCCTGGAGGGGTTGCGCGGCTCGACGAAATCGTCATAGATTTGCGTCGGGGTCGGCCGCGGGGTGCGGCGCATCGTTGATTTCTTCAGGAACCGCACCCGTACTCCCGCCGACCGCGGAGCGGATATGCTGCAGGACGCGCTGCTTTCCACCGGGTTGCTCATCGTCGTCGCCAAGCTCGCAGAAGGCCTTCTGCAGCGCTTCCGGTTGAACTCGATCGTCGCGTACACGGCCACGGGGATACTTCTCGGGCCAATCCTGGGCGTCGTCCATCTCAATGACTATCTGCACGTCCTGCTGAGCATCGGCATCTTTCTCTACTTCTTCCTTATCGGTTTGGAGGAGCTCGACGTCTCGGCGTTCATGGCGTCCATCCACCGTCGCTTCTTTGTGGCGGCGGTGATTTCCGTCATCATTCCGCTCGTCGTGTCCCTGTTGGTCACGTCTGACCTCCTCTTCGACTTCGGGCTGGGTCTCGACTTCAGCGGTGCCTTGGCTCTGGCGGGAGTTCTTTCCCTGACCAGCCTGGGCGTGGTTGCCAAGGTCCTGATCGACGCCGACCGCTTGCGCCAGCCGGTGGGTATCGAAATGTTCACCACCGCGCTCATCGCGGAGCTTCTGGTGTTGCTCCTGGTGGGGTTTACCATCGGCGAGCACGTGGAGCATGTAAGTTTGGCAGGGGTGCTCATCCTGCTGGGACAGATCGCCGCCTTCATCGTGGTGACCTGGGTCTTGGCCAGCCGGGTCATTCCGCCCGTGATCGAGTTCCTGGAACGGCTGTTGCGCGTTCCACAACTGTCGTTCGGGCTCATTCTTGGCCTCTTGTTCGTCGCGGTGGTGGGCGCCGAGGAGATAGGCCTGCACGGGTCCCTGGGCGCGCTGCTTCTGGGCGTCGCCCTGTCGCGCCTCCCGCACCAAGTGCATCGGGACATCATCCCCGGCCTCAAGAGCGTGGCGGACGGGTTCTTCGTGCCGCTCTTTTTCAGTTCCGCGGGCTTGCATCTGGGCCTGTCGTTCACCGAGTTGCCCATCTGGACCATCGCGGCGCTGGTGGTCGTGCCGTTCGCCGGAAAATTCGCGGGCGCGTGGCTCGGCGCGTCCATGGCGCGTTTCGATTCGCCCATCACCCTGGCCACGGGCCTGATGGCCAAGGGGGTCGCGGAAATCGCCGTCCTGCTCGTGCTGCTGGAACACGGCATCATCGGGAGCGATGTCTTTTCCCTCTTTGTCCTCATCATGCTCGCCTACATCCTGCTGTCGCCGCCGTTCATCGGAATCGCGGTGAGCCGAGTCGAGGCGGAGGACGAGGTGTCGCCAACGGAAGATCTGCCGCCTTCCATGATCCGCTTCGCTCTGGACAACATCAGGGTCGGCGACATCATCGACCGCAACCACACCCACCCGGGCCCCGGGCTGTCGGTGCGGGACTTCGCGGACCGATGGATCATGCCCGGCCAACAGGACTATGTCGTGGCCGACCGGGAGGGATTGGCCGGCATCGTTTCTCTCGCCATGTTGCGTTACTTGCCCAAGCACTCATGGTCGGACACCCCGCTGGCCAAGATCGTGCGCCAGAACACGCCCACCACATGGACCGATGAACTCGTGGAAGACGCGCTCCAGCGCATGTCCGAGAACTCCCTCACCGCCATGCCGGTGCTGGACCGGGAAACGCAGGCCTTTGTCGGCACCATCACGAGCCAGGAGATCCTGGAATTGATCACCACCGAAGTACGCGGCGAGGTATGAGGGTGTATTCGGGCGTGAATCCGGCTGGGTCTCATGGTAGATTCATTTGTAGGGTGTGCCGCCTAGTACCAAGGCACCTTGACACAGGTGCGCGCAGCACGAGGACAGAACCATGAAAGAGCCCTTCAAGACAGACCTCGAGGCGATCCAGAAACGGGCTCGCGAAAAGATGGAGCAGGGCGCCGTCACCGGCGCCTATCTGGCCGATCGGGAGCAGGTGCTCGCGGTGCTGAACGAAGTGTTGGCCACCGAGATCGTGTGCATCCTGCGCTACAAGAACCACTACTTCATGGCCAGCGGCATCAACGCCGGGCCGGTGGCGGCGGAGTTCCTGCAGCACGCCAACGAGGAGCAGATGCACGCCGATTGGGTGGCCCAACGCATCACACAACTTGGCGGCTCGCCCAACTTCAACCCCGATGGGCTGGCCACCCGATCCCACGCGGCGTACGAGGAAGGCGACACCCTGGAGGCGATGATCAAGGAGGACCTGGTGGCCGAACGCGTCGCCATCGAGACCTACTCCGAGATCATCCGCTGGCTCGCCAACGACGACCCCACCACCCGCCGCACCATCGAGGACATACTCAAGATGGAGGAAGAGCACGCCGACGACCTGGCGAGCCTCCTGGTGACGCTGGGGAAGAGTGGGTGAGGCTCGTCGTCGCCGGGGCGGTCGCGGCCGCGGTCGTCGCGGTGGCGGCATGGGCGCTGTGGCCGGACCATCAAGGTCAGCACCGGACGGTCGGTGGGACGACGGGGACGGCGTCCAAGACTTCGATGGCCTCCACGGTGGGAATGCCGGGCCAAGCGATCTTCAATCAGAAGTGCGCCGTGTGTCACGGTGCGCAGGCGACCGGCTCACCCCAGGGACCGCCGCTGATCCACCCGTACTATGAGCCGGGCCATCACTCCGACATGGCGTTCGTGCTGGCGGTGAGAAGGGGCGTGCGAGCGCATCACTGGCGGTACGGCAACATGCCGCCCGTCCCCGGCCTCTCGGACGCGGACGTGAGGGCGGTCATCGATTACGTGCGTGCGTTGCAGCGGGCCAAGGGGATCTTCTGAGCAACGTGGGAGGAACGGCTCATGTCCGGTAAATCACTGGTAGCGGTAAGCGCCCTGGCGCTGCTGCTGGCCTCCGCGGCGGTGGCGCACCGGGGCGCCACCGGTATCGTCAAGCAACGCATGGATGCCATGACGTCCCTCGGCAGCGCCATGAAGGGGTTGACGGCGATGATGCGCGGAAAGCAGGCCTACGACGCCGACCGCGTCAAGGCGTCCGCGAAGATCATCGCCGGGCACGGCGGCGAAAGCATGACAAGCCTGTTCCCGGAGGGAAGCCTGAAACATCCTTCGCGGGCGAAGGCTGCCATATGGGCCGATTGGGAACGCTTCTCGGCTTTGGCAAGGGAACTCGCCGTATACGCCGGCGCGCTGACCTCGGCGGCGGCCAACCCACGGCCGCCCGGGCGGGGTGGCGCCAAGGGTGGGAAAACGGGGGCCGGCACGATATCCGTGGACCCCACGCCGGAAGAACTTTCAACCATGGCGCCGGACGTGGTCTTCGAGCGGTTGAGACGGACCTGTTCGGACTGCCATCGGACTTTTCGCGAGAAGAGTGCGTTGCCGGCTCAACCCGGTGAGTGGTTCGGCCGCCTCTCGACGGCTCCAGCCGTCAGGCCAGCTTCGACCGCAGCAAATCGTTGACCAGGCGGGGGTTGGCCTTGCCGCTGGTGGACTTCATTACCTGGCCCACGAAAAAACCGAGCAGATTGGTCTTGCCGTCCCGATAGAGGGCGACGTTCTCCGGGTTGGCGGCGATGACGGCGTCGACGACGGGCTCGAGCTGGTCCGCGTCGTCCACCTGCTGGAGGCCCAGCCGTTTGACGATGTCCGCCGGACTTCCGCCGTCCTCCAGCATGGCGGCGAAGACCTGCTTGGCGGCCTTGCCGGAAATGGTCCTTCCGTCGATGAGCGCCACCAGCTCCGCCAGCGCCACCGGGGTCAGCGGCAACGACTCCAGGGGCTTGTCCTTCAGCGCCGGACGCAGCTCGTTGATGATCCAGTTCGCCACGGCCCTCCGGTTGTCGTGGCGCTTGGCTGCCTCCTCGAAGAACCCGGCGAGGCTGTCGTCCGAGTCCAGCAGGAACGCGTCGTCGGGTGCCAGTCCGAGTCGGTCGCGGTAGTGTTCCATCCTCGAGCGCTTAGCCGCCGTCACTCTTCTCCCGGTCGGGGCCTTTCGGTGGGCCGGAACCTTGGGTGCGGTCTTCGGGGCGCCTTGTGCTATCCGGGGACGCCGGGGCTCGCGGTGGCCGCCGCTACGCTGCACGATCTTGATCCATGAATCTGGCAGCGTAACGATACGGTTGAAGACCGGTACATTCTCGGTGGCGTCCGGGTCCACGCAGAAGTAGCCCAGCCGCTCGAACTGGAACCGGTCGCCCGGGCGCGCGGTGCCGAGGCTCGGCTCCACGCGGCCCTTGACGGTCTCCAGGGACCTGGGATTCAGCAGCTCCCGGTAGTCGCGGCCGGCCTCCCCCTGGGGATCCGCCACCGAGAACAGCCGGTCGTAGAGCCGTAGCTCGGCTTCGATGGCATGGGCGGCGGATACCCACTGAATGGTCCCCTGGACCTTCCTGCCGCTGGTTTCGGAACCGCTCCGGGTGTCCGGGTCGTAGGAGCAGCGCAGCTCCAGCACCGCGCCGGTGGCGGGGTCCTTCACCACCTCGTCGCACCGGATGATGTAGGCATAGCGCAGCCGAACCTCCCGGCCGGGCGCCAGCCGGCGGTAACCCTTGGGCGGGTCTTCGATAAAGTCCTCCCGCTCGATGTAGATTTCCCGGGAGAAGGGGAGTGCGCGCGACCCTTCCCGGGGTATGTCGTGGGGATAGTAGGGCGCCTCCAACTCCTTCACCCGGCCCTCCGGATAGTTGGTGATGACCACCTTGAGCGGATGTTCCACCGCCAGCACCCGGGGAGCCTTCGTGTTCAGGTCGTCGCGGATGAAGTATTCGAGCTGGCTCATCTCCACGGTGTTGTCGCTCTTGGCGATGCCCACGCTGTGGCAGAAGTTGCGGATGGCCTCGGGGGTGTAGCCGCGCCGCCTCAGCCCCGCCAGGGTGGGCATGCGCGGGTCGTCCCAGCCCGCCACGTGCTTCTCCTCCACCAACTCCAGCAGCCGGCGCTTGCTCATGACGGTGTAGTCGAGGTTCAGCCGCGCGAACTCGATCTGCCTGGGCTGGGAGGGGACGTCCACCTGGCCGAGAATCCAGTCGTAGAACTCGCGGTTGTTCTCGAACTCCAGGGTGCAGAGCGAGTGGGTCACCCCTTCCAGTGCATCCGACAGCGGATGGGCGAAGTCGTACATGGGGTAGATGGGCCAGGCGTCGCCGGTGTGGTGGTGGGTGACGTGACGGATGCGGTAGATCACCGGGTCGCGCATCTTCATGTTGGGCGAGGCCATGTCGATCCTGGCGCGCAGCACGTGGGTGCCGTCGGGGAACTCGCCGTTGCGCATGCGCGTGAAGAGATCGAGGTTTTCATCCCCCGAGCGGCCGCGGTAGGGACTCTCCCGGCCCGGCTCCGTTACCGTGCCCCGGGTCTCGCGGATCGCGGCTTCGCTCAGGCTGCACACGTAGGCGCCGCCGCGCGCGATGAGCTGCACGGCGAAGCGGTACAGCTCCTCGAAGTAGTCGGAGGCGTTGTACAGGCCCTCGCCCCAATCGAATCCCAGCCAGCGTATGTTGTCCTTGATGGCCTCGACGAAGAGCGTGTCTTCCTTGGCCGGGTCGGTGTCGTCGAAACGCAGGTTGCAGCGCCCGCCGAACTCCTGCGCGACGCCGAAGTTCAGGCAGATGGACTTGGCGTGGCCGATGTGGAGGAAGCCGTTGGGCTCGGGTGGAAAGCGCGTCACCACGCCGCCGGGGTGCTTGCCGTGGGCCAGATCGTCCCGGACGATGGTGCGTATGAAGTCCAGCGGAGGCTCGCGCCGGTCGGCGCTGTCGTTCTGTGTTTTCTTGTTCATGGGCGGACCCGGAGATCTTCGAGGGTGCCGGGAGCCAATGCGGCAATGGCGTTCCGTGAAGGTGCCCCTCGTTCGATTCCATTCCCGGACAGGCTCACAGTCTACCTGATCCGGCCGCGTGCATGAAGCCGCCAAGTGGCCCATACCGTTCGCCGCGGCTTCAGGGTATAGATTTCCTATCTGACAAGGAGGTGCGTGATGGCGCTACTCGACCACGTGGGTGTCAAGGTCACCGACCTCGACCGCTCCATCCGGTTCTACAGCGATCTTTTTGGTTTCGAGATGGTGGACCGCCGCATGCTCGGCAGCAGCAGCGTGGAGGCGGCCGCCATGGAGGTGGGCGGAAGCATCATCTTCCTGCTGCACGAAGCCTCGTTCCAGTCTCGCGGCTCGGAGGAGCACGGCGGCGTGGACCACTTCTGCCTGACCTTCACCGACGCCGAGTTCCGGGAGATCCTGGAGCGCATCAAGGCCATGGGGGTGAGGCTGGAGGGTGGCGTAGTGCCGAGAACCGGCGCCACCGGACGCAGCGATTCGCAGTACATTCTTGACCCCGACGGCAACCAGATCGAGGTCAAGACGGGACTCACCTGACAAGCGGGCTAGGGAAGCCATGGGCCGTCTCCGCTCCGTGATCCACGCCGTGTCGAACTCATCACGCAAGGACCCTTCGAATCGTCATTCCCGCGGAAGCGGGGATCCAGGGGTGGTCTTCTCCTCCCGTCATCCCCGGGCTTGACCCGGGGATCCAGGGGTGGAGGCTTCTCCTCCCGTCATCCCCGGGCTTGACCCGGGGATCCAGGGGGGAGGCTTCTCCTCGCGTCATCCCCGGGCTTGACCCGGGGATCCAGGGGTGGGGGCGTGGGGTGGGGTCACGCGTGCAACCGGTCCTTGCCCGCGACGGTGGTGCGGCGCAAGAGTCGGCGCTCCTCGTCCGGGTAGAACGTGCGCGCGTGGATAGAGCAGAAGTTGTCCCACATCAGCAGGTCGCCCACCTCCCACACGTGCTCGTACCGGAAGCTCGGGTCCTCCGTGATATCGAACAGCTCGCCGAGGATGGCGTCGCTCTCCGCCCGTTCCATCCCCTCGATGCGCACCGACATCATGCGGTTCACGTAGAGCGCCCGGCGGCCCGTCACGGGGTGGGTGATGAAGATGGGCTGCACGTAGTAGCGGGCGTCGTTCAGGTCGATGTCCGCGTCCACCGTGTGCCGCTGGTAGTCGTAGACCTGCAGCACCTGGCATCCCTCCAGCTTCGTCTTGAGGTCGGCCGGGACATTGTCGTAGGCGGCGCACTGGTTCGTTACCATGGTATGGCCGCCGTGGGTCGACACCTCGATGCCGTACAGGATGGTGACGTGGTCCGGTATCTCGTGGAACGCGGTGTCCTGGTGGAACCCCATCTCCCTGTCACCGTTGGCGGAGGCGCCCGCGAGCGGTTTGCCGTCCTCCTTGATGTTGCTCACCACCATCACCGGCGTGGTGTAGATGTCGTCCGCCGACTTCCGCAGGCGCGGCCCGATGGTGCGCTTGCCGATGTCGCCGAAGGTGGTGGTGAAGCGGTTTTGCTGCTCCACCGTGAGATTCTGGCCGCGGAAGAGCAGGGCGATGTTGTCGTAGAACGCGTCGAGGATGCCGTCCCGGTCCTTTGCGTCCAGCGGCTCGCTCACGTCCAGTCCCAGCACCTCCACGCCCAAAGCTGGTGAAAGCGGTCTTGTGGTCAGGCTCATGTCATTGCCTCCAAATCGGATACGTCGTTCCCGCACCTTCCGTCATTCCCGCGAAACAGGCTGTGTCAAAACACCATTCAAGAGAGGCAACTACCCCCTGAATCGTCATTCCCGCCCCCGATCGGGGTCGAGGGCAAGCTTTCGCAGGAATGACATTCGCGGGAATGTCATTCAGTAGCGGCGCGCGGCTACGCGTGCACCGGTTCCTTGCCCGCTACCGTGCACCGCCGCAGGATGCGCGCCTCCTCGACGGGGAAGTCGGTGCGCGCGTGGATGGAGCAGCGGTTGTCCCACATGAGCAGGTCGCCCACGCGCCACTGGTGGTCGTAGACGATACGGTCGTCCTCGGAGATGTCGAAAAGCTGGTCCAGGATGGCGTCGCTCTCGGCCCGGTCCATGCCTTCGATCTGGGCGGTCATGGTGCGGTTCACGTACAGCGCCTTCCTGCCGGTGACCGGATGGCGCACGAAGATGGGCTGTGAGTGGCTGCGGGCGCCGGTCAGGTCCACGTTGGGGTCGATGCGGTAGCGGTTGTAGTCATACACCTGGAAGACGGTTCGTCCCTCCAGCCGTTCGCGCAGCTCGCGCGGGATGTTGTCGTAGGCCCGGTACATGTTGGCGACGCGGGTCAACCCGCCTTGGCTCGTGACCTCCATCCCGTACAGCATGGTGACGATGTTGGGCACCGGGTAGAAGCAGGTGTCGTGGTGGAACCACATCTCGCCGTCGCCGAAGGAGGCGGTGTTGCCCGTGGGCCCGTCGTCGCTCCGGTTGGTCACCATCATCACCGGGCTGGCATAGGTGTCCTTCGGAGACTTGACGAAACGCGCCCCCACGGTGCGCTTGCCCAACTCGCCGAAGGTCGTGGCGAAGGCGGTCTGCTGGTCCTCGGTGAGGTCCTGCCCTCGGAACAGCAGGAGCACGTGCTCGTGGAACGCGTCCAGGATCGCTTCGCGGGCTTCCTGGTCCAGCGGCTCACGCAGGTCCAGTCCTTCGATCTCGGCGCCGATGGCGGCGCAAACGGGCTTGACGGTCAGGCTCATGGCATTCACCTCCGGAAACTTGGCGGATTCAGGCTTCTGTCCGTGCCGCGGCCCCTCACCGCAGCTCTTCGGGGAGGATGCGGCCGTTATCGACGATCATCTCCCCGTCGAGATGGAACGCGGCCCGGCGCAGGATCAGGTCCTCGTGGGCCAGCGTGGTGTTCTTGCCGCCCAGGGCGTAGTTGGCGCCGAAGGCGATCTGTACGTTGCCGTAGGTCGAGCGGGCGTCCCGGGCGCCTTCTTCGGTGCCGCGTTGAGCCACCTCCACCCAACGGGCGCGGGCGTCCGTGCCCCAGCCGATGTGCGAGATGATGAAGGCCTGGGGGTCTCCCGATTGCTCCAGGTGCTCTCTCAACAGCAGGGCGTCGACGCCGCCGTCCACCTCCGTGATGCGGCCGTCGCGCACGTCGATGCGCACCGGGTCCTGGACGTAGCGGCCGAGCATCACCAACAGGTCGCCGGGATCCATGATCAGCGTGCCGTTGGCGCTGTCCTCCAGCGGTGCGCAGTACAGGAACCCCGAGGGCCAACTGTCCCACCGACCCGGAATGTCGCTGATGCCGTACTGGGTGACGCCGCGCCGGCCGTCCTTGCGCATGGAGAGGTCCGTGCCGGTCTTCGTGGTGACGCGTATCTCGCCGGCCTGCTCGAGTAGTTGGGCGCCCTTCAGGGTCCGCTGCCGCACCCCTTCGTCCGGAAAGCAGCGCCGTAGCTGGTCTTCGGTGCCGCGCACCTGGAGCACCCGGGTGCCCCCCGAAAGCACGTCCGCGAGACCCTTGCCATAGAGATAGAGGACACCAGCGGTGGTCAGGTCCACCACCAGGTGCGCCGTCTTGAGGATCTCCAGCACCGGAGCCACGTTGGTGTCGTTGCCCGTGGTGCCCGGCAACAGCGGGATCTTGATCTCGAAGGCGCTGGCGGCCACTTCCTTGGCCCCCGCCAGGAAGGCCGCGGCGTAGTTGGAGTTGGTCCGGGTGTCGGTGAAGACGACGATCGTTTCGTCGGACGTGGCCTTGCACAGCGTCAGCTCGCGCAGGACCATGCCGTAGAGGTCGCCGGCGATGGCGCCGGTGGTGGGGAATCGTACCGTCATGGGCAATACCGCTGCACGGAATGGCTCTGTGCGCGACTCTATGCCCATGCGCGTGGGAGTGTCAAGTTGCCGGTTGAGGGTCCCGGCGGAAAGGGATACGCTGGCCCGCGCAGGAGGGCTTTGTCATACAAAGGTGGTTTGCGGGTGGCAGTCCGGCACGGAACCGCCGATGGAAAACCGAGTGGAGGTAGCATCCATGCAATGGCTCGAGAACGAGGTGGCCGTCGTGACCGGATCCGGATCGGGGATCGGCAAGGCGGTGGTGACGCGTTTCGTGGAGGAAGGCGCGAAGGTGGTGGCCTTCGATCTTTCGGCGCAGCGGCTGGCCGGCCTCAAGGAGGAGGTGGGCGACGGCGTGGCCGTGGTTTCCGGCGACGTGCGCAGCCTGGAGGACAACCGGCGCGCGGTGGCAACCGCCGTGTCGGAGTTCGGCAAGCTTACGGTGTTCGTGGGCAACGCCGGCATCCACGACGCCAGGCGGCCGCTGGCGGAGCTCTCGGACGAAGAGCTGGAGAAGGGCTACGAGGAGGTCCTCGGGGTAAACGTCAAGGGCTACCTGCTGGGCGCCAAGGCGGCCATCCCGGAGTTGATGAAGACCCGCGGGAACATGGTGTTCACGCTCTCGACGTCGTCCTTCTACGTGAGCGGCGGCACCCTGTACGTGGCCTCCAAGCACGCCGCGCTGGGAATAGTGCGGCAGTTGGCCAACGAGCTGGCGCCCACCGTCCGGGTGAACGGCGTGGCCCCGTCGGGCACGGCCACCGGCCTGCGCGCGGCGCCGTCCCTCGCCGCCGGCGCCGGCGGCGACGATGTCTTCGGCGCGCCGCGGCCGCAGGCTGGGATGGGCAGGAACCTCCTCGACGTCGCGGTGGTCCCGGAGGACCACGCCGCCGCCTACGTGATGCTGGCCTCGTCCCAGTCCCGCATCATGACCGGCGAGGTGATCCACACCGACGCCGGCCGCGGGGTGACGTCGGTGCTGGCGCCGCTGAGTACGACCTAGTCCCCGTATTCGTCATTCCCGCGAAAGCGGGAATCCAGGGGTTGGGCGGGGTGAAGCGACGTGTTTCCTCGCCCCACCACCCCTGGATTCCCGCTTTCGCGGGAATGACGATCCGGGGGCGTGACAATTCAAACAGTCTTCTGCGGCGCAGGCTCCTAGAAGAGTCCCGCCAGGATGGTTTCCGGCCAGGGCACGTGGAGGATGTGCTCGAAGACGCCGTAGACGAAGGCCCAGGCCACGGCGGCCAGGAGGCAGGCGAGGAACCAGCTTGCGCCGTAGGTCTTGGCGTAGCTGACGACGAACAGCGGCACGGCGGTGGGGAACCCGATGACCCGAATAGCCGCATAGAAGCCCAGGATCCAGCCCCAGATTTCGAAGTTGCCCCATCGGCTCCCCGACTGCAGGGACGGGGCGTCGAAGTGAATACCCTCCGCTTGCGGTTCGCCGGGACGCGAGCGCAGGTCCATGATGAGCTGGACCGCGGCCAGACAAACGCCGATGCCGCCCAGCAGGAAGATGATGATGGAGGCCCGCAGCTCGTCCCAGCCGTGCGCCACGCGGAGCGCCCACAGCAGCACCAGCCCGATCACCACGGCGAAGAGAGCGCCCTCGTAGTGTAAGCGCCGGTCCTTGTTCATGTCTTGTTCTCGCCGGGTCCGGCGGCGCGCTGTTGGCGCTCCCGCCGTGCCTTGAGCATGGGGTAGCAGAGTGACGCCGCCACCAGGAGCAGCAGGATGATCACCGCCGGGCGCAACAGCCATTCGAATCCGTAGCGGGTGTAGGAAAGCCACAGGTAGGTTTCCATCTTGGTGCCGAGCACCACCCCCAGCAGCAGCGGCGGCCGCGGCCAGCCGTGTCGCCGCATCATGAAGCCCAGCAGCGAGAACACCAGCAACGCCCGCAGGTCGTTGACGCTGAAGTTGGCGGCGAAGGCGCCGATGAAGACGAACACCGCCACCAGCGGCACGATGCTGTGGAAGGGCATGAAGCATGCCCGCGCCATGGGCTTGGCGAGGAGCCCGCACAGCGCCACGGCGAGGACGTTGCCGATCACCAGCGTCCAGATCACCGCGAAAGTGAGGTCGAGCTGGGTGGTCAGCATGTCCGGTCCGGGCTTGATGCCCACCGCCACGAAGGCGGTGAGGATCAGCGCCGTGGAGGTGCTTCCCGGGATGCCGAAGGCCAGGGTGGGGATGTAGCCGCCGCCCTCCTTGGCGTTGTTGGAGGCCTCCGGCGCAATCACCCCGCGGATGTCGCCCTTGCCGAAGCCCTCGGTGTTCCTCTCGGTCTGCACGGCGTGGGCGTAGGCGAACCAGTCGGCCACGGAGCTGCCCAGGCCCGGCAGGAACCCCACCCACGCGCCGATGGCGGACGAGCGCACCATCAGCCACCAGTGGCGGAAGACGTCCTTGATCCCATCGAGGAAGCCGCTGCCGAGTTCTTCGTGCTCGGCGATGCTGGTCTTCCGGCTCGCCAGGTCGATGATCTCGGGTATGCCGAACAGGCCCAGGGCGACGATGATGAGGCTGATGCCGTCCCAGAGATAGTCGTAGTCGAAGTCGAAGCGCGGTATGCCCGATTTGACGTCCATGCCGATGGTGGCGACGAGCACCCCGATGATGCCGGCGATGATGCCCTTGACGGGGGCGTTGCCGCTCAGCACGGCCACCATGGTCAGGCCCCACAGCGTCAGCACGAAGAACTCCGGCGAGCCGAAGGTGAGGACCAGGGGCCGCAGCACCGGCAGGGAGGCCACCAGCACGAAGGCCCCCACGAAGCCACCCAGCAGCGACGCGGCGAAGGACGCGCTCAGCGCCCGGGCGGCCTGGCCCTGCTTGGCCAGGGGATAGCCGTCGAGGATGGTGGCCTGGGAGCCGGAGCTCCCGGGTATGGAGATGAGGATGGAGGGGAAGGCGCTGGCGGTGTTGCCCACGGCGTCCAGGCCCACCAGCAGCGCGATGACCGGATAGGGATCCTTCATGGTCATCACGAAGGGGAGCATGATGGCCAGGGTGGTGGGGCCGCCGATACCCGGCAGGAACCCCACCAAGCTTCCGATCAGCACTCCCAGGGCCATCATGCCCAGGGAGTGCAGAGTCAGAATGCCGAGCAGGCCGTCAACGGCGGCTTCAAGCATGGATTGAGGGAGGCCGGCCGGTAAGGCTCAGCGGAACGCTATTTCTTTTTCTTCTTGCCCGTGGGCAGGCCGTGCTCCTCGCGGATCTTGAAGAGGAAGTCCTTCACTTCCTGGGAAGCGTCGGTGGATTCCAAGACCAGCTTGGCCGTGGCCGCGCCGTCCCGGGTTCTCCAGGCCTCGCCGAAGAACTTGGTGGCCTCCGTCTGGAACTTGGCGTCCTTCACCATATCGGCCCAGGCCCCGTGCAGCGTCTTCATGACGCTTGCCGGCGTTCCCTTGGGGGCGTGCAGAAACTTGTCCACGTCGGAGGGTCCGGCCCACACCTTGAAGGCCTGCCAGGCCACGCCCGAGGGCTTCTTGTCACCGAGTATTTCCTCGAAAGTGGGTATGTCGGGGAAGTCCTTGCGGCGCTTGTCCGTCAGCAACACGAGGGGGTCCACCACGCCGTCCCTCTGGAGGTCCCGGATGAGCTTGGCGTTGCCGGTGCCCCACATCTCGATCTCGCCTTGCCGCAAGGCCAGCACCATCTCGCCGGTACCCGCGTAGCCGAAGATCCAGCGGTTGTTCCAGTCGAGGTACTTGGCCCCCCACACGGTCATGGCCACCCAGGTGCGGATACCGTCCGAATCGCCCACCACCACGGGCTTGGCCTTGGGATCGGTGAGACGCTTGCGCGCGTCCTTGCGCACCATGAGGATGCTGCCGCCCCGCATGATGGAGCCGATGTACGAGTACTCCCTGGGATTGAACTTGACCCGCTTGCCGCCGCGCACGTAGGTGCTGAGGGCCGACGAGGAGTCCTGCAGCAGGGTCAATCCGTCCGGTTTGGCCCGGCGCGTGTAGTAGTTGTTGACCACGGTGCCGCCGCCGCCGGGCATGTTCTGCACGATGGTCTTGGGGTTGCCGGGTATGAACTTCGGCAGGAAACGTGAAACGAGCCGCGCCGTGGCGTCGGTGCCGCCGCCGGGACTGGAAGAGACCAGGACCGTGACGGTCTTGCCCGCGTAGTAATCGTCCGCCGCCATGGCGGCGGCAGCGCACAGCACGACCCCTGCAAACACGGACGCGAGAACGGTCGCGCGATATCCACCTGTAGCCATTGTTGTATTCCTCCTTTGCTGGCTCGCCTTGGATATTATGGTTGGCCCCGCACTGTCAAACCGGCGAAGCCGTCACATGGCCACGCCGGCCTGGTCCATGCCCTCCTGGCGGTGGAGCCCGAAGGCTTCCAGCACCGGGATGTCGTGCATGGAAAAGAGCAGCGCCTCCTCGCCGGCCGAGCGGTTGGCGTGCTCGTGCCAGCTCCACAGCGGCACGATGAAGGTGTCTCCCTGGCTCCACTCCAGCGTCTCGCCGTTGATCACGGTGGCGCCGCTACCCCGGAACGCGTGGTAGATGCTGGTGCTGTTGTGGCGGTGCGCGCGGGTGCGCTCGCCTGGGCGCAGCATCTGCGCCCAGCAAGACAGGGTCGGCAGCGTCCGGCCGCCGGTGAGCGGGTTGACGTATTCGAGGGCGACGCCGTCGTAGGGATCGGCCGGCGTCTCGGCCAGCGCCTGGAGCGCGCGGTAGGTGTCTTGCCAGCGGTAGTGGAGCGGCATCGGCGCCGGCTGCTCGCCGGAGCGCACCGGGCGGGTCATGCCGAAATGGGACGGTTCCTGTACGCTCGCATGGGTGGCCTGTTTCTCCTCCGAATAAGGCTCGTACGAGATCACCTGCAACGACTGGATCAGCGGCACGTCGAGACCGTCGAGCCAGACCATGGGCTCGCTGCCCTCGTGGCCGTGGTCGTGCCAGGTCCACTGGGGCGTGAGGATCAGGTCGCCCGCGGCCATGGGAAGTTTCTCGCCGTTGACCACCGTATAGGCGCCTTCGCCCTTCACGATGAAGCGAATGGCGGCCATGGTGTGGCGATGGGCCGGGGCCACCTCGCCGGGCTGGATCAACTGGCAGGCCAGCAGCATGGTGTGGCTGGTCATCTCGATGTGCCGCATCCCGGGGTTGACCAGGCGGATTGTGCGGCGCTCGGTGCGTCCCTTTTCGATGCCGATGCGGTCACGGGTCCGGAGGAGACTGTCGTAGACGTCGTTCCACTTCCACAGATGGGGCACCACTTTCGTCTTGGGGTCGGGTGTGCGCTCGTGCCGGTCGAGTTTCCACAGCCCCGAGAGCCAGCGGTCGGCCAGCAAGTTGTCCAGATCCGTCAAATCCTGCGTTTCGGTCTTCATCGGGTGCCCTCGATGTGCACGCGCGTTCAGCGTAGCTCGTAGCCCATCTCGTAGTGGATGTAGATGCCGTCGAAGAAGAACCAGCGCATCTTCGCGCTTTCCCGCGCGTAGTCGATGGCCATTTGCTGGAGCTCGGGCGTGGTGCAGTACCGTTCGAGGATCTCGAAGCCCCGGCCGCCGTGCTCCGTGTCCACCTCGGCATGGAGCCAGAAGTGCTCGATGTCCGCTTCGTCGAAGCGGTAGATCTCGCGCAGGGCGGGCAGCACCTTGCTGTAGAGCATGGGGGACTGGGACTCGGTGCCGACATTGGTGGCGGCCACGCTGGCGATGAAGGACTCGTCCCGGCACACGCGGTTGAACCAGGTTGCCCAGGCCTCGGTGGTGGGCAGGCCCCGGCCGCGCTTGGCCGCTTCGGCATCGCCGCCGTTGGCGGTGGCGAACCGCAGGATGATGTCCAGGTGCGGCCGTTCGGGGTCGCTCTCCTCCAGGTAGTTGCCCAGCAGCAGCCGTTGCACCGCGAGCGGCGTGTTGGCCGCCTTGTACAGCTCGCCGCGGTAGATGTTGCTGATCCAGTGGTACTGCTCGATGGCCCA
>Ga0209544_1000745_pt1 | contig 41602 bp, 44 predicted proteins | sample MesohylPK_FD_187297 | JGI IMG/M metagenome (GOLD analysis project Ga0209544, IMG submission 187297) | Host-associated microbial community of the marine sponge Aplysina aerophoba from Gulf of Piran - sponge mesohyl, lysed by proteinase K... | ecosystem: Host-associated > Porifera > Sponge >... | reverse complement strand
CCGAAGCTCCCCGACATGTTCCGGAGCTTCGCCCAGGTGCTCTACGAGAAGGGGGTGCCGCTCGACGCCATCGCGGCGATGGCGATCCGCAACCCGGCGAGGCTGCTCGGGATCGAGCCGCGCAACACCGGGGTGGTGGCGATGGACGAGCTGTTCGGCGTCGCCCAGGGTGAGGGCGGGCGGAACCCGCCCTCACCCTGACGGGAAAGCCGCCTAGAAGCCGTACTTGACGCCGATCTGGAAGCGCGTGGCCTCGCCCGTCGCTCCCGCGTTGGTCTCGCGCGAACCGTAGATGACCTCGAAACCGATATCGGCCTGCGGCACCGGGCTCCAGATGACATTGGCGTGCACCGTTTGCCTCGTCTTGTCCAACGCCATGCCCGGGTTGTCGTTCTCGACCCAGCCGAAAAAGACCCCGCTGCGGATGCTGTCGCTCCAGCCATGGGAGACCCCGGCGAATCCGCCGATCGAATCGTAGGCCGTCAGGTCGCCGGAAGCGTCCGTGCCGATGGCGCCGGCGCTGCCATAGATCTGCCCGTCGCCTCTCTGCATGTTCAACGTCGCCATCACCTTGGTGGCATCGGTCGCTTTCACATGGGCGCCAACGTGCAAGGTGTGGGTGGTCTCGCTCTGCCCCGCGCCGTCTTCATACTGCCCGACAGAGCCTGTCAGGTTGACGGCGCCCCAGCCCGCGCTGTAGCGGAGAGCCGCCAGGAAGGTCGGCACCTCGTTGCCACCGATCGCCCGCTCGACCGCCATTTGGCCGGTGAAGCCTGCGCCCAAAGGCAGGGTCAGGCGGAGCTGCGGCGTGCGTGTGGCGACAACCCCTACCGGCCCGTCGAATTCGACCGTGTCGGCAAAAGTGTGATTGTCGCCGCGAATCGACCAGGCCTGTCCCGCCACCACCGGGCCGAGCGCGCCATAGGCGAGCCGCAGCCTGAGTCTGGTCGCGCCGTACGGGTTGAAATCGCCTTCGACGACGGTGCTCAGCGCGCCGAAATCGGTGTCCGTGCTGCTGCTCAACCGGATCCGCGACTGGGTGGCGTGCGCCCCGACAGCGCCGTCTTCGGCGTCGTCTCCGGCTTGGCCGTCGAGCCTGATGGGATTATTGAAGGTGAAGGTATTGCCGAGATCGTCGTGGCTGTCGATGTAGAAGTCGCCCTTGACGTAGCCGCTGATCGTGACCGAGGTGCCGCTCTCGAGCTCGGCCACCCGTTTCTTGAGGGCATCGACCTCCGCCTTCATGTCTTGGGCAGTCGCCGGCCCGAGGGCCAATACGAATGCAGCGCCGGCGCCGAGCAGCGCGGCCCTGAGTGGAACGCCCCTTACCATTTCTCTGTCTCCTCCCCAGAAACTCGGCCAAACGACCGACCGAAAACGAACCGTCGAACAAGTGTGACAGAAAGAATTGGACCTGTACATATTCATTCGACTCAAGCGCCTATATCCCGGGCGGCATAGCGCGAGCGCCGGTCGCGCCGGCATGCGCGCGCTTGACGGCGATCCTCTCCGCCCAGCACACTCCGGGTCCGCGCGCCCGACCGCGGCCCGCAAGAGGTCCCGCGGCGCCCGGCACCCTTTGGGAGGAAACCACATGACCCGACGCAAGACTTGGCTCGCCGGGGCGCTGGTCGGCGCCTGGGCCGCGCTCGCCGCGCCGCAGGCGCTCGCCGCCGAGGTGACGCTGAAGGCGATCAGCGCCTGGCCCAAGACCTTCCCCTTCGTCTCGGAGAGCTTCCTGCCCTTCATCGAGCGCGCCAACGAGGCGGGCAAGGGCGAGTTCCGGCTGAGCTATATCGGCGGGCCGGAGATCTCCAAGGCGCCGGCCCAGCCCGAGGGCTTCAAGGCCGGGCTGTTCGACGTGATGTTTACCGCGATGAGCTACCACCGGGGCATCATCCCCGAGGTCGACGCGCTGTCGGGCAACACCACCGCGCCCTGGATCGCGCGCGCCAATGGCGGTCTCGCCGCGCTCAACGAGGCGGTCTCGGCCAAGATCAACGGCACCGTCCTGGTATGGAACGCGGGCGTCTCGTTCAACCTCTATCTTCGCAAGGAGCCGAAGATGAGGAGCGACGGGCTGGTCGACCTGACCGGTCTCAAGATGCGCTCGGTGCCGACCTACGACGCCTTCCTCAAGGCGCTCGGCGCGACCACGGTGACCATCCAGCTGCCCGAGATCCACTCGGCGCTGCAGCGCGGCATCGTCGACGGCTTCGCCTTCCCCGAGCTGTGGACCCGGCGCTTCGGCTACGCCAAGTTCATCAAGTACCGGATCTACCCCAACTTCATGCAGCTCGACACGGTGATCGCGATCAACAACGACGCCTTCAACAAGCTGTCGCGCAAGGGCAGGGACACGCTGTCGCTGGTCTCGACCCGGTTCGAGATCGACGACTACTACTCGTGGAAGCCGAAGATCGCCAAGGAGCGCGAGATCCTCAACGGCGAGTTCGGCCAGAAGGAGGTCCATCTCGACGCCGCGGCGGGCGAAAAGTACCGCGCGCTCGCCAACAAGCTGGTGCAGGACCGCCTCGCCGGGCTCGGCACGCCGCTCTCGAAGAAGCTCGGCCGGCTCTATCACGGGCGCGAATAGGGGGTAGCCGCCCGCCGGGCCCGGCGGGCGACCGGCATGAGGATCGTCGCCGCCGCCTATGCCCGGCTGATCCACGGCCTCGCCGTGCTCGGGGCGGCGATCCTCGCCTTCGTGTTCGCCGGCATCGTCGTCGACGTGAGCCTCAGGACGGCGGGGTTCCAGCCGCTGCAGTGGTACAGCGCGCTCACCGAGTACAGCCTCCTCTTCGCCACCATGCTGGGCGGGCCGTGGCTGGTCCGGGTCAAGGGCCATGTGGTGGTGGAATCGCTCATGCTGGCGATGCCGCCGGCGCTCCGCTTGGCCTCGGCCAAATTCTCCTACGCGCTCTGCATCGTGCTGTCGCTGCTGTTCGTCTGGTATGGCGGCGACAAGGCGATCGCCGCCTGGATCGCCGGCGAGATCGACATCCGCTCGATCGACATGCCGCGCTGGGTGCTGTACGCATCCTTCCCGCTCGGCTTCGGGCTGATGGCGGTCGAGTTCGCGCGCTACCTGCTGGGCTTCGACAGCTACTATTCCGGCCAGGCCGGGGCATCGGAATCGCTCTGATGGAGTGGTACGAGGCCGCCGCGCTGCTGGTCGGGGCCGTGGTCGCGCTGATGCTGCTGGGCGTGCCGGTCGCCTTCGCCTTCCTGGCCAGCAACCTGGTCGGCGCGGTGGTCTTCATGGGCGGGTTCCGCGCCTTCCCGCAGATCGTCGTCAACGCCGTGGAATCGGTGACCATCTTCGCCCTGGTGCCGGTGCCGCTTTTCATCATCATGGGCGAATTGTTCTTCCACACCGGGCTGGCGATCCGCGTGTTCGACGCGCTCGACAAGTGCTTCGGCCGCATCCCCGGCCGGCTCAGCTACATCACCGTGGCGGGCGGCACGATCTTCGCGACGCTGTCGGGCTCGACAATGGCCAACACCGCGATGATGGGCGCGCTGATGGTCCCCGAGATGACGCGGCGCGGCTACAAGCGCCACATGTCGATGGGGCCGATCCTTGGCACCGGCGGGCTCGCCATGATCATCCCGCCCTCGGCGCTGGCGGTGCTGCTGGCGAGCCTCGCCGAGATCGACATCGGCGCGCTGCTGATCGCCGGCATCGTGCCCGGGCTGATCCTCGCCGCGCTCTACACGGTGCTGATCTACGGCCAGGTGCGCCTCGACCCCGAGGCGGCGCCGGTCTACCACGTCGAGCCCTCGACGGCGGGCGAGATCGCCCGCGCGGTGGCGCTCAACATCCTGCCGATGAGCTTCGTGGTGTTCTGCGTCATCGGGCTGATCATCCTCGGCGTCGCCACGCCCACCGAGGCGGCCGGGTTCGGCGCCTTCGGAGTGATGGTGCTCGGCGTCGCCTACCGGGTGCTCACCCGGGACGCGCTCGCCAAGTCGTTCATGGGGGCGCTCCGCATCACCGCGATGGTGCTGCTGATCATCATCGGCTCGTCGACCTTCAGCCAGATCCTCGCCTTCTCCGGCGCCACCGCCGGGCTGATCGGCTGGGCGACCGAAGTCGAGGTGGCGCCGATCCTCATGCTGCTGGTGATGTTCGCCGTCCTCCTGGTGTTCGGCATGTTCATGGACCAGGTCTCGATGATGCTGATCACCGTGCCGATCTTCTTCCCGCTCGCCCAGACGCTGGAGTTCGACCTCGTCTGGTTCGCGCTGGTCATGCTGCTCGGGCTCGAGATCAGCCTGACCACGCCGCCCTTCGGGCTGCTGCTTTTCGTGATGATGGGGGTGGCGCCCGCCGGCACCAGGCTCGGCCATGTCGCGCTCGCCGCCGCGCCCTATATCGGCTGCGCCCTCGTGGTCCTGGTCCTGCTGATCGCCTTCCCGCAAATCGCCCTCTGGCTGCCCGGGCTGATGCCGCACTGAGCGGCGGCAGCACCGAGTATTTGGGGCGCCCGCCCGGGGTTCTCGCCAGGTCTTTCCCGAGAGCCCGCAATATAAGTATTAGCTATTGGGACCGCCGATTCCTGCCAAGCAAAACTTGGTGGATCGGGGCGAGTATTGTGGAATTCTTTTACCTGCGGGACAAAATACCATGCGCTCACAAATCGAATCCGGCCTGCCCCGGGCAGGCCCGACAGGGAGGATTGAAATGAAAAGGCTTCTCGCGGCCCTGGTCGCCGTCGCCGGAGCGGCCGGCGCGGCCAATGCCGGGCAGTATCTGCAGGCCTCGTCCTCGGTCACCCAGTGCCCCGGCACCGCGCCCACGCTGGTGGAGATGGACATCGTCGATGCCGCCAACGGCGTCACGCTGAAGGCCAACAAGGTCACGGTCGGCGAGGCCGGCCCCTATCTGATCGTCGCCGCGCCCCAGGTCGGGCGCGAGGGCGGCGGGCCCTATGGCTGCTTCGATCTGTGGCTCCGGATCAACGGCAAGGACGTCGCCAACTCCAACGTGCAGCTCTGCCAGGACGAGGGCAGCCGCGCCAAGGACGTGATCGTCTCGCAGGGCATCGTGCCGATGCAGGAGGGCGACGCGCTCGAGGTGATGATGTCGGCATCCAACCCGGAAGCCAGGATCTGCATCGAGGCGATCCGGCCCAAGGGCGAGCCGCTGGTGCCGGCGATCATCTTCTCGATGATCAAGTAGCGGGCGCGCGACCCCTTCGGCGAGCCGGAGGATACGTCCACCCGAAGCCGTCATGGCGACCGGGGTGCCAGAGGCGCGGAGATATCTCCTTGCCGAAGGCGCGAGATTTCTCCGTTCCGCTCCGCCGCCACCGCTTGCGTTTATCGCAAATGTGCGATAAGCCCGCGTTCAATGAGTTGGAGCGTCGAGACCCTAAACGAGGCGGTCGACAGGGAGCTCGACGCGTTGCCGGCGGATATGCGGGCCAGGTTCGCGCGGATCTGCCGGTTGATCGCGGCGGTGGGGATCGAGCGGATGTGCGCTCCGCATGTGCGGCATCTGTCCGGCCCGGTCTGGGAAATGCGGCTGAGCGGCCGCGACGGCATCTCCCGCGCGCTCTACGTCGCCGTCGCCGACACGCGGGTTGTGGACGTGCGGGTGTTCCTGAAGAAGACCCGACGAACGCCACGCCGGGAGATCGAACTGGCGCTCCGCCGCGCCAGGGAGGCGATGACATGAGCAAGGCTGCCGATCTGCACAAGAAATGGAGCGAGGACCCGGCTTATCGCGCGGCCTATGACGGTCTCGGCCCGGAATTCGAGCTGGCCCGGGCGCTGGTCGAGGTGCGGAGCCGCGCCGGGCTGACCCAGAGCGAGCTGGCCGAACGCATGGAGACGACACAATCCGTCGTGGCCCGGCTCGAAAGCGGCCGGGTGCTTCCGTCCACCCGGACGTTGGAGAAGATAGCCCGGGCCACCGGCACGCGGCTCCGGATCGCCTTCGATCCGGCATGAGGGCGGACCTTCCATGACTGAACACGACAGGCTCCTGACCCCGGAGCTCGACGAAACCTTCTGGCGCGAGGCGGAACTCGTCGAGCTCGACCCGACCGAGCGGATCACCATCCGCGTCAGGCGCTCGGTGCCCGACCGTTTCCGCGCGCCGGGCAAGGGCTGGGCGCGCATCGACCGCGTGCTGGAGAGCTGCGTGCGGGCGCGGCGGGGGGCGAAATAGCGCGGCGGCCGGCCTCAGTCGCGCGGTTCCGGCTCGGCGATGCCGGAGAGCTCGACCGGCGGCCGGTCGGGGAAGCGGGCGATCGGCGACAGGCTGCCGCCCATCGCCTCGACCGTCCGCCGCAGGGTGGACAGCGGTAAGCCGATTTGCGCACCGGAACGTGGGCCGAGTCCAAGGCGGTTGAATCCCTACAGCAGGCCGGGAAGAAACCGTAGTCTCAACGACTCGTCGCCATACGTTCCACGCCTCCGCCCTGCTGGAGGATCGATGATTTCGATAGTCGGAGGATTGGCGAGTTCCAAGCGCCGAAGGACGTCGCGCTTATAGTGGGTTTCGCGGAACGCCGTTTCGGCAAGCACGAAGGTTTCGATTTCCTTTACCGTAACTTCGCGGTCTGCGAAACGCTCCAGTATCTGCCTTCGTAGCACGTCATGGCGAGGCTGCGGCTCGAACAGGACGGCCTGGTTCGGGTCGGTCGCGTCGGAGAAAGTGAACTCTCCGGATTCGTCCACCTTCCACATCGCCTCCTTCATCTTTCGGAGGCCGAGGAGGTTGTTCGACGCATAAAACAGGTAATAGTCGACCCGGTCCCTCTCGTTCCGCATTTCGAACGAACGGACGAACTTGGCCCGCGCGGCTTCCCGGAGTTGCCGAAGATAGAGGTTGTGGAAGAACGGTCTGCGTTCTCGCGGGTCGCGGAGCGCAGCCCCGTCCCGCCAGTCTCTCGTGCCGAAGAAGGTATCGAAGTTCCGCACCTGGTCGGGAAGTCCGATGAAGCGGTTGATCTCCTCGTACATGAAATTGATCAGAACCTCGCAGCTTCGGTAGCCCATGATCTCCTGCACCATCGAGAACGGGGCTCCCGTCCATCCGAAGGGATCGATAAAGGCAAAGATCGGCGGCGGCCGCACACCCTTTGCCCCGTACGACATGAGGATGGGTCTGAAGACCGCTTCGAAAGTCTCTTGGCCCCTGACTTCAACCTTGATATTGGCCGGCACGTCCATTTCGCTGACGATTTCTTCGAGGATCCGGGCTCGATCTTCCTTCTCCTCGATGAACAGAAAGCGGATGGTGGCGGCTGACCGGGAGGCAGGGCCGAGCGCCGCGCGAAGCGCGATTATCGGGGACCCGTCCTCTCCCGCCGAGTATCGGCCCGGCCCGGCGAAACCGTCGACGTAGAGGATCTCCGGAAACCCGCCCTGTGTGAGAATGGGGGTCCAGGCTTGCAGGTACCGGCGGAGGATCTCGTGCTTCGCGCGGGTATGAGGGTCGAGATCCCAAATCGTGGCTGTAGGTGCTGCCATCGAAAATCTTCCGATACTTGACCCGGCGGCACCCTAGACAGCCACTCTCTCTCGATGCGCCTGGGCGAGGTCGGCGGACAGCGTGTACGGCCACTCGTTCCACTCGCGGTCTTCGAGCAGCCGCCCGCCGGCCTTGGGCGTGTGCCCGCCCCATTGCTTGAAGAAGAACGGGACGCCGAAGGCGAGGCACCGGTCCCTGATCGGGACCACCCAGTCGAGCTTCATCGATCGCGCCCCCGGGCCGCTCTCGCCGCCTACGATGGCCCAATGAATGCCGCCCAGATCGAGGCCCTCGACGGGCCCGATCAGGGGTTCCAGCGACAGGAAGCGCAGCTCGGCGCGTGTATCCTTCAGATGGCGGACCCGCGACAGCTTGGTGCCGTCCTCCACCGAAACGCCGAGCCAGATGTGGGCGGGCGGCGGATTCGTCCGGTATCGCATATTCACGTAGTCACGCATCCGCGAACTGCGCTTGGTCAGCACCTGGAAGACATGCCAGTCGGCCCGTTCCATCGTGTCGAACACGGCGTCGACGAAGCCGCGCGGCACCTTCTTGTGGAACAGGTCGCTCATCGAATTGACGAAGATCATCCGTGGCCGGCGCCAGGCGAGCGGTCGGTTCAGCCGCTCAGGTCGCAGCGTGAGGTCGAAGCCGTTTTCGAACGGATGGCCGGCCACTCCGCGAAACCGTTCGGCGATCCGTTCGGCATAGCAGCGGTCGCATCCGGCGCTGATCTTGGTACACCCCGTGACCGGGTTCCAGGTCGCGTTGGTCCACTCGATTGTGGTCTTGACAGGCATGGATCACACCAGAACATTTCATGAACATTGTGGCAGTCGGCGCCGCCGAAGTAAACCCCCGACAGATTATGCGGGGGCACCCTACTTGGTCGGAAACCCCTCCAACCGCAACAGGAACCTCTTGGTCTCCGCCCCGCCCTGCCCCGAATACCCGCCGAGCGCCCCGCCGGCGGCGACGATGCGGTGGCAGGGGATGACGATCGGGATCGGGTTGCGGCCGCAGGCGGTGCCCACGGCGCGCGGGCTGGACGCGATAGCGCGGGCGACCTCGCCGTAGCTCTTTGTCTTGCCCGCCGGGATCTGCTGCATCGCCCGCCACACCGCGAGATCGTGCGCCGTCCCCGCCGGTGCCGTGGGGAGGTCGAAGTCGAGCCGCTCGCCCGCGAAATAGGCCGCGAGCGCGGCGGCCGCCCGCGCCAGCAGGTTGGACTCGTCCTCGCGCGCCGCCCGGCCCCAGCTGAGCGCCGCGAGCGCGCCGTCGCGGGTCTCCAGCGCGAGCGGGCCGAGCGGGGACTGGACCGTCCGCTGCATCGCCCCTACCCCCGCGCCATCGCCGCGCGCAGCCCGTCCGCGTCCGTCACCGGCAGAGAGCAGGTCTGGCCGACGCAGACATAGGCGGCCGCCTTGCCGTCGACCTGGCCCTTGCCGTGCGCCGGGTGGGAGGGGGGGAGCTCGGTCCCCGGCTCGGCCACGGCGATCACCCTTGCCACGGCGGGGGCGCGGAACGCGGCGTCGAGCAGCGCCGCCGTGTCGTCCGACCCGCGTTCGCCGGCGATCGCGACCTGGGCGCCCTGTTGCAGCATCTCGCTCGCGTTCATCAGGGTCGCGAGCGGGAAGAAGTTGCGCCCGATCTGGCCCGAGAAGGCGGCGATCAGCGCATCCGCGCGGTCGCGGTAGCGCGCCTCGCCGGTGATCAGCGCGAGCCTCGCCAGCGCGTCCGCCGCAAGCCCGTTGCCGGACGGCGTCGCGTCGTCGTCGGCCGACTTGGTGCGGACGATCAGCGCCTCGGCGTCGTCGGCGGTGAGGAAATAGCCGCCCCCGTCCGCGTCCCAGTAATGCGCGTCGAGCACGGCCACCCAGGCCTCCGCCCGGGCGAGGCAGGCCGCGTCCCCGGTCGCCTCGTGGAGGGCGAGCGCGGCGCGCGCCATCGCCGCGTAGTCGTCGAGTGTGGCGGCGTGCTTTGTCCGCCCGTCGCGATGCGCGTGGAACAGCCTGCCGTCCGCCTGCATGGTCCCCGCCACGAAGCGGTACGCGGTCTCGGCCGCCGCCAGCCAGCCCGGCTCGCCGAACACGGCGGCGGCGTTCGCCATCGCCGCGATCATCAGCCCGTTCCAGTCGGCCAGCACCTTGTCGTCCCAGCCCGGGCGCACGCGCCCCGCCCTGAGCGCCAGCAGGGTCTCGCGGCATTGCGCCAGCCGCGCCTCGTGGTCGGCGTCGAACGGCCCGGCGTCATGGTTGCGGTGGAGGATCGCATTGCCCTCCCAGTTGCCGTCCGCGCTCACGTCATAGGCCGCCTTGAACAGCGCCGCGTCGGGCCCGAGCGCCGCGTCGATCTCTTCCGCCGTCCAGACATAGAACCTGCCCTCCTCGCCCTCGGAATCGGCATCGAGGGTGGCGGCGAACCCGCCGCCGTCGGCGATCATCTCGCGCAACACCCAGCCCACGGTCTCGCGGATGCGGGCCTCGTAGAGCGGGTTTGCGGTCTCCTTCCAGGCGGCGACCAGCAGGTCGAGGAGCTGCGCGTTGTCGTAGAGCATTTTCTCGAAATGCGGCACCAGCCAGCGCGCGTCGGTCGAGTAGCGCGCGTAGCCGCCGCCGAGATGGTCGTAGATCCCGCCCTGGCTCATCTTGTCGAGGGTGAGCAGGACGGCGTCGCGCGCCGCCTCGTCGCCGTTCCGCAACCAGGCCCGCCACAGCAATTCGAGCACGGACGGGTTGGGGAATTTGGGCGCGGTGCCGAGCCCGCCCTCCTTCATGTCGAACTGGCCGGCGATGCGGTGCGCCGCCTCGTCGTTGACCGCGACCGGGATATGGGCGCCCGCCTCCGCCCGGCCCAGCTCCCTTATGCGGTCGCGCAGGCTGTCCGCCGCCTCGTCCGCCTTCTCCGGGGTCTCGCGCCACACCTTGGCGAGCCCCTCCAGCACGTCGGAGAAGCCCGGCCTGCCCCAGCGCCCGGTCGGCGGGAAATAGGTGCCGCCCCAGAACGGCTCGCCGTCCGGGGTGAGGAACATGGTGAGCGGCCAGCCGCCCTGCTGGCCCATCATGTGCAGCGCCTGCATGTAGATGGTGTCGATGTCCGGGCGTTCCTCGCGATCGACCTTGACGTTGACGAAATACCGGTTCATCAGGGCGGCGATCGCATCGTTCTCGAAGCTCTCATGCGCCATCACATGGCACCAGTGGCAGGCGGCGTAGCCGATCGACAAGAGGATCGGCTTGTTCTCCGCCTTCGCCCGGGCGAGCGCCTCCTTCCCCCAGGGCTGCCAGTGGACCGGGTTGTCGGCATGCTGCAACAGATACGGGCTGGTCTCTTCGGCGAGGCGGTTCATCGGTCGGTCCCGGGCGGGGAGGGGGAGGCCAGTGTGCCGTCGCCGTCTCGCGCCGCGCAAGGCGGCGGCGCGGCGGGCCGTTTACCCGGCGGCGGCGGCGCGGACCGCGATCGCCTCGCGCAGCCCGTCGAGCAGGCCTTCGAGCTCGGCCTGGCTGTGCTCCACCGCGGTGAGCCGCGTTTCGAGCTTGGTCTGGCCGCGCTCCAGCGCGGCGAGACCCCTCTCCACCGCCGCGATCCGCTCTTCGAGCTTGGCCTGGCCTTGCTCCAGCGCGGCGAGTCGCCTTTCCACCGCCGCGATCCGCTCTTCGAGCTTGGTCTGGCCGTGCTCCACGGCGGTGAGCCGCATCTCTATCGCCGCGACCCGCGCCTCCAGGCGCTCGAAGCGGTCGTTGAGGCGCTCCTCCATGCCGCGCATTTCTCCGCGCAGATCCTTGATGTCCATGCGCATCCACGCGAAGAGAGCCACCATCAGCGCGGCGAGGCCGATGAAGCCGGCGATCTGGACCGTCATGCCGCCATTCTCCCCGATGCCCGGGGGAAGATCAACCATGGCGGGAAGGGGCGGTGATCTCCACCACCGTGTTCGCGCTGTCGACCGCGCGGGGGCGGGGTGCGATCGCGGTGTTCCGGGTCTCCGGACCGCGGGCGGGCGCCGCGCTCGAACGGCTGACCGGGCTCGGCGCCCCCGCGCCGAGGCGGGCGATACGGGTCGAGATCCGCGAGCCCGCGACCGGCGAGGTGCTCGACGACGGGCTCGCGCTGTGGTTCCCCGCCCCGGCGAGCTACACCGGCGAGGACATGGCCGAGCTCCACCTCCATGGCGGGCGGGCGACGGTCGAGGCGGTGGGGCTCGCGCTCGGGCGGATCGACGGGCTGGTCCCGGCCGGGCCCGGCGACTTCACCCGCCGCGCCTTCGCCGCCGGTAAGCTCGACCTGACGCAGGTCGAGGCGATCGCCGACCTGATCGACGCCGAGACCGAGGCGCAGCGCCGCCAGGCGCGACGCCAGGCGGGCGGCGCGCTGGCCGAGCTGTATGAGTCCTGGCGCGCGGCGCTGGTCGGCGCGCTCGCCCATCTCGAAGCCTTCATCGACTTCCCGGACGAGGACCTGCCGCCCGAAGCCGAGGCGGCGGTGGCGGAGACGATCGCCCGGCTGGCGCGCGACGTCGCGGGCCATCTCGCCGACGCGCGGCGGGGCGAGCGGCTGCGGGACGGCGTCGCGGTCGCCGTGCTCGGCCCGCCCAATGTCGGCAAGTCGAGCCTGGTCAACGCGCTTGCCAGGCGCGATGCGGCGATCGTGGCGGCGGAGGCCGGCACGACGCGGGATGCCATAGAGGTCCATCTCGACCTCGGCGGGCTGCCGGCGACGGCGATCGACACGGCCGGGCTGCGCGAGGCCGCGGGCGAAATCGAGGCCGAGGGCATCCGCCGGGCGCTGGCGCGCGCCGAGGACGCCGATCTCCGCCTGGTGATGCTGGACGCGCGCGACCCTTTGCCCGGCGCGGCGCTCGCCCGGCTGATCGACGGCGACGCGCTGGTCGCGCTCAACAAGACCGATCTCCGCCTGTCCCCGCCGCCCGCAAGCGTCGCCGGCAGGCCGGCGATCGCGCTCTCGGTCAGGACCGGCGACGGGCTGGACGCGCTGATCGCCCGCCTCACCGACGCCGTCGCGGAGCGCACCGCCTCGGGCGCCGCGCCGGTGCCGACCCGGCTGCGCCACCGCCTCGCGCTCGAATCCTGCCTCGCCGCGCTGCGGCGCGCGGCCGGGCAGGAGATCCCCGAGCTCCGCGCCGAGGATCTGCGCGCCGCCGCCGCCGCGCTCGGCCGGCTCACCGGGCGGGTCGGGGTCGAGGACGTGCTCGACGCCATCTTCCGCGATTTCTGCATCGGCAAGTGACAGGGCGACCGTCCGGGCCCGCGACCCTTGCAGACGCCGGCGCGCTGGGCGATGAAGCGGCCGCGTTTCAGGACGGGAGCTTTTCGCATGAACCCTCTGACCCGGAGCTGCGCGCGGATCGCCGAGACGCGCATCTTCAACATCGCCATCGTGGCGACCATCCTGGCGACCGCGATCGGGCTCGGCATCGAGACCAGCGAGGCGTTGGGCGCGCGCTTCGGCGCCGCCATCCTGCTCGCCTACGACGTCGCGCTGGCGATCTTCGTGGTCGAGGCGGCGATCAAGCTCACCGCCGTCGCGCCGCGCTTCGGGCGCTATTTCGGCGACGGCTGGAACCTGTTCGACTTCATCGTGCTGGCGCTCGCCTTCCTGCCGGAGACCGGCGATTTCGCGCTGATCGCCCGGCTCGCGCGGCTGCTCCGGGTGCTGCGTATGGCGACCGTGCTGCCCCAGCTCCGGCTCATCATCGCCACCCTGATCCGCTCGCTCCCCGGGCTCGGCAACGTGATGCTGCTGCTCTCGCTGCTCTACTACGTCTACGCGGTCGCGGGCGTGCACCTGTTCCGCGACCACGACCCGACGCATTGGAGCTCGCTCGGCATCGGCCTCCTCACCCTGTTCCGGGTGATGACCCTGGAGGACTGGACCGACGTGATGTATATCGCCATGGAGCTCCACCCGATGGCCTGGCTGTACTTCGTAAGCTTCGTGATGCTGGCCGCCGTTATCATGATCAACCTGGTGATCGCGGTGGTGATCAACAACCTGCAGGACGCAAGGGTCGAGGTCACGCTGGGCGACGGCGAGGACACGCTGAACGCCATCCGCGAGGAAGCCGCCGCCGCGCGCGACGCGCTCCAGCGCATCGAGGCGCGGGTGGCGCGGCTCGGGAAATAGGCAGGGTCACGCGTTCCGCGCCGGCGCCGTCCGGCTGAGCTTGGCGTGGCGGTACTCCCAGGCGGTGACCGGGGCGTGGCGCGGCGCCTCGCCCTCGACGACGCAGGTCGGGATGCAGGCGATCCGCGCGTCGTAGTTGGGCTGGACGAAGAAGGCGATCGACTGGCGCCTGGTGCCGCCCCCGGCCCCTGCCGGCGGGTTGACCACCCGGTGCAGGTTGGACAGCCAGCGGTCGTTGGTCCACACCATCATCAGGTCGCCGATATTGACCACGAAGGAGCCGGCAGGCGGGCGCACGTCGATCCACGAGCCGTCGCGCGCCAGCGCCTGCAGCCCGCCCGGCGCGTCATCGATCTGCAGCAGCGTGTGGGTGCCGAAATCGGAATGCGCGCCGCAGCGCAGCTGGCCCGGCGCCGGCGGCCTGTCCTGGTCGGGGTAGTTGATCGCCCGCAGCACGCTGGCATGGCGGTCGAAGCGGTCGAGGAAATACCGCGTCTCGATGCCGAGCGCCTCGGCGAAGATGCCGAGCAGGCGCCGGTTGAGCCCCTCCAGCGCGGCGTAGTAGGCGCGCACCGTCTCGCCCAGCCCGGAAACCCCGTCGGGCCAGATATTGGGCTCGTAGGCGTAACCCGCCTCGGGTCGCCGGTAATAGGGGTCGTCCGGCAGGTCGACGCGGCCGAAGGCGAGCGCCTCGCGGTAGTCCGGCGGCGCCTCGGCGCCGTGTGAAGAGGCGACGAACTCCTCGCCGAGCGGCACGTAGCCCCGGTTGATGTTGCGCGCCGGGTTGACGAAGCGCCGCTTGGCCGGCTCGGCGAGGTCGAAGAAGGCGGCGAAGCGCCCTGCCATGCGCCGCATCAGCGCGGGGTCGATGCCGTGCCCGGCGACCGAGAAGAAGCCGATCCCCTCGACCGCCTCCGCCACCTGGCCGGCGATGCGCCGCCTGGCCGCCGCGTCGCCGGTCTCGAAGCCCGCGATGTCGATCAGCGGGACCCTCGAGGTCGCCATCGCGCCCTCGGGAGCGCCCTACTCCGCCGCCACCGCGCGGCCGCGCGCGGTCAGCCGGTCGACCTCCTCGCGGTAGATGTCGTCGTCGACGAAGCCGATCGGGCCGGGCTGGCCGCTGCCGATCATGATCTGGATCAGCGCGTCCCGGTCGCCCTCGTTGACGAAGCCGTGCGGGATGCCGGCCGGGCACAGCGCGACCTCGTAGCGGCCCAGCCTGTTGCCCGCCTGCCGGCCGGTCCCGTCCTGGAAGAACACGGTGAGCTCGCCCTCCAGCACGACGAACGCCTCCTCCACCTCGTGGGTGTGGGCCGAGCCGCCCTGGCCCGGCGGGACGATCAGCATCGACAGCGTGAACCCGCCCGCCGGCAGCGCGTGGGGGTCGGGCTTGCCGGACCCGCCGACGCCGATCAGGCGGTACTGCGCCCGGCGGCGGCCCTCGATCTGCGAATCCGCGAAGGCGTCCCAGTCCGGCTCAAGCTCGCCGTAGCGCACCACCTGGCGCTCGGCCAGCTGGTCGATGGTCATGTCCCGGTATTCGTCCGGGATCTCGTGCCTGACGCGCTGCATGACGGGATCTCCTTCTCCTCTTGCCGGATCGTGGCCCAGCCGGCCGGCGCTTGCAAGCGGTCAGGCCAGCTCGATGCGCATCTGCGCCTCGACCTCGATGGCGACGCCGAACGGCATCCCGGACACCCCGACCGCGGTCCGGGCATGGCGGCCGCGATCGCCGAAGATCTCGATCAGCACCTCGGAGGCGCCGTTGAGGGTCTCGGCGATCTCGGTGAAATCGGGGTCGATATTGATGAAGCCCCGCACATTGACGATGTCGCGCACCCGGTCGAGGTCGCCGTCGAGCGCCTTGCGCGCATGGGCGAGCATGTTGAGCGCGCTGAGCCGCGCCGCCGCCTGCCCCTCTCGCAGCGAGAACTCGCGCCCCACCTTGCCGACATAGCGGAGCTCGCCGTCGAGCTTGGGCACCGCGCCCGACACGTACATCCAGTCGCCCGCGATCCTGGCGGTCAGGATCTTCGCCGCCTTCGGCGCCCCCGCCTCGGGCAGCACGATGCCGAGCTCGGCAAGCCGCGCCTCGATCCGTCCCGCCATGCCCCGTTCCTCCGCTCTCCGGTCGCGCGCCTTCGCCGGCCATTCTGCCAGACGGCCCCCGCAGGGCAAGCGCTCGGAATGGATGCCAGGAACGAGTCCGGGCATGACGGGCGAAGCGACACGAGCCCGCACTTTTGCGCGCCTTGCCGCGTCCCTATTATCCGGGGCCGCAGGATCGGGAGGCACGATGAGCAACAACATGGGCAGCGAGGTCAAATCCGACCTCGAGATCGCGCGCGCCGCCACGCTCGCGGAAATCACCGAGATCACCGGCTCGCTCGACATCCCGGACGACGCGGTCTACCGCTTCGGCCCGCACAAGGCGAAGGTCTCGCTCGACTATATCGACACGATCGCGGGCAAGCCCGACGGCAAGCTGATCCTGGTCACCGGCATGACGCCGACCCCGGCCGGCGAAGGCAAGACCACGACGACGGTCGGTCTCGGCGACGCGCTGAACGCGATCGGCAAGCGGACCGTGATCTGCCTGCGCGAGCCCAGCCTCGGCCCCTGCTTCGGCGTCAAGGGCGGCGCGGCCGGCGGCGGCTACGCCCAGGTGGTGCCGATGGAGGACATCAACCTCCACTTCACCGGCGATTTCCACGCCATCGGCTCGGCCCACAATTTGCTGTCTGCGCTGCTCGACAACCACATCTACTGGGGCAACGCGCTCGGCATCGACGCGCGGCGCATCTCGTGGCGCCGCGTGGTCGACCTCAACGACCGGGCGCTGCGCTCGATCGTGGGCTCGCTGGGCGGCGTCGCCAACGGCTTCCCCCGCGAGGACGGGTTCGACATCACCGTGGCCTCGGAGGTGATGGCCGTGTTCTGCCTCGCCGAGAGCCTCGCCGACCTGAAGCGGCGCCTCGGCGATATCATCGTCGCCGAGACCCGCGGCCGCGAGCCGGTCTTCGCCCGCGACCTGATGGCGCCCGGCCCGATGACCGCGCTCCTGAAGGAGGCGATCCTGCCCAACATGGTGCAGACGCTGGAGAAGACGCCCGCCTTCGTGCATGGCGGGCCGTTCGCCAATATCGCGCATGGCTGCAACTCGGTGACCGCGACCAGGACGGCGCTCAAGCTCGCCGACTACACCGTCACCGAGGCCGGGTTCGGTTCCGATCTGGGCGGCGAGAAATTCATCGACATCAAGTGCCGCAAGGCGGGGTTCGAGCCCGACGCGGTGGTGCTGGTGGCGACCATCCGCGCGCTCAAGATGCATGGCGGGGTGGCCCGCGACGCGCTCGGGACGGAGAACGTGGCCGCGGTCAGGGACGGCGTCGCCAACCTCAAGCGCCATATCGAGAACATCCAGGGCTTCGGCGTCCCGGTCGTCGTCGCGCTGAACCACTTCAACGCCGACACCGCGGACGAGGTCGCGGTGGTCACCGGGGCCTGCGCGGAATACGGCGTCGAGGCGGTCGACTGCACCCATTGGGGCGAGGGCAGCGCCGGCGCGGTGGCGCTCGCCGAGAAGGTGGTCGCCGCGGCGGAAGCGCCGAACCCGGGTTTCCGCTTCCTCTACCCCGACGAGATGCCGCTCTGGGACAAGATCGAGACCGTCGCGCGCGACATCTACAAGGCCGGCACGGTCGGCGCCCCGGACCGGGTAAGGCGGCAGATCGCGGGCTACCAGGAGGGCGGCTACGGCGCGCTCCCGGTCTGCATGGCCAAGACCCCGCTCAGCTTCTCGGCCGATCCGGCCCTGCGCGGCGCGCCGGAGGGCCACGACCTCCAGATCCGCGAGGTGAGGCTCGCCAACGGCGCGGGTTTCCTGGTCGCGGTCTGCGGCGACATCATGACCATGCCGGGGCTGCCGCGGGTGCCCGCGGCGAACAACATCACGGTCAACGAGGCGGGCGAGATCGAGGGGCTGTTCTGAACCCCGCCCGGCGCGGGCGGCGGGTCCCGCGATGGGTCTCACGCGATCCGGCCTCGAGCGGCGCACGCTGACGGTTTCCGGCCACCGGACCAGCGTCGCGCTCGAACCCGCGTTCTGGCGGGAGCTCGCCGCGATCGCGGAGCGGAGCGGCCGGACGGTCGCCGCGCTGGTCACCGAGATCGACGCCGCGCGCCGGGGCAGCCTCGCCTCGGCGATCCGGGTTCACGTGGTCGAGTTGCTGCGCGAAGCGGTCAGTTGCCGAGCCGGCCGAACGCCCATTTGACGGTCGCCGAACCGCTCCGCTTGACGCCGGTGACGACGATCTGGCTGGTGCGCCGCGGCCGTCCGCGAAAGCCGAGATAGACGCTCTCCTGCAGCCCGACGGCGCCGCCTTCGGCGCGAAAGCGCCAGCCCTCCCCGTCGCGCAGCCGGAGCAGCACCGATTCCTCGTTCTGCGCCAGCGACGCGGTGACCGAGGGGTGCAGGTGGAAGCGGATGACGAAGCGATGCTGGCGCTTGCTCGAAATATTGTCCTCGCCGCGCAGGTTCGCGCCGTTCGCCGACAAGTAGAGCCGCCGCTGGTGGCCGAGCCCGGCGATCCCGCCATAGTCGTCGATCGCCGCGTCGAGCCAGAGATTGCCGTCGGCCTCGTGGCGGTCGATCGCGACGACGCGGGGCCGGAACCCGATCAGCGAGTCGCCCAGCACGTCGGCCGAGTTGTAGTCGTCTATGGTGACGGTCGAGTGGGCGGCGGTGGCGCGCTGGGCGAAGCGCCAGTCCTCGCGCGAGCCGAAATAGGCGCCGCAATTGACCACCATCCGCTGGCGCCCGACGCTCATCTCGAAGCTCAGCGTGCCGGCATGGGCGTGCTGGTCGAACCCCGGCGGGGGCAGCGGGCCGACATCCATCACCACCACCGCGCGGTTGGCGACGAGGCGCTGGAACCCGTCATCCTCGGGCGCCGTCTCGACATGCTGGCCGGGCATTTCCGCCCGGCTCAGGACGAGGTCGATCAGCCAGTTCTCCTCCTCGTTGCTGTCGTTGAACAGGCACAGCCGTCCGTCGCCGTGGCGCAGCGAGCGCAGCGCCGCCGCCATCCGGGCGATCGCGCTTTCCAGCGACTGCGGCGCGTCGATCCCCGCCTCGCCCAGCACCCCGTGCAGCTCCACCAGGCGGCGCAGGATCAGCAGCTGCCCGGCCGGGCTGCGGGTGACGTGGACTCCGTCGCCGGCGATCTGGGCGACCGCTTCGGCGCTCAGCATGTCGAGCCAGCGCGGCAGGTTGCGCGCCTGGGAGGGCATGCACACCCCCGACAGCGCCAGCGCGCACAGCGCCAGCAGCCGCTCGGTGCCGGGGTCGAGCATGCCGACCGCCCGGTCCAGATGCTTGGCCTGGCGGATCAGGCTGCCGAGAAACGGCTTGGCGTCGAGCGGCTCGTCGACCGGGTAGAGATACTCGGCCGCCATCAGCCAGTTGGTCAGCCGCGCGGCGAGCACGTCCGGGCGCCAGGTCAGCGGGTGCCAGCGGTCCTCGCGCCGCAGCCAGTCCACCACCATCTCGCGGCCGTGATCGCGCGCCGTCCTGCCGCCGACGGCGCGCAGATCGCGCAGCCAGTCGAAGCCGTGCAGCGCCGCGGTCCAGGCCTGCGGCGCCTCCTTGGCGCGCCACGGATCGGGCGGCTCGGTCTCCGAATGGCCGGCGAAGGCGTATTCCCGCCGCAGCACCGCCGAGCCCCGCCTGGCATCGCCCAGCCAGGCGTCCTGCGGCGCGTGGGCGAGCCCCTTGCCGTAGCGCCCGCCGAGCGTGCGGCGGTAGAACAGCCCGTTGAACCAGATCGTCGCCAGCGAATAGACCACGCGCCGGACGGTCAGGCGCTCCAGGCGGTGGAGCGCCAGGCGCACCGGGTTGCGGCGCCGTCCGCGCACCGGCCGGGCGCCGGCCGGCCGTGCCGCGGCCGTGCCGCCGTCAGGCATCGCCGCGCAGGCGGAGGATGTTCTCCGCATAGGCCCGCTCGCCGCCGGCGAAGGCGGCGGTGCCGGCGACCAGGATGTCGGCGCCCGCCTTGGCCGCCCGCCGCCCGGTCTCCGGGTTGATCCCGCCATCGATTTCGAGCGCGATGTCGCGCCCGCTCCCGTCGATCATGCGTCTGAGCGCGCCGAGCTTGTCGAGCTGGCTCTCGATGAAGGACTGCCCGCCGAAGCCCGGGTTGACGCTCATCACCAGCACCAGGTCGACCGCGTCCAGCACCGGGGCGACCGCCGCGGCGGGGGTCGAGGGGTTGAGCGAGACCCCGGCCTTGCAGCCCTGTTCCCGGATCAGCGCGAGGCTGCGGTGGAGATGCGGCCCGGCTTCCGCGTGGACCGTGACGATGTCGGCGCCGGCGGAGGCGAAATCCGGGATGAAGGGATCGACCGGCGCGATCATCAGATGCACGTCGAAGGGCAGCGGGGAGTGCGGCTTGAGCGCCCGCACGACGCCCGGGCCGATGGTGATGTTGGGGACGAAATGGCCGTCCATGACGTCGACATGGATCAGATCGGCGCCCGCATCGGTCACGGCGCGCAGCTCCGCGCCCAGCCTCGCGAAGTCGGCCGAGAGGATGGACGGCGCAATTCTTACCGCTCGGGGCACCCGGACTTGGTAACAGCTTCACAGAGTCGCAGCAACCGGTTAGGCGTCCGCGGGGGGCTCCGGGTGGCGGCTTGTGGTCCGCGGCTTCCGTCCATGCAGCATCGCCGTCACCAGGTTTTCACCCTGGCGGACGGAGGTGAACGCGACCCCGGCGACATGGAGCGCGATCAGCGCCAGGAGGAGGTCCGCCAGCACGGAATGGAGGATCGCAACCCATTGCACGCCCCAGTACCGGTCGGTGGTGAAGAGCCAGCCCGTGAGCCCGGCACCCGCCGTCGCCGCGAGCAGGGCGACGATCATCCACCCGCCCAGGGGGTTGTGGCCGAGAAAGCGGGGCTCCGCGCCGGCGACGATCCTCCCGGCATAGGAGAGGGTCGCGCGCGGCCCGGCGACGAACCCCGCGAACCGTTCCCTTTCCCCGCCGACCGCGCCCCCGATCAGTCGCAGCAACACCAGAGCCAGGGCCGCGTAGCCCGCCCCGTCGTGGAGCCAGGGCGGGCCGTGATGGGTGATCCAGGCGATACCGACCGCGATGGCCAGGCCCCAATGCACGAGGCGGAGCGCAAGGCCCCAGACCGGAACGCGCGGGCCGTCGCCGGCGGGCACGCCCTCACCGCCGGCTGGTGTAGACGTTCTTCAGCGTGACCGGATGAAAATAGGCCTCGACGCGGTCGCCCTTCGCGTCGAGCGCGTAGACCTCCCAGCAGCCGCCGTCTTCCTTGATGAAGCGGACGTTCCAGCCTTCGCCGGTCAGCTTCTCCCGCAGCGCTTCCTTCGACTTCCAGCCCTCGCGCGGGCCGGACTCGCAGGTGTACAGGCCGGTGGCCGAAGCGGGCGCCGCCGCCAGAAGGACCGCGGTCGCGCCGATCAGGGTGGCAATGCGTTTCATCCGAGTCTCCGGGGATTGAGCGGGTGTCCTCGGGTGAACACGCCCCAAGCCACCCGATTCCGTCGCATGAGGGGGAAGATGCGCCCCGATGTCGGGTCGTTCGATGCGTCCCCCTGCGACAGGCTCGGGGCAGGTGCTACTCGGCTTCTCTCGGGACAGGCGACGCCGCGAATCGAAGGACGGGCCCCGGCCTCGCCGGCGGTTCCCGGCTAATCCAGCGCCACCGGCAAGCGCTTGCGGTAGTCCTGCCAGGCGCGGACGGAGAGCGAAGCCTCGTCGCGGCGGCGCAGCGCCTCGATCAGGGCGCGGGCGAGCTGGAGGTCGGTGATCAGGGGCAGCCCGGTCTCGACCGCGCGGCGGCGGATCTGGTAGCCGTCGGGCCGGCCGAGCGCATCGAAGCTGCGCGGGATGTTGATCACCAGGTCGACCGCGCCGGCGTCGATCAACTCGATTGCGTTGGGGCTCGGACCGGCCTCCTTGGCGACCGCGACGCAGGCGATGTCGATCGAGCCCAGCGCCTCGGCGGTGCCCTCGGTGGCGTAGATCGCGAGCCCCAGCTCGTCGGCGATCGCCCGCGCCTCGTCGGCGAACCAGAACTTGTCCTCGACCGGGCCGAGCGAGAGCAGCACCCCGCTCCGCGGGAAGCGGAACCCGGTCGCCTGCATGGCGTGCAGCAGCGCCTCGTGCAGGTCGTCGCCGAAGCAGCCGACCTCGCCGGTGGAGGCCATCTCGACGCCGAGGATCGGATCGGCCCCGGCCAGCCGGTCGAAGGAGAATTTGGGTGCCTTCACCGCGACCAGGTCGAGATCGAGGCTGTGGTTGTCGATCGGCCGCCGCACGCCGAGCATGCGCCGCGTCGCCTCGGCGACGAAGTTGTTGCCGGTCACCTTGGAGACGAAGGGGAAGCTGCGCGAGGCGCGCAGATTGCACTCGATCACCTTGACGGCGTTGTTGCGGGCGAGGAACTGCATGTTGAACGGGCCGGTGATGGCGAGCTCGGCCGCGACCGAGGCCGCGATCTTCTTCACCCGGCGGATGGTCTCGATATAGAGCCGCTGGGGCGGCAGCACCAGCGTCGCGTCGCCCGAATGGACGCCGGCGTCCTCGACATGCTCGCTGATCGCATAGAGCACCAGCCGGCCCCGGTCGGCGACCGCGTCGATCTCGACCTCGCGGGCATGGGCCTCGAACTTGGAGACCACCACGGGGTGGCGCGGGCTGACCTGGGAGGCGCGGCCGAGGATGCGTCCGAGCTCGTGACGCTCGTGGGCGACGCTCATCGCCGCCCCGCTCAGCACATAGGACGGGCGCACCAGCACCGGGTAGCCGCCGAGCGCCTCGACCGCCGCCTCGGTCCGGTCGAGGTCGGTCAGATGGGTCCAGCGGGGTTGGTCGATGCCGAGCCGGTCGAGCAGCGAGGAGAACTTCTTGCGGTCCTCGGCCCGGTCGATGTCCGCCGCCGCGGTGCCGAGTATCCGCACCCCGGCCCCGGCGAGGTCGATCGCCAGGTTGTTGGGGATCTGCCCGCCCATCGACAGCACGATGCCGTCCGGGTTCTCGCTCTCGCAGAGGTCGAGGATGGATTCGAAGGTGATCTCGTCGAACACCAGCTTGTCGCAGACGTCGAAATCGGTGCTCACCGTCTCCGGGTTGTCGTTGACCATGACGGTCTCGTAGCCGAGCTCGCCGGCGGCCTGCACCGCGTTGACGCAGCACCAGTCGAACTCGACGCTGGAGCCGATGCGGTAGGGGCCGGAGCCGACGACGACGATGCTGCGCCGCTCCGAGCGCGGCACCTCGTCCGCCTCGGCGGCGAAGGTGGCGTAGAGATAGTTGGTCTCGGCCGGAAACTCGGCCGCCGTGGTGTCGATCCGGGCGAGGCGGCGGACGATGCCGTGGCCCAGCCTGGCGGCGCGCGCGCTCCCCGGCGCGACCCGGGCGAGCCCGTCGATCGCCTCGTCGGCGAAGCCGAGCGCCTTGGCGCGGGCGAGCCGCACTGGGTCGTCGATGCCCTCGGATTTGAGGGCGGCGCGCATCCCGACGATGTCGCCGATGCCGGACAGGAACCACGGATCGATGCCCGACAGCGCGGCGATCTCGTCGATGCCGACGCCGTCGGCGAGCGCCCGGGCGATGGCGAACACGCGGAGCGGCGTCGCGTGGCGGATCGCGTCGCGCGCATCGTCGAAGGCGAAGGCCTCGGGGTCGACGCCGGGGGCGCCGATTTCCAGCATGCGGACGGCCTTCTGCAGCACTTCGGGAAAGCTGCGCCCGATCGCCATCACCTCGCCCACGCTCTTCATCTCCGAGCCGATGCGGTGCGAGGCGCCGCCGAACTTGGAGATGTCCCAGCGCGGGAACTTGCACACCAGGTAGTCGAGCGCGGGCTCGAAGAAGCTGGTGGTCCGCCGCGTGATCGCGTTGGGGATGTCGGGCAGCGCGTAGCCCAGCGCGATCTTCGCCGCGACATAGGCGAGCGGGTAGCCGGTCGCCTTGCTCGCCAGCGCGCTGGAGCGCGACAGCCGGGCGTTGATCTCGATCACCCGGTAGTCGCCGGTGGCCGGGTCGAGCGCGTACTGGATGTTGCACTCGCCGACGATCCCGAGATGGCGCACGGTGTCGATCGCGATCGAGCGCAGGGTCTGGTACTCCGCGTCGGTCAGGGTCTGCGACGGCGCGACGACGATGGACTCGCCGGTATGGATCCCCATCGGATCCATGTTCTCCATGTTGCAGACCGCGATGCAGTTGTCGCGCAGGTCGCGCACCATCTCGTACTCGACCTCTTTCCAGCCGCGCAGGCATTCCTCGACCAGGACCTGCGGGACGCCGTCGTCGAAGGAGCGCTGGAGCGCCCGTTCGAGCCCGTCCAGGGTGTCGACGATGCCGCTCCCCTTGCCGCCCAGCGCCCAGGCGCCGCGCAGCATCACCGGAAGCCCGATCTCGCGCGCCGCCGCGCGCGCCTCCTCGACCGACCGGCAGGCGATGCCGCGCGCCGTCCTGACCCCGATCTCGTCGAGCCGGCGGACGAAACGCGCGCGGTCCTCGGTGTCGACGATGCTCTCCACCGGGGTTCCGAGGATGCGCACCCCGTGGCGTTCGAGCCGGCCCGAGCGGTGCAGCTCGAGCCCGCAATTGAGCGCCGTCTGGCCGCCGAAGGAGAGCAGGATCGCATCGACCTCCTCCTTGCGGATGACCTCCTCGACCCGCTCGGGGGTGATGGCGACGAGATAGACCCGGTCGGCCATCCCCTCGCTGGTCTGGATCGTCGCCACGTTGGGGTTGACCAGCACCGTGGCGATGCCCTCCTCGCGCATCGCCTTGATCGCCTGCGAGCCGGAATAGTCGAACTCGCCGGCCTGGCCGATCTGCAGCGCCCCGGAGCCGATGACCAGCACCTTGCGGGGCCGTGCGGGAAGATAGACGCCGTACATCGTCAGCCCGCCTTCAGCGCCGCGACCCGGCTCAGGAAATCGTCGAACAGGATTCCGGACTCGCGCGGCCCCGGGCTCGCCTCGGGATGGAACTGGATGCTGGAATAGGGCGCGGCCTGGCTGCGGATGCCCTCGTTGGTGCCGTCGTTGAGGTTGACGAACCACGGCTCCCAGCCCTTCGGCAGGCTCGAATCCCGGACCGCATAGCCGTGGTTCTGGCTGGTCACGAAGCAGCGCCGGGTCAGCAGGTCCTGCACCGGCTGGTTGATGCCGCGATGGCCGTATCTGAGCTTGTAGGTGTCGGCGCCGGCGGCGAGCGCGAGGATCTGGTTGCCGAGGCAGATGCCGAAGACCGGCTTCGGGTAGCCGCCGATCAACGTGCGGATCTGCGCGGTGAGCGCGGTCGCGTCCCTGGGGTCGCCCGGGCCGTTGCCGACCAGCACCCCGTCGGCCTCGCGCGCCAGCGCGACCAGGTCGTGGCGGTGCCCGGCGCGGATCACCCGCGCCCCGCGGTCGAGCAGCGAGCGCACGATGTTGTCCTTGGCGCCGGCATCGACCAGCAGGATCGTCGCGCCGCCCTCGCCGTAGCGCCGGATCTCCGCCGGGGCCGCGAGGTCGTGGACGCCCGCCATGTCGACCGCCGCGGCCTCGCTCTCCGCCGCCCCGCCGGGCAGCAGCCAGCCCTTCATGGTGCCGGCCTCGCGCAGCTTGCGGGTCAGCGTCCTGGTGTCGACGCCCTCGATCCCCGGCACCTCCTCCGCCGCCAGCCAGTCGCCCAGCGAGCGCGCCGCCGTGGCGTGGCTGTAGGCGGCGGCGCAGCGCTGGACGACCAGACCCTGGACCTGGATCCGGTCGGCCTCGTAGGGCCGGTCGATCGAGCCCGCGCGGCGCGGCGCGGGCACCCCGTAATTGCCGATCAGCGGGTAGGTGAGGGCCAGGATCTGGCCGCGATAGGAGGGATCGGTCAGGGCCTCGACATAGCCCACCATGGCGGTGTTGAAGACCACCTCGCCGGCCACCGCCCGGGACCCGCCGAAGCCGCGCCCGGCGAGCGTCGTCCCGTCTTCCAGGACGAGCCGCGCCGCGTCGTCCGCCATCTGGGTTACCCGCGTGAAGATCCGGTCATGAGAGCGCGGCCGCGCCGCCGCGGCGTTCTAGTCGACAGACATAGAATCCGTCAATCCCGCCCTGCCCGGCGAGCTGGCAGGGCAGGGTGCGTACATCGCCGTCCGGGGCGAGGAAGGGTGCGATCCCCGTCACCTCCTCCGCCCCGACCGGCAAGCGCCGGAACGCGGGGCAGGCGGCGAGGAAGGCCTCCACCGGCTCGGGCCCCTCCTCCGGCTGGAGCGAACAGACCGCATAGACCAGCCGGCCGCCCGGGCGCACCGCCTTCGCCGCGGCGTCGAGCAGCGCGCGCTGGAGGTCGGCCATCCGGGCCACGTCGGCCGGGGTCTTGTTGCGCGCGATGTCGGGATGGCGGCGGATCGTGCCGGTGCCGGTGCACGGCGCGTCGAGCAGAACCGCGTCGAACGGCGCGGACGGCGTCCAGGCGCGCAGATCGGCGGCGACCAGCTCGGCCGCGAAACCGAGCCGGTCGAGAGTCCCGGCGACCAGCTCGAGCCGCTTGGCCGAGATGTCGAGCGCGGTCACCCGCGCCCCGGCGGCGGCGAGCTGCGCGGTCTTGCCGCCCGGCGCGGCGCAGAGATCGGCGATGCGCCGGTCCTCGATCCTGCCCTCGAGCCCGGCCAGCAGGATCCGGGCGGGGAGCGCCGCGGCCGCGTCCTGCACCCACCAGCCGCCGGAGCGGAAGCCCGGCAGGCTTTCCAGCGGCGCCGGAGCGAGGCGCAGGCTGCGGGTCGGAAGCACCGAGGCGTGCAGCCAGCCCGCCCAGTCTTCGGCCGCCGCCGAGACCGTGATGTCGAGCGGCGGCTCGGCCAGATGGGCCTCGGCGATGGCCCGCGCCGCCGCCTCGCCATAGGCGCCGGCCCAGCTCCGCCACAGCCAGTCCGGGGTGTTGAGCCGGGCGGCGTCGTGGGACGCCCCGAGCCGCGCGCCGTCGCGCACCAGCCGGCGCAGAACCGCGTTGGCCAGCCCGCGATAGCCCCGCGCGGACGGCGCGGTCAGCAGCGACACCGCCTCGTTGACCGCGGCATGGGCCGGGGTGCGCAGGAAGACGATATCGGCGGCGCCCAGCCGGAGCGCGTTCTGCACCGAGGCCGCGCGGCCGGGCAGGCCGCGGCGCATGAAGCCGGCGAGCAGCGCATCGATCTGGCCGAGGCGCCTGAGCGCGGTGGCCGTCAGATGGCGCACCAGCGCCCGGTCGCGCTCGTCGAGCGCGGCGAAGCCGGACGAGTCCGCGAGCGCCCGGTCGAGCGGTATCCGGTCGAGCAGCACCGCATCGAGCAGCGCATGGCCGACCGCGCGGGGTTTGCGTCGCCCGGATGGGCGCTTCGCATCCATTCTGCGTCCCCGTTCGGGGGTGGGCGCTGCGGCGGCCGGAACCGTCGCGCCGGGATGGCGGAACAGACCGCAAGACCGGCCCTTCGTCCACCGCGAAGGCTAAACCGGGAACGGCCGAATCGTCGCAGCGGAATGCGCCCCCGCCGCCGCAGCAGCCCGGTCAGCCCCCCGCCGTCTCGCGAAAGGCCCGGCGGAAGCGCAGGCGGCATTCGGCGGGATCCCAGCTCCTGCGGTAGTCGGCGGGCGGGCCGGGGCGGACGCGCACGCAGACCAGGCGGGGGCCCGGGGCGTTCTGCAGGAAATCCGCGGCGGCGGCGAGCCCGGCGCCGTCCGCCGCCGTCATCGCCGAGGGCAGCCCGGCCCCCTCGGCGAGCTTCGCCAGGTCGGTGCGCCGCGCGGTATGGCCGAGCTGGCCGCCGGTCTCGCCGTGGCGGCCGTTGTCGATGCAGACGATCGACAGGTTCTCCGGCATCGCCGAGGCGACGCTGGCGAGCGCGCCGGCATTCATCAGCAGCTCGCCGTCGCCGGTGATCACCGCCACCGGCCGGTCCGGCGCGGCGAGCGCCATGCCGAGACCCATCGGCACCGCCCCGCCCATCGCGCCGCCGAAGGCGAACAGGTAGTCCGCCTCGCCGGTCAGCGCGGCGGCGTCGCGCGCCGATCCCGCGAGCCCCGCCACCATCAGATACCGCGCCGGGTCGGGGAACAGCGCCCCCAGCACCTCCCTGCGATCGAGCTCCGCTCCGGTCATCGCCTGGCCCACCCCCTCAGAACGGCTTGGCGCCGAGGAAGCGCTGCGACAGCACCAGGGCGGTGCCCTGGCCGCCGCGCCAGGCCGCGTCGACCGCCGCGCGCGCCGCCGCCTCCAGATCGCCCGGCTCGTCCACCCGGAAGGACAGGACGCCCATCGCCTCGAGGACCGGCCCGACCGCCCGGCCCATCGGGTACTGCCACGGGTTCATCTCGCCGTAATCGCCCCGCATGGTGACGATGGCGAGCAGCGGGAAGCGGCCTCCGGAGACCAGCGACAGCATGTTGGGGCAGTTGCCGACGCCCGAGGACTGCATGCAGACGACCGCGCGGGCGCCGGCCAGATCGGCCCCGGCGGCGAGCGCGATGCCCTCCTGCTCGCTCGCCAGCAGCACCGCCCGCGTGTCGTTGCCCGCCTCGGCGAGATCGATCAGCGCCCGGTTGCCGGCATCGGGAACGTAGGCGAACAGCGTCACCCCCGCCTCGACCAGCAGGTCGAAGAGGCGGCGCGACCAGTCAGCCGGTTCGGGCCGGGCCATGGGCCGGCGCTAGCGGTTCATCCGCTGCTCGACCAGATCGTCGACCACGGCGGGGTCGGCGAGCGTCGTGGTGTCGCCCAGCTGGTCCTGCTCGTTGGCGGCGATCTTGCGCAGGATGCGGCGCATGATCTTGCCCGACCTCGTCTTGGGCAGGCCGGGCGCCCACTGGATCAGGTCGGGGGTGGCGATCGGGCCGATCTCCTTGCGCACCCATTGCACGAGCTCGCGGCGCAGCCCGTCGGTCGGGTCCTCGCCGAGCACCAGGGTGACATAGGCGTAGATCCCCTGCCCCTTGATGTCGTGCGGATAGCCGACGACGGCGGCCTCGGCGACCTTGGCATGCGCCACCAGCGCGCTCTCGATCTCCGCCGTCCCCAGCCGGTGGCCGGAGACGTTGAGCACGTCGTCGACCCGGCCGGTGATCCAGTAATAGCCGTCCTCGTCGCGCCGGCACCCGTCGCCGGTGAAGTAGCGGCCCGGATAGGTCGAGAAATAGGTCTCGACGAAGCGCTTGTGGTCGCGGAACACGGTGCGCATCTGCCCGGGCCAGGACCCGGCGATGCAGAGATTGCCGGTGCAGGCGCCCTCCAGCGCGCCGCCCTCGGCATCCACCACCTCCGGCCGGACGCCGAAGAACGGCAGCGTCGCCGAGCCCGGCTTGAGCGGCGTCGCGCCGGGCAGCGGGGTGATCAGGATGCCGCCGGTCTCGGTCTGCCACCAGGTGTCGACGATCGGGCAGCGCCCGTCGCCGACCGCGTTGTAGTACCACAGCCAGGCTTCCGGGTTGATCGGCTCGCCGACCGAGCCGAGCAGGCGGAGCGAGGAGCGGTCGGTCGCCGCGACCGGGCCGTCCCCCTCGCGCATCAGCGCGCGGATCGCGGTCGGCGCGGTGTAGAAGATGTTCACCTCGTGCTTGTCGCAGACCTGCCAGAAGCGCGACGCGTCGGGGTAGTTGGGCAGCCCCTCGAACATCAGCGTCGTCGCGCCGTTGGCGAGCGGGCCGTAGATGATGTAGCTGTGCCCGGTGATCCAGCCCACGTCGGCGGTGCACCAGTAGATGTCGCCGTCGTGGTAGTCGAAGACGTATTGGTGGGTCATCGAGGCGTAGACCATGTAGCCGCCGGTGGTGTGCAGCACCCCCTTCGGCTTCCCGGTCGAGCCCGAGGTATAGAGGATGAACAGCGGATCCTCGGCGCCCATCTCCTCGGCCGGGCAGTCCTCCGACGCCGCCGCCATCGCCTCGTGGTACCAGACGTCGCGGCCGTCCCGCCAGTCGATGGCGCCGCCGGTATGCCTGACCACGATGCATGTCTCGATCGACGGGCAGGATTCGAGCGCCTTGTCGACATTGCCCTTGAGCGGTATCGACCGGCCGCCGCGGAGGCCCTCGTCGGCGGTCACCACGATATTGGAGTCGCAGTCCTGGATGCGCCCGGCGATGGAGTCCGGCGAGAAGCCGCCGAAGATCACCGAGTGGATCGCGCCGATCCGCGCGCAGGCCAGCACCGCGACGGCGATCTCGGGGATCATCGGCAGGTAGATCGTCACCCGGTCGCCCTTCTTCGCGCCCTCGGCCTTGAGCGCGTTGGCGAACTTGCAGACCTCGCGGTGCAGCTCGTTATAGGTGATGCGCTTCGAATGCGCCGGGTCGTCGCCCTCCCAGACGATCGCGGTCTGCTCGCCGCGCGCCGACAGATGCCGGTCGAGGCAGTTGGCGGACGCGTTCAGCGTGCCGTCGTGAAACCAGCGGATATGGACGTCGCCCGGCCCGTAGGAGACGTCCTTCACCTTTGTGTAGGGCCTGATCCAGTGGATCCGCCTGCCGTGCTCGCCCCAGAACGCTTCCGGATCCTCGATCGAGCGCCGGTACATCTCGCGATAGCCGGCCTCGTCGACATGGGCGCTCTCGGCGACGCTGCCGGGGACCGGGAAGAGCTCGTTTTCGGCCATGACCGTGACCCCCTGTTCGTGGCGCGGCGATTATGGGGTCGATCCCGAAGGGTGACAAGAAGACCGGCCCTTCGAAAGCGGCCGCCAAAGGACGATCGGCGCTGCGTCCGCGGCGCCCGTCCTTCGCAAGCCCCCTGCGGTCCCGACCACCGATCGGTCAGGTCTCCGGATAGAGGCGCGGAAACAGCCCCTCCAGCGCGTCCACCGGGAACCGCAGCGAGACCGGGCCTTTCGGCGTCTCCGAGGCGAGCAGCCCCGCCTCCACGACGTCGCGCAGCAGGCGCCGGGCGGTGCGCTCCGGAAGCCCCGTGATGCGCGGCGCCTCGCCGCGCTCGATCCGGCCCCGGACCAGGGCCTCCCGCAGCAGCCGCGCGGCTTCGGGCTTCAGCCCGTCGCTGCGCTCGACATGCCGCGCCAGGCGGGCGTCCAGGGTGTCGAGGTCGAAGAGCGCCGTCATGAAGGTCACCTGGTCGAGGCAGATCTTCAGGAACCAGAGCGTGAAGTCGACCAGCGCGGCGAGCGACAGGTTGCCCCGCCCGTCGAGGTCGCCCCGGCGCGGCGTGTCGGCGTGATCCATCCGGGCCTTGTATTCGCGGCGGCTCCCGAGGCCCCGGGCGAGGCCGCGCGACACCGACCAGAGCCCGTGGGCGCCGATGCCGGCCCGGTGCGCCATGGCGTGGCTCATGAGACGGCTCACCCGGCCATTGCCGTCGGGGAAGGGGTGGATGTAGTTGAACCGGTGATGCGCGGCCGCCATGGCCAGGATGCGCGCCGCCGGCCCCACCCCCGCGAACCGGTAGCGCCGCTCGAAATGCGCCATGAACGGCTCCACCGAGCGGCTCGATGGCGGGACATGGCGGCCCACGGCGACATCGTGCCCGGGCGCCGAGCGCCACTCCCCGGGCGCCATGCGGAACCGGGCATGGGGGGACTCGACGGCCAGCATCGCCTCGGGCGCGTCGCGGTAGAATTCGCGGTGCAGCCAGCGGATGAAGTCGCGGGATGCCGGCTCCGGCAGCTGGTCCTCCGCCACCAGGCGGTCGAGCTTTTCCTGGACGCGGACATGGGCGGCCGCCTCGATCTGGAGGTTGCGCCGTCCTTCGTCGTCGTCGAAATCGCCGGCGACCGCGCGCGCGATATCCCGGGGGCGCGTGGCGTGTCCCTCGATGAGGTTGCTGTAGTAGCAGTTCATCAGCCGCACCAGACCGGACAGGTTCGCGGCCGTTGCCGGATGCAGCCGGGCCCCGAGGGCGGCGCTCGCCGAAGAGAGGGCGGCGATCGCATCGGCGATCTCTTCCGGCACCTCCTCCAGCCGGGCGGGCTCGATCCGCGTCGGCGCTTCGACGATCTCTCCGGCCGATGTCATGTGCGCCCAGGCCCCCGATCTTCTTCCTGTGACGGCAGGTCGAAGGAAAGTTTGGCCGATATTTTGGCCGAACCTAGCGCACCGGTCAGATCGCCTCAACCCCCCATTTGGCCGTAAAAAACATGCGGAGGAAACCGAAGCGTGGCCGATATCTTAGAGCGTTCGGCCGATCCCTTGGCCGATCCCCGACCCGTGCCACCTGGCCATGGGCGAACGGTACAGGGTGAAGGGTATCGACCCGGCCGCCTCAGCTTGCCACCACCATGCCGTCCGCCAGCGCCACCGGGACCGGGCGGAGCGCGGCCCCCAGGCACGGCCCGGCGAGGCATTCGCCGTCCTCGATGCGGAACTGCGCGCCGTGGGTGGAGCACTGGATCACCGATTTGTCGAGGCTCAGGAACACGTCCGGGCGCCAGTCGAGCGGCACCCCCTGATGCGGGCAGGCATTGGCATAGCCCCAGACGCCCCGGCCGCGGCGGATCACGAAGATCCGCCGCCCGTCCGCCAGCACGAACCCCTTGCCGCCCGGATCGTCGATGTCGGCGAGCGCGCAGAGGACGGCGCCGCTCACGCCTCGATGCCCGCCATCTTGCAGATCATCGCCCATTCCTCGTCCGCCACCGGGCTCACCGAGAGCCGCGACTGGCGCACCAGCGCCATGCCCGACAGCGCCGGCTCGGCCTTGATGTCGGCGAGCGTCACCGGCGAGGCGACCGGCATCAGCGCCTTCACGTCGACCATGCCGAACCGGCCCTTGGGGTCGCTCGGGTCGGGGTAGTGCTCGCGCACGATCTCGACCACGCCGACGATCTCCCGCGCATCGACCGAGTGGTAGAAGAACCCGCGGTCGCCGGTCTTCATGGCCTTCATGTTGTTGTCCGCCTGGTAGTTGCGGACCCCGTCCCATTCGGCGGTGCCGGCCTTGACCTGGTCGTCCCACGACCAGGCGCCGGGCTCGGACTTGAACAGCCAGTACGCCATCTCACCTCTCCCGATAGCCCCCGATACCACGCCTGGCGATGCCGGTCATGCCTCGGCGCGGCGCGGCCTGGCGAGCAGCCCGGCGATCACCGCGTCGATGTCGGCGCCGCGATGGAGGATCGCCGCCACCGCATCGGCGATCGGCATCTCGACGCCATGCCGCCCGGCGAGCCGGGCGAGCGCCGCGCTGGTCGGCACGCCCTCGACAACCGCGCCCCCGTCCGGCTTCCTTCCGGCGCCGAGCGCCACCCCGTGGCTGTAGTTGCGCGAGCTCCGGCTGGCGCAGCTCAGCGTGAGATCGCCCAGCCCGGCCAGCCCCATCATGGTCTCGGCCCGGCCGCCGCGGGCGCAAGCGAGCCGGGTCATCTCGGCGAGGCCGCGGGTGATCAGCGCTGCCCGCGCGTTCTCGCCGAGCCCGCGCCCCTCGGTGATGCCGCAGGCGATGGCGAGCACGTTCTTGACCGCGCCGCCGATCTCGGCGCCCGCCACGTCGTCCGAGTGATAGGGCCGGAAGGCCGGCGTCGCCAGCGCACCGGCCAGCGTCTCGGCAAGCGCGAGGTCGCGGCAGGCCAGCGTGACCGCGGTGGGCTGGCCGCGCGCCACCTCGCCGGCGAAGGTCGGCCCCGACAGGATCGCCACGGGGTTGGCGGGCAGCGCCTCGCCGAGGACCTCGCTCATCGTCTTCGCGCTGTCCCGCTCGACCCCCTTGGCGCAGACCGCGACCGGCAGCGTCGGCGCGAGATGGCGGGCGAAGCGCTCGCAGGTCGCGCGCACCGCCTGGGCCGGCACCGCCAGCAGGACGGCGTCGGCCGCCGCCGCTTCCGCCGCCTCCGCGGTCGCCGCGATCCCGGGGCCGAGGTCGACGCCGGCGAGATAGGCCTCGTTGCGGCCGGTCTCGGCGATCGCGCGCGCCTGGCTTTCCCGCCTGGCCCACAGCACGACCTCGCGCCCGGCCTCGCGGGCGACCGCGGCGAGCGCGGTGCCCCAGGCGCCGGCGCCGAGGATGGCGATCCGTCTCACCGCGCCGCGCCTGCCCGCTCAGAGGTCGCGGTGCCTCCTCAGGAAGTCGAGCACCGGCGGGTTGTAGTCCTCCGGCAGCACGATCGGCACGAAATGGCCGCCGCGCTCCAGCACCACCGTCTCGGCATGCGGGATTCCGGCCGCCAGCTCATCGCTCATGTGGATCGGCGTCACCATGTCGTCGCGGGCGACGATGATCTGCGTCGGCATGGCGATCTCGCCCATCCGCGCCCGGCGGTCGAACCCCATGATCCCGTCGATCCGGCTGATCATGATCTCGACCGGCGGGCTGTTGGCGGCGACCGCCCGGGCCGCCTCGGAAATCGCGGCGTCGTTGTCGGCCACCCAGAAGGGCGGGTTGAGCACCAGCGCGGTCATCTCCGAGTAGCGCTCCAGCCCGAAGGTCTCGAGCAGCGCCTTGCGCAGCTCGAAGCAGCGCCGGAAATAGGCGTCCGACCCGGCCCAGGTGGCGCTGAGGCCGAGGGACGCGAGCCGGTCCGGGTGGTCCTGGGCGATGGTCTGGCCGATCGCCCCGCCGGTCGAATGGCCGACGAAATGGGCCCGGTCGATATCGAGCGCGTCCATCAGCTTGAGGACGTCGGCGGCCATCTGGTCCACCGAGTAGCGGATCGGCGAGTAGGTGCTCTGCCCGGCGCCCCGGTGGTCGTGGACGATCACCCGGAAGTCGCCCCTGAACGCCGCCACCTGCCTGGCCCAGAACGAGCCGTTGCCGCCGAGCCCCGGCACCAGCATCAGCGCCGGCCCGCTGCCCGCCTCCTCGTAGTAGATCTCCGCGTCGCCGATATCGACCTTCGGCATCTAGGCCTCCGCCCCGGCGTTCATGCCGCTCCGCTGGTCGATCGCATCGGTGTCGACCGGACGCGGGAAGGGCTCGGGCGCGGGTTCGCCCTCCTCGCGCGGCCGGCCGATGGTCTCGAAGAACTCCTCCAGCCCGGCCGGCGCGATCACCCAGACCATCACCAGATCCTCGTCGGTCTCGTTGATGATCTGGTGCTTGACGTCGTAGCCGAGGAAGCAGGTCGTCCCCGGCACCATGGGGTGCGGCACCCCGTCGACCTTCACCGTGCCGCGCCCGGAGAAGCCGACCAGCAGCTCGATCTGGGCGTCGTGGCTGTGCTCGCGCACATAGCTCCCCGGCGCGATGGTCTGGAAGCCGAGCGACATGCCGTCGAACCTGGTCTCTCCCGGCACCAGCCTGGTCTCGGCAAAGCCGTTGGCCGGCACCGGCTGCCAGTACGAACGGCCCTCGCCCGGCTGCAGCACGATCCCGCGGCCGCGGGCGGCTTCCGATTTCTGCATCTTTCGCTCCCTGGATATGCTTTCTGCCCCGACTCTAGCGCGATAGCGGGATTTGCCAAATTGGTAATTCAGGGGGGTCGGGTCGGACAGAGACGCGCCGCGTCACTCTCCCGCCGGAACCGGGGGGCTGGCGGTGCCGGCCGCGTTGTGCGCGTCGAGCCGGCCTTCGATCCTGGCGACGCGCTCGGCGATGCCATCGACCCTGTCGGAAAGGCTGCGGAGGTCTTTCCGCAAGTCGCTCACCTCGCCGCGCAGGTTACTCACGTCGCCGCGCAGATTGCCCACCTCGCCGCGCAGGTTGCCCACCTCGCCGCGCAGCTTGCCCACCTCGTCGCGCAGCTCACCCAACTCGACGCGCAGACTGCGAACTTCGCCGCTCACCTCACTGCGCAGCCCGCCGAATTCGCGCCGCAGGTCTGCGAATTCGATCCGTATATTGTTGAACCCGGTATGCATCGCCAGCCAGATGGCGCCGAAGCCGATAACGAAGGCCGGCACCATGATGGCGGCCAAGGGCACGCCGGCGTCGATCGCCTGCGCGAGATTCATCGAACCGGCAGCCTCCCTGCGCCGCCTGCGAGAACAACTCCAAGTTGAACATAGGCGCTGTTGCGCCGGCGGTCCAGCGTGTGCCGCTCCGGTGTCCGCAGCTTACGCAAGCCCCGATGCGCCGGATATAGTGTCCGCATGCCGCGCCTGGCCCTCCCGATCGCCGCCGCGCTGTCGCTCCTCTTCGCCGCGCCGGCGGGGGCGGAGACGATGTCCGCCGGGTCCCGTTTCGAGCTGTGGAACGACTGCCGGGCCATCGACCTGGTGGTCGAGAGCGCCACCGGGGGCGGGGCCGGTATCGGCCTGACCGAGCGCGCGATCGCGGCCCAACTGCGCGCGCGGCTCGGCGCGGCGGGGCTCTACGACCCCGAAGGCCTCGCCTATCTCGACATCCGCGCGAGCGTGGTCGGCCCGGCCTTCCATGTCAGCGTGGAGTTCCGCAAGCCGCTCAGGGACCCGGCGTCCGGCGAGGAAGGCCTCGCCGCGACCTGGATCTCGGGCAGCACCGGCACCCATGGCGGGGACCCGGGCTACGTGCTGGCGTCGGCATCCGGGCATGCCGAGGGGTTCGTCGAACAATATCTGCGCGTGAACGCACCGGCGTGCAAACGCTGATCCGGGGGCGGTCCCGCTATTCCCCGTCCTTCGGCCGTCCCGCCATCATGCGCACCGCGCGGTAGGTAATCACCGTCTCGCCCTTCTGGTTGATCACGTCGTTGGTCGTCGTCACGATGCCGCGGTTGCCCTTGCTGGTCGGGCGGATCGCGGTGACCTCGACCTCGGCGTGGACGGTGTCGCCGGCGAAAACGGGCTTCAGCACCTTCTTCTCGACCTCGAGCAGGGCGAGCCCGGTGGTCTGCATCGCCGCCTGGCACAGGAGCCCCTCGACGATCGTGTAGGTGCAGGCCGCCGGCACCACCCTTCCCTGGATCGCGCCGTGCCCCGCCTCGTTGAACGAGAGGTCGGTAAAGATCGTCTCGACCATGCCGGTGACCCCGATGAAGCCCACGATGTCGGGCTCGGTGATGGTCCGGTTGAGGGTGCGGAAGCGGTCGCCGACGGCGAGCTCGTCCCAATAGAAACCGATGCCGATGGTCTTCATCTCACTCTCCTTGCGCTCGCCCGTCGACCGAGGCGCCGGCGGCGAACAGCGCGGCGATCTCGTCTTCGTCCAGCCCGGCCTCTTCCAGCACCTCGGCGGAATGCTCGCCGAGCCTCGGCTGCAGCCGCCGGATCCCCGCCTCGTTCTCCGAAAACCTGACCGGCGGGTCGGTCAGCACCACCCCGCCCTCGCTCGGATGGGCCAGGCGGTGGAAGAACCCGACCGCGTCGAGATGCGGGTCCCGCATCAGCCCTTCGAGCGTGGTCACCGGGGCGGCGGGGATTTCCAGGCGCCCGAAGACCGCCGCCCATTCCGCGCTGCTGCGGTCCTTCAGGCATTCCCCGGCGATGCGGTAGACCTCGTCGATATTGTCGCTCCGGCTCGCGAGCGTGTCGAAGCGGGGATCGTCGATCAGCTCCGGCCTGCCGACCTCGCGCCAGAAGCGGCGCCATTGCTCGTCGGTATAGGCCAGCATGCAGATATAGCCGTCCGCCGTGGGGTAGGGGCGGCGCCACGGCACCAGCACCCTGGGATAGCCCATCTCCGCCTCGGCCGGGTCGAAGGCGTGGCCGTAGATGTGTTCGGTCAGGTTGAAGGCGGCCATGGTCTCGAACATCGGGATCTCGACGAACTGGCCGCTTCCCGTCCGCTCGCGCGCCAGCAGGGCGGCGATCACCGCATAGGCGGCGACCAGGGCGCAGGTCTTGTCGGCCATGATGGTCGGCATGTAGCGCGGCTCGCCGACCAGCCGCGCCATCAGGTCGGCGCTGCCGCTGCGCCCCTGGATCACGTCGTCATAGGCGGGCTGGCCGCCATAGGGGCCGTCGACCCGGTAGCCGTGCAGCCCGGCATAGACGATGCGCGGGTTGCGCCCGCACACGCTCTCGTGGCCGAAGCCGAGCCGGGCGAGCTTCTGTGGCCGGATCGAGTGGAGGAACACGTCGGCGCCGTCGATCAGCCGCCACAGCGCGTCGCGCGCCGCCGCCCGCTTGAGGTCGAGCACCACCGAGCGCTTGTTCCGGTTGACCCCCATGAACAGCGCCGCCATGCCGGGCGAGCGGCCCGGCCCGGTGCTGCGCGTGGTGTCGCCCTCGGGAGATTCGATCTTGATCACCTCGGCGCCGAGATCGCCCAGCACCTGGGTGGCGAAGGGGCCGAGCACGACCGAGCTCAGGTCGAGCACGCGAAAGCCGTCGAGCGGGCCGGTCATCCGGCGAGCTCTTCGAGCGGCCAGCGCGGCCTGGGGGCGAAGTCGAGACCGTCGGCGAGGCCGAGCGCGAGACGCTCGATCCCGGCCCAGGCGACCATCGCCGCGTTGTCGGTGCAGAGCCGGGGCGGCGGCGCGACGAAGGCGAGGCCGTGCGCTTGGGCCACGCTCTCGATGCGGGCGCGCAGGGCCCGGTTGGCCGCGACCCCGCCGGCCGCGACCAGGGTCGCGCCGCCGGGGCAGAGGCCGCGGAACAGGGCGATCGCGTTCGCCGTGCGGTCGGCCATCGCATCGGCCACCGCTTCCTGGAAGCCGGCGCAGAGATCGGCGATGTCGGCGTCCGCGAGCGGGCCCGGCGGCAGCGCCTCGACGGCGTGGCGCAAAGCGGTCTTGAGGCCGGAGAACGAGAAATCGCAGCCCGGCCTGCCGCGGAGCGGGCGGGGCAGGGCGAAGCGTTCCGCGTCGCCGCAGGCCGCCGCGCGCTCGACCGCCGGCCCGCCGGGATAGCCGAGCCCCAGCATCTTGCCCACCTTGTCGAAGGCCTCGCCCGCCGCGTCGTCGACCGTGGCGCCGAGCAGGCGGTGGCGCCCGACGCCGGCGACCGCGACGAGCTGGCAATGCCCGCCCGAGACCAGCAGCGCGAGATAGGGGAAGTCGACCGCGTGGGTCAGCCGAGGGGTGAGCACATGGGCTTCGAGATGGTTGACCGCGAAGAACGGGAGGTCGTGCGCGGCGGCGATCGCCTTGCCGGTCATCGCGCCCACGATCACGCCGCCGATCAGCCCGGGACCGGCGGTCGCCGCCACCCCGTCGAGCGCATCGAAGCCGATCGCGGCATCCTTCATGGCGCGCGCGACCACGAGGTCGATCGCCTCCAGATGGGCGCGCGCGGCGATCTCCGGCACCACCCCGCCATAATCCCGGTGGGCGTCGAGCTGTCCCCGCACCACGTCGGCCAGGATCGCGCGCCGGTCGTCGACCACCGCCGCCGCGGTCTCGTCGCAGCTCGTCTCGATGCCCAGCACCAGGCTCATTCCGCCTCCCGCGCCCGGTACAGCTTGTTGGCGTCGTTTGACATCGATTCGCCTATGATCCCATTTCCCAGTCTATGCGGTCCGCGATGAGCGCTCGGATCAGGATCGGAACACGCGCAAGCCCGCTCGCCCGGGCCCAGGCCGACGAGGTCGGCCGCCGCCTCGCCGCGGCCGATCCCGCGCTCCGGGAGGAGGGCGCGATCGCCGTCGAGGCCATCCATACCACGGGCGACCGGATGTTGCAGGGCCCGCTCGCCGCGATCGGCGGCAAGGGGCTGTTCACCAAGGAGATCGAAGAGGCTCTTCTGGACGGGCGGATCGACATCGCGGTCCATTCGATGAAGGACATGCCGACCCGTCTGCCGGGCGGGCTGGTGATCGGCGCCGTGCTGCCGCGCGCCGACCCGCGCGACGCCCTGATCGCGGCCGACGCCGATGCCGGGGCGGACGGTCTCGCGGGTCTCGCCGACGGCGCCGCGGTCGGCACCGCCTCGCTCAGGCGCGGCGCGCTGGTGCGCCATGCCCGGCCCGACCTCGCCGTGGTGCCGTTCCGCGGCAATGTCGAGACCCGGCTGCGCAAGCTGGCGGCGGGCGAGGCGGACGCGACCCTGCTCGCGCTCGCCGGGCTCGACCGGCTCGGCCTCGCCGACAAGGCGCATGCCGTGCTCGAGCCGGACGAGATGCTGCCCGCCGTGTGCCAGGGGATCATCGGCATCGAGTGCCGCGCCGGCGACCGCGCCGTGCGCGAGCGGTTGCGCGCCCTCGACGATGCCGACAGCGCGGACGCCGCCGCCGCCGAGCGCGCCTTGCTCGCCGGGCTCGACGGGTCCTGCCGCACCCCGATCGCGGCGCTCGCCGTGCCGCTCGGGGCGGCGATCTCGCTGCGCGCCGTGCTGGTCCGCCCCGACGGCACGGCGCTGCTGGAGGCCAGGCGCGGCGGCGGACGGGCGGATGCGGCGGCGCTCGGCGCCGATGCGGCGCGCGAACTCCGCGCCCGCGCCACCCCGGCCCATTTCGCGGGCGGGTGAGGCGGCGATGGCGGAAAGGCTGCGCGCCCTGGTGACCCGGCCCGCCGAGGATGCGGCCGAGACCGCCGCGCGGCTGGCGGCGATGGGGGTCGAGCCGGTCGTCGCCCCGGCCACCCGGATCGTGACCCTGGCGCGCCCGCCGCTCGACCTCGACGGCGTGCAGGCGCTGCTGGCGACCAGCCGCAACGGGGTGCGCGCGCTCGCCGGCGCGACGGAAGCGCGCGACATCCCGCTGCTCGCGGTCGGCGACGCCACCGCCGCGCTCGCCCGCGAGGCGGGCTTCCGTTCGGTGGCGAGCGCGGGCGGCGATGCGTGCGACCTCGCCCGCCTCGCCGCCGCGATGCTCGACCCGGGCTCCGGCCGGCTGGTGCACGCCGCCGGCGAGGCGGCCGGGGACGCGCTGTGCCGGGCGCTCGCCGACAGGGGGTTCGCGGCCCTGCCGGAAGCGCTCTACCGGACGGTTCCGGTACCGCTGCCCGACGGCGTCCGCGCGCTTCTCGCGGCCGGCGGCATCGCGCTGGCGCTGTTCTTCTCGGCCGGCGCGGCCCGGGCCTTCGCCGGCCTGCTGGGGCGGGACGGATCGCAAGCCTGGTGCGCCCGCATCGCCGCGATCTGCCTGTCCGCCCGGGTGGCCGAGGCAGCGGCGGCCCTCCCCTGGCGCGCGGTCCGGCGCGCCGCCCGGCCCGACCTCGCCGCCCTGCTGGACGCGGTCGCGGCCGCGCTGGAGGACCGCCGGCAGGCCGACGGGATGGGGGTCTGACATGGCCGAACGCGACCCATCGACCGCGCCGCCGGACGACGCGGCGCCGGACACCGAAGACCGGCCCCAGCCCTGGGGCGCCGGGGCCGCGGCGCTGCGCGCCTGGCGCCGCCGCCGCGCGGTCTGGATCGCCGCGGTGGCGGTCTTCGCCGTCGCCGCGATCGCCATCGCCTGGCCGGTGGTCGAGACCCTGGTGCCGCGCGCGGTGACCCAGATCTTCGCCGGCGGCGAGGCCCCGCCGGACCCGGCGCTCGCCCGGCTCGCCATGCGCATCGAGGCGCTGGAAAGCGCCGTGGCCCTGTTCGACGGGCGGATCGCCGCCGCCGCGGCCCGGGCGGGCGCCGCCCTGCCGCAAGCGGAGGCCGCGCGGCTCGGCAGGCGCATCGCGGCGCTGGAAACCCGCCCCGCGCCCCGCCCCCCGCCGCCGGACGCGCGCATCGCGCCGCTGGTCGAACGGGTCGAGGCGCTGGCGCGCCGCGTCGCCGCGCTCGCCGCCGCCGGGCCGTCCGCGGGGGGTGCCGCCGGGTCGGAAGCGGCCGCCCGCCTCGACGACGCGCTCGGCCGCGCGGAGGCGCGCATCGCCCGGCTGGAGGCGGCGCTGGAGACGACCGGCGATCCCGACCTCGCCGGCATGGTGAACGCGGCCGGGGCCCGGATCGACGGGATCGAGGCCGCGCTCGGCCGCCTGGCCGCGGCCGAACGGACGCGCAAGGGGGATGCCCTGCTGCTCGCCGTCGGCCAGCTGCGCGCGGCCGCTTCCGGGCCGCGCCCGTTCGATGCCGAGCTCGGGCTGGTGCTCGAGGCGGCGGGCGGCGATGCCGGTATCGCCGGGGCCGCGCAGCCGCTGGCGCCGCTGGCGGCCGGCGGCGTGCCGACCCGCGCCGCGCTGGAGAGGGAGTTCCCGGCGCTCGCCGCCCGGGCGGCGCAGGCGGCCCTCGCCCCGGAGGACGGCGACTGGCTC
>Ga0209544_1000744_pt1 | contig 41623 bp, 32 predicted proteins | sample MesohylPK_FD_187297 | JGI IMG/M metagenome (GOLD analysis project Ga0209544, IMG submission 187297) | Host-associated microbial community of the marine sponge Aplysina aerophoba from Gulf of Piran - sponge mesohyl, lysed by proteinase K... | ecosystem: Host-associated > Porifera > Sponge >... | reverse complement strand
AGTCGGTGGTGAAGCCCACCCGCCCCCCGGTCACCAGGCAGACATCGGTGCTGGTGCCGCCCATATCGAAGGTCAGCAGGTCGCCAAACCCGCTCGCTCTGGCGGCGGCGACGGCTCCGGCCACGCCGGCGGCGGGGCCGGAGAGGACCATCCTGGCCGCGTGCCGCCGCACCTCGGAGGCCGGCACCGTGCCCCCGTTGGCCTGCATGATGGCGAGGTTGCCGACGAACCCTCCCTCCTCCAGCGACCGCTCGAGTGCCCGGACGTAGCGGTCGACCTGCGGTTTGAGGTAGGCGCTGATCACCGTAGTGCTCGCCCGCTCGTACTCGCGAAAGCGCGGCAGGACCTCGGAGGAGAGCGTCAGGTAGAGGTCGGGGAAGCGCGAGCGGAGCTGCTCGGCCAGCGCCCGCTCGTGACCTGGGTTGGCGTAGCTATGAAGCAGGCAGATCGCGACCGATTCCACCCCGCACTCCAGCTGGCGCTCGAGCCGCCCTTCGAGGCCGGCGAGCCTAAGCGGCCTGCGGACCTCACCACCGGGTGCCAGCCGCTCGGCCACTTCGAGGATCCGGTCCCGGGGGATGAGGGGCTCCGGGTGGCGGTAGAAGAGGTCGAAGAGTCTGGTCCGGGTCTGCCGCTGGATGTCGAGCAGGTCCCTGAATCCCTCGGTGGTAATAAGGCCGGTCGCCGCCCCCTTGCGCTCCAGGACGGCATTGGTCGCGACGGTCGAGCCGTGGATGATATCGGCCACCCGGTCCCCGCTCACCAGCGCCTCGGCAAACGCCTGCATCACCCCCTGGGCCGGCTGCTTTGGGGTGGAGAGGACCTTGCCCCGACCGACCACCTGCTGGCCGGCGACCAGCAGCCAGTCGGTGAAGGTGCCCCCTACCTCGACGCAGAACTTGAGCCCACCACTCACGCGGACCCCCTCACCGACCCGAAGCCCGCCAGCCGCTCGAGGCAGTCCTGGAGCCCACGCTCCAGAGGGAAGCGGGGTCGGAAGCCGAGTTCGCTGGCGGCGCGGGAGCTGTCCAGCAGGCAGTAGTGGCCCTCGGCGAAGTCCTGCCCGGGGCCGACCGCTAGCTGCGCCTGCGGCCGCAGGCGCAGCAGCGCCTCGCATAGCGCCCTCACGGTCACCAGCGAGCCGCTGCCCAGGTTATAGGCGCTCGACGGCAACTCCCTGGCGTCTAGTGCCCGCACCAGGCCGGCAGCCAGGTCGCGCACGTAGATCAGGTCCAGGGGTCGGTCGGCCCCCCCGGGGAGCGTCGCCGGGAGCGAGCGGGAGGCGTGGTGGATCAGCCCGTGGACCTGGCCCATGACCCGCTGGCCGCCCAGGCGGGCCCGCTCGGCCCACTCGGCGGCGTAGTAGGGCGCGAAGCGGAAGGCGGCAAATTCGATACCGAAGCGCTCCCGGTAGTGACGCCCGATCCGCTCGCCGGCCTGCTTCCAGATCTCGTAGGGGCGGTCGGGGCAGAGGGGGTGATCCTCGGGCACCGGCCGGTACTCCGGCGGGCCGTACGGCGACCCCTCGAAGTCCGGATAGACCGTTCGGGTACTGGCCATGATCACCCGCCGGACGCCGGCGAGCCGCGCCGCCTCGAGGATATTCATGGTGCCCTCCATATTGACCCGGAACTGCACCATGGGCTGGTCGGGGGCCCGGCTTCCGGTGAGGGCCGCCAGGTGGGCGACCACCTCGACACGAAGGTGCCTGAACAGGTCGATCAGGGGGGCGAGTTCGGTCACGTCCGCCGCTACCAACTCGGCCCCCCCTCCGAACTCTGCGAGGAAGCGCGGCCCCGCCCGGGTGTCGAGGACCAGGGGCCGGTCGCCTCGCTTAACGAGCTCGCGGACCAGGTAGCTCCCGACCACACCGGCCCCACCTGTCACCATCACCCTCACCCGGTTCGCCCCCTAAACCGGTGCCGGCGTGAGGGCCCTGGCCGGATTGCTCACCATCATGGTCCGGATCTCCTCCGGGGTGACCCCTACCCCCTCAAGGCGCCCTAGGAACGATGTGAAGATGTGACAGTAGCCACCGCCGCCACCCCGGAGCAGCTCATGTTCCCGGTTGACGTCGTGCGATAGCAGCAGCTGCTCGAGCTGGCCCCGCCGGATCAACTCCCCTATCAGTTCGGCTCGGGTCTGGTCGAGCAGCCAGTGCTCCTTGCCGATGACGTCGAACTGGATAAAGCAGCCCTGCGCCGCCAACCCGGTGAGGATATCGACATCCGGGCGCTCATCGACGTGCCCGACAATCAGCCGCGAGGCCGGCACCCCCTCCTCTTTGAGGATCTCCAGCTGCTCCACCCCCACGGTCCCCCCCTTGACCTCCTGGCGCCGCCGGCCGGTGGTATGGGTGGTGATGGCCACCCCGGTCCGCCGCTGGGCCGCCGCCACCGCCAGCAACGCCTTGCGCTCGAGCCCCTCGACCCGGGCCCGGTGGATGGCAGACTTGAGCACCCCGCAGCGACGGCGGGCCGGCCCCACCCCCTCGAGCAGCTCCCGGGTCAGCCGGTCGCCGAGCTGCTCGGCCGACAGCTCGGCGACGTAGGCCGGCATGCACGGTTCGATGTAGAACCCCGCCGTGGCGACGATATGCACCCCGCTCGCCTCGGAGAGGCGGGCCAGCACCTCCAGGTCCCGGCCCCAGCCGTCGCAGGTCACCTCGACCACGGCACCACCCCCCGCCTCCCGGAAGGCGCCCAGCTCCGCCACCATCGCCTCGAAGTCGAGCAGCTGCATGAAGACCCCGGAGCCGGTGCGGGTACCCAGCAGTTCACGCCGGGGCGCCAGCAGCTGATCGCACCAGATATGCTCGTGCGGCAGACAGACCCCCAACTCAGCGGGTCGGACCGGGCCCAGAACGCTCTGGATCATCGGCGCCTCCCTAGATCCGGACGACGCCGCCCACCGCCAGGGGGGGCAGCAGATCGAGTAGCTCGGCGGTGGTGCGGAACTTGGTGAGGCCGCAGGCGAGGTTGCCGTGGGTGCAGGCCTCGCCCGCCAGGGTGAGCGGCGCCACCGCGTCGGAGACGACCAGGCTGCCCACCCCCTGATCGGCCAGCTGCCAGCAGCTATGGCGCAGGCCGAAGTCGAGCAGGGTCCCGACCAGTACCACGCTACGGATCGAACGCTCCTGCAGGAAGCGGGCCAGCCCCGGCTCGGAGAGGGCGCCCCAGCCCGGCCGCGGATAGACCCCCTCCCCCGCCACCGGCTCCAGAGCGGGTGGGAAGCGGCCTTCGGGCCCTGACAGGTCCCACTCCCAGCCCAGGGCGGCCTGCAGCGGCGAAGGTGAGACGGGGGGGCGGAACCCGAAGCAGCTATAGAGCACGGTCAGGCCCGCCCCGCGGGCGGCCGCCAGCAGCTTCACGACGTTGGGGGCCAGCTCCCTCACGGCCCGGAAGTATTCGCTAAACTCCGCCCCGAGGACCTTGGCCCGGGCGCGGCGGGCCAGCCACCCCTGCTCCGGGTCGGCGAACGGTGCATGCAGGTCCTGCAGCAGCAGACAGGAGTCGCCCAGGCGAAGCTCGAGGGGGGGAACCTCGCGGGTCAGCAGCGGGAGCGGGTGCCTCAATCTCAAGGGGCCTCGGCTGCCGCCGCCTGGGCGAAAGCGCTAAGCTGGGCCACCTGCAGCTTCTCGACCTCGGCGAGGCCCGCCATCTTGCCGTCCCCCTCGATGATCAGGTATTCGTCCGTCCCCCCCTTGCCGCCGGAGCCGCCGCCGACCACGCCGCCCCGGAGACAGGGCACCCCGAAGCTGTTGGGAACCACGGTCCAGGGGCCTCCACCTGCCTGGATCGGCCATAACTCCACCTCCACACCCCAGTCCCCAAGGGTACCGAGCACGGTCTGGATGTAGGGGTGCGAGGCGGGGGTCTGGTGGTGGCTGAAGGCGGCGTACACCTCGATCTCGATATCGGCGAAGCCGTGGGCGTCCAGGTGATCGCGGATCAGACCGATGATCTCCTCCGGTGAGGACTCGACCACCAACCGCATGTCGAGGGTGGCGGTGGCCCGCTGGGGCACGATGAAGGGGATGGTGGCGCTGCCCGGACCGAGGAAGCCGCTGCGCAGGCCGGCCAGGTTGAAGCTGGGTCCGTAGAGGAAACTCAGCAGCGGATCGATCCCCTCGCTGCCCCCGACCAGCCGGTCGACGTTCCCGCTCCCGCCGACGGGGAGGACGTCGCGCCAGTCGCGCCCGGCCTGGCGCTCGGCCAGGTCGTCGAGGAGCCGACGCTCCTCCTGGTCCAGCGGTTTGCGGTAGGCCATCACCCCCTCCAGGCCCCGCACCCGGCAGCCCCGCCCCTGCTCATCGGTAAGGGTGGCGAGCGCCTGGGCCAGCCGGAAGGGGGGGCTGTCGACCAGCGAGGCCGCGGAGCTATGGATGGTGGCGCCCGGTCCCCGCTCCATGGCGGCACCGGAGGCCGACAGCTCCAGCACGATCATCCCCTTGAGCCCCAGTCCGACCGAGACGACCCCGGCGGCGCTCTGGCTGCTGGTCAGGCAGTAGCTGGCGGCGACCGTGGCCAGCCGGTCCTGGTAGCGGGCCACGAAGTCGCGGTAGCTGGGACTGCCCATGATCTCCTCGCCCTCGGCCAGGAACATGATGTTGACCGGCAGATCCCCCTCGACGGCGATGATGCTGCGCAGAGCGTTGAGGAAGGCCACGTAGGGCCCCTTGGCAGACAGTGCGCCCCGCCCCGTCAAGACCCTGGGGTAGGGGCCTTGCGCCATCAACTCCCCTCCCCAGGGGTCGAACGACCACTCGTCAGGCCTGACGGTGCGGGTGTCGAACATGCAGTAGTTGTGAACGGTAACCGGGGATCCGGCGTCGTAGTAGGCCCACACCCCGGGGTGGTGGCGCCCCTCGATAACCTCTACCTCCGAGCAGCCGAGGTCGAGGTAGGACTGGGCCACCAGCTCGGCACACTCGCTTACCCCCAGGCTGTCCCAGCTCACGCTCGGCTGGCGCACCCAGGCCTGCACTTCGGCGATATGATCCTCGATGGCGCCGTCGATGTGGGCGAACACCCGATCGAGGTCGACGGTCATGCCTCCCCCTCCGCTTCGCGGGGCGAGAGTTCGATACGTCCCTCCCGGAGCAGGCCGGCAGCCAGGGGCAAGAACAGCTCCTGATCCAGCTCGAAATCGAACTGGAAGCTAAGGGCGTCGGCGATCTGGGCGAAGGTCCGCTCGCCATTGATGAGATTCCAGAACTCGTCACCGATCGGCCGCAGCGAGTCGAATATGAAGCTCGGATCCTGAGCCACCATCGACCGGTAGATCGCGTCCTGCGCGAAGTAGTCGAGCCCCTCGAGTGCGGAGCCGACTCCGCCGGCGAGCCGGCGCGGGATGTCGTCGAGACGGGCTTCCATCAGTTATCCCCCAATCTGGCGAGCAGGCGTTCTGCGGTCCCGTTAAGCATCTGCTCCTCGGCCTCGAGTGCCTCCCTCGCCTCGGGGCTGGCCCCGCCGGGAATGAGACCGAGGGCGGAGCGGAGCGCCTCTATGTCCCGCCGGGTGAAATAGTCGAGCTCCCGACGTAGCCGCTCCAGCGCCGCTCCCGAACCGTCACCACGGCGCCCGGCTAGCCTCCGCTCGCCAGCCGTGGCCAACTGCTCGAGTCGGAAGCGGCTCCTAGCGGCTACCGTGCGACCGATCCGCAGCGCCTCTTCGGACCCCGCATCGGCGATCTCATAGGCGGCGAGCGCCGAGGTCACCCCCGCCCGCCGAAACACCTGCGGGTCGGTCTTGTCCGCGGTCAAAAGCTGGGTGTGGAAATAGCGGTCGGGCCAGGACATGATCAGCGGACTCGGAATCCCGTAGGCGGCCAGGGTATGGTTGTCGCTCCAGGGTGTGTAGGGGGCCTGGACGAACTGCACCAGCGAGATGTCGTTACCATCTCTGAACACCCACGAGGCATCCCGGGGGGCGCGCTCCATCACCTCGGCGAAATAGTCGTTGATGAACGACGGGCTGGAGTCGGGATGACGGTAGAAGAGCAGCACCGACTTGAGTTTGTCCTGATCGTGCCCGACACTGTCGAAGCAGAAGGCCGTCTTGATCTTGGGGAGTTCGTCGGGGTGGGTCTTGACGTAGGTGCTCGAACCGCTCCCCTCGACGATGAACAGGAACTTGATCGACCGGCGCGGGCGCCGGAGCCGCCCGCTGTCGATCAGCCGCTGGAGCGTCCTGGCGATCTCGACCATCAGCGCGGGGCCGGCGGCGCAGTTGGCGCAGGGGCAGGTGGCGGCGGAGGTGTGGGCCACGAAGTAGACCGACTCCTCAGGCAGTTCGCGCCCGGGGATGGAGGCGAGCAGGTTGCGGCCCTCACCCTTAAAGACGCGGCAGCGGATATCGGCATGGATCTGTACCGGGCCCAGCCTGAGTAGCTGCCGGAGCCGCTGGCCGGTGGTGTGCGAGACCGCGCAGGTCCAGGCCCGGTACTTGCCCATCCGGCTCGGCATCCGGAGCAGCTGGACCGCGTCCGGCAGCTTCTCGCGGGTGCGGTAGGGCTCGGAGGTGTAGAGCAGATAGTCGGTGAGGATGCCCGCTGCCCCTCGCTCGAGCGCCTGGTTGGCAGCATAGACCCAGGAGGCCCGCCGATCGGTATGGCCGATGAATACGACCTTGCCACGCACCTCCTTGCCCTCGAAATCGCTCTCCTCCATACCGGTCCCCACGTCGACGAGCTCGGTCGTAACCCCCCCCGGCGGGGTCGGCCACGACCACCAGGCCAGGCTCGACGGGGCGGTGGCCAGGTCGACCACCGGTTCGGGGGTGGGCGTGACCACCCTCACCTCAGCCCCGTACGGCTCCCAGGACGGCGGTAACGGAGCCCCGCCGCCCGGGGTCGGGGTCTCGCCGTCGAGGGGGTAGGTCTCCTCGGAGACCTCGGTAACACCCCCCGCGCGCAGGCACTCCGCGACGTACGAGGTGGCCGCGTGGTAGCCCGCCGCGCCGGGGGGCCGGTGGTAGCGGGTGATCTCTGCGGTGATCTCCTGGGCCCGCTCACCCGACAACTCTTCGTGAATCAGTACTCCCGACTCATCCATCTCGTACTCTCCCTTCCTCTCCCCAGCTCTCGCCTGAGGTCGTAGCGTAGAACTCCGCTATCATATCCACAATCTCGTCGACCCCCTCTCCCATATCGGGATGGCTGGGGAGGGTGATCATCTCCCTGGCAAGGCGGTCGGTTACCGGCCGAGGGCCCGGGTCCCGCCCCGACCGGGCCAGATAGTGGGGTAGCCGGTAGACGGGTTGCCGGTAGTGGACCTTGCACTCGACCCCCCGGTCGGCGAGGTAGCTCTTGAGTTCATCCCGCCGCGGCACCCGGATCACGTAGTGGAGTCGACCATGGCGGCCCCAGGGGGAGGCGAGCAGGGGACGCGCCGGAACCCCGAGCCCCTCCAGGGCGCGACTAAAGCGCAGCGCGTTCCGCTCCCGTTCCTGCCAGTACCGCTCGATCCGGGAGAGGCCGACCCGGCCGACGGCGGCGAGGCACTCGCTGAACGAATAGTTGTAGCCGAGTTCACTGATCCGGGTCAGCTCCTCATCGCCAAGCTCCCAACCGTGCTTGCGCAGCCTCCGCATCCGGTCGGCTAGGTCGGCACGACCGCTAAAGGCCATCCCCCCCTGGCCCGCAACGTGGATGATCTTGCGGGCGAAGCTGGCGAAGCCGATGTCGCCAAGGGTGCCCAGCTTCCGTCCCTTGTACTCCCCGCCGAGGGCGTGGGCGACATCTTCGATGACGAACAGGTCGCGCTCACGCGCCAGCTCGAGGATCGGATCGAGGTCGACGGGGTTGCCAAAGTAGTGGACGATCAGGATCGCCTTGCTCCGGTCGCTCACCAGCGGCTCGAGGAGTTCCCGGTCGGGGTTCGCCGTCTCCGCGTGCACGTCGCAGTAGACCGGCTGCGCCCCGAGTTGGAGTGTGCATTCGGGCAGGGCCACATAGGCGTTGGCCCCCATCAGCACCTCGTCGCCCGGGCCGATGTCGAGGGCCAGCAGCGCCAGATGGAGAGCGGCGGTGCCCGAGGCAACCGCCACGGCGTGGTCGACTCCCAGGTAGGCCGCCGCCTCGGCCTCGAAGGCCTCGACCTCGGGACCGTCGTAGTGGATCGGCCCCGGGACCGGCCGCAGCAGCGCCTCGCGCATCTCCGCGTCGAACGGGGTCCAGGTCACCCGGTAACGGATCGGGACGTTCATGAGCCCCGCCGCGAAGCGGGTGCCGAGTCGATTCCGACTCCGCACCCGCCCGGAAACTTAGCAGGGCCGCTCAGGGGGAACATAGTCCGCAGCGGTCGAGGTCGAGCAGGGTTTCGAACTGGACTAGACAGGCCAGGATGAGGAGCGGGGTATATACGGACTCTCTTCATCGCTACTCCTTTCGCCAGCGACAGCCGGTAGGGGGCGTGCTCGGTGCAGGCAGCCTAGAACTCTCCCTGCTCAGCTGCGGTAGAAGGCCGCGACCATATCGGCTATGTAGTGGAGATCGTCGCCGGACAGCCAGGGGTGCGAAGGCAGCGTCAGGATCTCGCGCAAGAGCCCTTCCGCGACGGGAAACGCCTGCGGCCCGGGTGAGAACTCCGCGAAGGCGGGCTGCCGGTGCAGCGGCAGCCGGTAGTGAATGTTGGTCTCGACGCCCCGCTCCGCTAAGAACGCCTTCAGTTCGTCGCGCTGCGGCGCCCGGATCACGTAGTGGAGCCAGCCGGGCTCACAACCGTCGCGGGCTCGGGGGATTTCGACCGGGACTTCGCGCTCGGCCAGCAGCGCCGAGAGCTGGGTGGCGTTGGCGGTCCGGGCCGCGGTCCAGCCGTCTAGTCTAGTGAGATTCAGTCGGCCGATGGCGGAGAGGAGTTCGCTGGTCCTTAAGTTGAGGCCGACGTGCTCGGCTACGTGCCAGACGTTGCCTAGGCGCTGCCGCCAGCCGTGGACCCGCAGCGACGCCATGGTCTCGGCCAACTCCGCCGCTCCCGTGACCGCCATGCCGGCCTGGCCGCAGACGGTGATCGACTTGCCGGCGAAGCTGAAGAAGCCGACGTGACCCAGCCCCCCGACGCGCCGCCCCCGGTAGCGGGCACCCAGGGCGTGGGCAGCGTCCTCGATTACCAACAGGTCGCGCTCCCGCGCCAACTCCAGGACCGGATCCATCTCGACCGGATGACCGTACATGTGCACGGGGATCAGCGCCCGGGTCCGGCCGCTCAGGTGCCGCTCGACAATGTCTCGGCTCAAGTTGCCATCCTGCTCAACATCGCTAAGTACCGGTGTGGCACCGACCGCCAGGACCGACTCGAGGACCGAAACGAAGGTGTGGGTCGGCAGGATGACCTCATCGCCCGAACCGACACCGAGGGCCATCAGAGCGAGAAGCAGGGCGGAGGTGCCCGAGTTGGCGGCGACCCCGCAGCCCGTCTCGCAATAGGCCGCCACCTCCCGCTCGAAGGCCGCAGTCTCCGGCCCGGCGTAGTAGGGGGTCTGCTCGAGGACCTCGAGGACCTTATTCCGGATCTGATCATCGATGACGGTCAGGCGCTGCTCAACGCGGCGTGGGGCAGTCATCACCGCCGCCCACCAGGCCCAGCCCGGGTCTCGATGAAGGTCCTCACCACTGCCGACCAACTCTCGGGGTACTCGACCTGCACATGATGGCCCGCCCCCACCCAGACGTGCATCTCAGCGGCGGCGAGCCGGTCGAAAGTGGGGAGCGCCTGGGCCACCGAGGCCCCCCGATTCTCCCGACTCCAACTGACCAGAACCGGCATGGCCAAAGTCCCCACATGTTCAGAGATGGGCCTGCCCCGATACCAGAGGTAGCGGTTGCGCTCCTCGGAAGTGGTGCCGGTCGCCAGCTGACGTGCCACAGCGAAGTCGTAGTTGCGACTGGCCATCGCCAGGGTGAGCTCGACCCGTTCGTCGGTGATGACAGCGCTGTTAAGGTAGAACTCGCGCAACTCCCGGCGGACCCAGGCGGCGGTAGGACGGGTCGCCGGAACCGCCCAGCGGGGGTCGTAACGGGTCTCGTCGTCGTCTCTGCGGTCGCTGACCACGACACTGCCGCTGTTGATCAGGTGGAGGCTCTGGACTAGCTCAGGCACCTCGAGAGCGAGGTAGAGAGCCAGCCAGCCGCCGACCGAGTTCCCGCCGAGATGGACCTTCGTTCCGAGGCTGCGCAGGAATCTGACCAGAAAGTCGCCCCTGGCCGTCTCGGAGAAATGCTGGGGCGCCCGGCCGTCGGTGAGTCCGAAGCCTGGAACGTCCACCGCAACGACCCGGAAGTGGTCGCTCAGGCAGGGGAATACCGGACCGTAGTTAAGCTCGGCACAACTCCACACCCCGCCCCCATGGATGAGCAGGATGGTCTCCCCCTCACCGGCCTCAAGGTAGTGGGTCCTCACTCCGTCGATATCGACGTACCGCTCGCGCCAGGCACCGCTGCTCACTACCAGCCCCCTTACACCGATGCTGAGACCGGGGTCGGAATCTTCGCGTAGAACTCACGAATGGCCCTGACCACATAGTCGACGTCGTCCTCACTCATCTGCGGGTAGAGGGGTAGCGACAGGGTGTGCTGCGCCAGCCTCTCGGTGACAGGATTCTGACCCTCCCGGGCGCCGTAACGCTCCCGGTAGAGGCGGTCCAAGTGAATCGGGGTCGGGTAGTGGACCTTGGTCTGGACGCCCCGCTCCATGAGGAAACGCTTCAGGTCGTCGCGCCTTGGAGCCCGGATCTGGAAGCGGACGTAGGCGTGGTAGGCGTAGTCGCGCTCGGCCGGCAGGCCGATCTCGATGTCGAGGTCGGCGAGCCGCTCATGGTACTGCTCCGCCCAGCGACGGCGCTCTTCGATCCATCCGGGGAGGAGGCGAAGCTGCACCCGGCCGACGGCTGTGAGGAGTTCGGACTGGCGGTAGAGGTAGCCGACCCCATCGTGCTCGACCGAACGGTAGGCGTCGCCGGCCCGCCCCCCCCGGCGGAAGCCCTTGCCCCGGGCGTGGTTGGCGAGGTCGAACACCCGCTGGACCTTCTCGGTATCGAACGACCCGACGGCACCCCCCTCGCCCCCGGTGGTCATCGCCTTATTCTGCACGAAGCTGTAGCAGCCCATAGCTCCGATGGTGCCTACCGCCCGTTCAAGGTGGCGGGCACCGACCGCCTGGCAGGCATCCTCGATCACCAGCAGGTCGTGGCGCTCCGCAATCGCCATGATCCGGTCCATATCGGCCGGGTGACCGGCGGTGTGGACCGGCATGACAGCCCGGGTGCGAGGGGTGATCGCCACCTCCAGGGCGTCCGGGTCGAGGTTCGAGGTATCCTCCTCAACATCGACCGCTACCGGGTCGGCACCTACCAGCCAGACGCAATCGGCCACACTGCTAAAGGTGTTGGCAGGGATGATCACCTCGTCGCCGGGCCCCACGCCGTAGACCAGCCAAGCGAGGTGCATGGCTGCGGTGCCGGAACTCAGATTGGCAATCTTGGGGACCCGACCGTCGGGGGCTCTAAAGAAGGTTGCGAGCTCGCTCTCGAACCGCTTCCCTTCAGAGTCGCTGTCCGGGTCGGTGCGGATGTAGCGGCCGCTCTCGAGTGCCCGGATCACAGCCTCTTTCATCTCCTGGGTAACCACCGGACGAAAGGCGATTTCGCGCACCTTGAGCTCCTCTCCCTGGCCGAGACCTTAAAAGATGGTCTGGGGGCGTCCCCTTAGGATAGGGGATTGATCGATATCCTGGACCTCCACTCAGGGCCAGCATCTCCTCAAGCGCCGAAGGTGGTCCCGTTTTAGGTCGCCTGCCGCTCATATAATAGCCGTTCCTCCCCCCAATGGGGGCGGATAGCGATCAGCCTGACCCCGGGCAACTCGGGGATCTTCGTCAGTTGGGAGAGACAGCGTTGCAGAACCATCCTCGCTAGCTCTCCGAACCGTGCGAGCGCAGTGACATCGGTGCAGTCACAGTCACCACACCTTCGCCCCCACCCTTCTCGGTCCTCCTCCCCAGGAGCGAGTTCGAGACGGAGCGGTCGCGACCTACGACCTCAAGAACTCCTCCCCTTCGTCGGTAACGACCGGTTCGCCAAGCTCGACGCTATATCGGCCTCGACAATCCCAAACGGAGTCTCGATACTCTCACCCTCCCATGCGGCGAGGAGTCTTGCCAAGGTCGCTTCCCCTCAACATCCTGACGCTCAGTGCAGGAGGCCGACCGCCAGAGTGGCACCCTCGCGAACGGTCGCGACTTGGTAGTAGAGCGACCGGAAGACCGGCCCTGCAGGCGAACCTCAGTACTCGCGGGCCGAGACGTCACCGACCCCTCTGAGTTTGGGATCGAGGGCGTCGCGGAGGCCGTCCCCGAAGAGGTTAAAGGCCAGCACCGTAACCATGATGGCCACCCCGGGGATCAGGGATAGCCAGGGCGCCCGCTGCAGGAACCTGGTACCCTCCGCAACCATCCCCCCCCAAGTCGGAGTCGGTGGGGGTACCCCGAGGCCGAGGAAGCTCAGGCTGGCCTCGGTCAGGATCACGGTCGCCACCCGCAGCGTGGCGAATACGATCACCGGCGAGAGGCTATTCACCAGGATGTGCCGCACCATCAGGCGCCCGGCCGACCCTCCAAGCGCCCGCGCCGCCTCGACAAAATCCTGCTCCTTGATGCTGAGTACCTGCCCCCTCACCAAGCGGGCGAAGTGCGGGGTGCTGGCCACCCCCACAGCGACCATGATATTAGATAGCCCCCCGAGGCGCTCGCCCAGCATCGCCAGGAACACGATCGCCAGGAGCAGGGTCGGGAACGCCATGAGCACGTCGATCAGCCGCATCAGTACGTTATCGATCCCACCACCATAGTAGCCGCCAAGGAGACCGATCGCACCGCCGAGGAAGGCGGCCAAAGCCACCGCCACCACCCCCACCATCAGCGAGATGCGGGCACCGAAGATGAGCCGGCTGAGCTGGTCACGACCGAAACTGTCAGTGCCGAGCCAGTGTTCCCAATTCGGCGATTGGAGCCTCCCCATCAGGTCCTGGCGATTCGGGTCTTCGGGAGCGATTAGCGGTGCCAGCAGGGCGACCAGCACGATCAGCAGAACTACTATCAAACCGATGGCCGCGCTCTTGCGGAGCCAGATCCTGCGCAGGAGATCTAGCATCTTGGCGACGCGCCCGGCCGACTTCTCACTACGCGTAGCGGATCCGGGGATCGATCACGGCGTAGCTCAGATCGACGAGGAGGTTGACCAAGAGGACGAAGATGGCGAAGACGACAATGCCGCCCTGGACGGTGGAATAGTCCCGAGCGTAGACCCCGTCGATAACGTACTTGCCGAGCCCCGGGCGGGAGAAGACGGTCTCGATGATCACAGTGCCGCTTAGCAGGTAGGCCATGTCGAGACCGATCACGGTGATGATGGGGATCAGAGCGTTCCGCAGCGCGTGCTTATACACCACCAGTCGCTCGACCACCCCCTTGGCCCGGGCCGTGCGGATGTAGTCGAGGCTGAGAATGTCCAGCATGGCGGAGCGGGAGATGCGGGTGATCAGGGCCGCTGACCGGGCCCCGACCGCGATCGCCGGGAGCACCAAGTGCAGCGCCAGACTCCCCCAGTTGCCCCCCTTGCCGGCGCCGAAGACCGGGAACCAACCCAGCAGGAAGGCGAACACATAGATGAGCAGGATGCCGAACCAGAAGCTGGGGCTCGAGACCCAGACCATCGCCAGGGTAGTGGAGATATAGTCGAGCCAACTGTTGCGGCGCATGGCCGCCAAGACGCCCGTCGGCACCCCCATAACGACGGCAAAGACCACCCCGGCGACGGCCAGCATGAGGGTGAAGGGGAACTGGGAGACGATCTCCTGAAGCACCGGTCGGCCGGTGCGGAATGAGGTCCCAAGATCGCCGGTCAGGAAATCCCGCAGGTAGAAGAGGTACTGGACATACCAGGGTCGGTCGACCCCGATCTTCCTGCGGAGGTCCTCGAGCACCTCGGCGCTGATCCCCACATAGTCTCCGAGCAACAACTCGGCGGGGTCGCCGGGTGCCAGCCGGATCATCAAGAAAGCGAGCGTGATGACCCCAAAGATGGTGGGGACGGTGATCAGGAATCGACGCAGTACGTACTTCCACATACCCTCTCGACACCCTGCCAATCCAGAGTGCGGGGCAACGCCGACACCGTTGCCCCGCCCCCCGATTCACCCGGTCGCTTCATCCCGACCCGGGTCGGTTTAGCCAAGCCGGCCTAGCCGCTACTGGAACTCGAGATGTTCGAACAGCGTCATCCAGTGGATGTGATTGGGGGCGTCCCCGGAGAGGTAGTCGGCGTAGGCGGTAACGTACACCGGCTGGAACACCGGCAGTTCGGGCACATCCTCGGCGATCCGCTGCTGGATTTCGACCAGGATAGAGGCCCGCTCCTCGTTGCTCACCGCCACCCGCTGGGCCTCAATGAGGTCGTCGATAGCCCCGTAGAACGACTGGTTGCCGCCGGGCGGGAAGTTAGTGGAGTGGAACTGCTCGGTCAGGATCTGGTCCGGATCGGCGCGGGTGACACCGCTGATGGTGATGTCGTAGTCGCCCGACTGACGCCTGGCGGTCCAGGCACCCGCCTCGACGCCGATCAACTCGAGTTCGATCCCGACCTCGGCCAGCCACCCCTGCAGGGCCGTAGCCAGGAGCGCCGCGAACCGGCTGCCGCCATCATAGACGACGTTCGCACTGAGGCCAGCGGGGTAACCGGCGTCGGCGAGGAGAAGCCGAGCCTGTTCGGGATCGTAGTCGTAGGTGGCTACATCGTCGGTGTGGCCGATCATGCCGTTGGCGATGACGGTGTTGGCCGGCGCCCCCAGCCCTTCCAGCAGGGCGTCGACAAAGAGCTGCTTGTTAATCGCGTGGGCGACAGCCCGCCTTACCAGGACGTTGTCGAAGGGCGACCGCGAGGTGTTAAAGGTGTAGTGCCAGTAGCCGGTGGTGACGGTCTCGGTCATGGCGATCCCGGTAGCGGCCTTGAGGTTCTGCCACACCTCCACGTCGCGGGGGATCATGTAGTTCACCTCGTCACGCTGGAGGGCCAGAGCGGCGACGGTCTCGTCCGGTATGATGTTCCAGACGATCCTCTTGACCGCCGGCTCACCCCGGTAGAAGTCCGAGAAGGCCTCCAGGATCAGGTTCTCCCTCGGGGTGTAGCTGACGAACTGGAACGGCCCGGTCCCGACCGGATTGAACGAATAGTCCTCGCCGAAATCCTCGATCGCCTGCCGGTTGACCATATAACCGGGCCGGAACGCCAGCTGGGTGGTCAGGAACGAGGCGGAGGGCTTGCTGAGGGTGAGCCGAACCGTAAAGTCGTCGATGACCTCGACCGATTCGATGAGAGACATGCCGGCCCGGTAGCGAGACTCCTCCGCAGGATCGAGCACCCGCTCGAAGGTGTACTTGACGTCGTGGGCGGTGAACCGCCCGTAGCCGTGGTGCCACTGCACATCGTTACGCAGGTAGAAGGTGTAGACCAGGCCGTCGTCGGAGATCTCCCAGACCTCGGCCAGGTCTGCTTCGACCTCGGTCGAGCCGAGCTTGTAGCGGACCAGCCCGCTGTAAACGTTCATGGCGATCTGGTAATCGGGCGAGCCCGGCAGGTGTGCCGGATCCAGATTGCGGAAGTCCCGGAAGTAGGCCGCGCGAACCTCGGGCTCGACCTCTTGGGCTAGGCCCCCCAGAGGGAGCATGAGACCGAGGGTGGCGATCAGGCCGATGACTGGTCGAAGGGCTCGTTTCAACTTTCTCCTCCTTAAAGCTTAAAGACTCTGGCCCCGGTGGCGCGCTACGCCTCAACGAAGCCGAAATCCTCCCAGTGTGCGTCTCGAATGGAACCGTAGTGTCTCCTGGCCGTAACAATCTGCTCCAGATCGACCTCCGCGATCAACACTCCTTCCTCATCCTGGGGCAGTTGGGAGACGATCCTACCCTGGGGATCACTCAGCAGTGACAGTCCGAAGAACCCGGCCTCCTCACCGACAGCATTGACCTGCAACAGATACACTCCGTTCGAGGAGGCGTTCACCTGCACCTCGGAGTTCCAGAGGCACCGGCTCCGGTCAGAGCCGGTGTTGCTGACGCTGACGATCAGCTCGGCCCCACGGTAGGTCAGCAGCCTAAAGGTCTCGGGGAAGTGACGATCGTAACAGATCGACACGCCGAGGCGAACCCGACCGAGGTCGAAGACGGGATAACCGAGATCGCCGACCGCAAAATAGTGCTCCTCCAGCATGTTCGGGGGCCGCAGGCTGGGGATGTGTCGCTTCCGGTAGGTGCCCGCCACCCCGTCGGGGGTGACGACCGCCGCAGAGTTGAAGTGCTTGCCGCTGCCGGAGTCCCGCTCGAACAGGGGCACAATGGTGGTGACCCCGAGCTCGGAGGTGAGCTCTGCGAACCGATCGGTGGTCGGACCGGGAATAGGCTCGGCCCACGCGAAGTAGCCTTGCTCCATTCTCCCTCCCCGAGGGAAATAGCCTGTGGTGCATAGCTCCGGCAGTCCGACAACCTCGGCCCCCCCATCGGCGGCCTGGCGGACCCAGTCACAGGCGCGCGCCAGATTGCGCTGCTTCTGACCAAGCTCGCGCTCGAACTGGGCAGCTGCCACCACCAGGGACCGGCCTATGGGAACGACTCCTTTCAGGAACTCTAGTGGTGGGACCTTAACACAAGCCGCGCGGCCCTGTAAAGCTGCCCGGGGCAGCCTTCTGGGGCTTAGAAAAGAGGATCTTGCCAGGCCACTTCGCGCAAGCTTGACGACCGAGAGCGCCAGGGTTACTGTGCCAGTATCAGCCCGCACCCCCACTCGACCCCGATCCGAAGGTGCCCCAGTTGAATCGATCAAGATCTGAGACGCGCCGCGAGCGGCTTTCAAACCCGGACAACTACCCCTGGCTGGCCGAGCGCATGCGGGCCACCGTCGACGTTGCGCGCTACCGGGAGGCGGGGCTCCCCAACCCCGTCGTCGCGGGCCGCTACCTGGGCGACCTCGCGGCAGAACTCGGGGCGGTCAGCCTCTCCGGAGGGACCATCGGCGACATGGTCCCACCCGATTTCGTCCGCGACGCGGCCCGGGACGCCGTCGACTCCTACCCCCACTACCCTGGGGTGGGGGGCTACCGGGATCTGCGCCAGGCCATCGCTGCGAAACTCGAGCGCGACAACGAGATCCTGGCCAACCCCGAGGAGGAACTCCTGCCAGCGATCGGCTGTCAACAGGTTATCGACTTCACCTGCCGGATCCTGATCGACCCCGGCGATGAGGTGCTGGTCTTCGACCCCGAATATGCCAGCACTGAGCCCGCCGTCCACCTCTCCGGGGGGCGGGTGGTGCCGGTCCCCCTCCACTGGAACGGACGCGACTGGCGCTTCGATATCGGAGCACTCGAGCGCCGGGCCTCAGCTCGGAGCAAGCTGCTGATCATCAGCAACCCCAGCAACCCGACCGGCATCGTCTACCGTCGGAGTGAGCTCGAGGCCATCGCCGAGTTGGCCCGAGATCACGACTTCTGGGTCTTCGCCGATGAGGAGTACGAAAAGACCCTGTTCGACGGAGTGGACCACACCAGCATCGCCGCCCTGCCCGGCATGAAGGAGCGCACCGTCACCGGTTTCTCCTTCTCCAAACCCTACGCCATGACACCCTACCGGATCGGCTATGTGGTCGGACCGGCACCCTTCATCGATCACTTCCACAGCCTGCTCAGGTTCTCCGTCCAAGCCTGCCCTGCGGTCGCCATGCGGGCAGCCTACGCCACCCTCACCGGCGAGATGGGGCCCTGGCTCGAGGCCAGCACCTCCAACCTACAGGCCAAGAGGGACGAACTGGTGGAGCGTCTCGAAGCCCTACCCGGGATCACTTGCAACAGGCCGCAAGGGGTCTACTTCGTGTTCCCCGATGTGCGCGGGCTCGGCCTGACCTCCTTTGAGCTAGCTCGGCACCTCTTACTCCATGGTCAGGTGGCGGTCGCCCCGGGGAGCAGCTTCGGGGAGGTCGGCGAGGGGCACCTGCGGATCAGCTTCTGTCCCGCCCTGGAGACGATCCGGGAGGGAATGGACCGCTTCGAGGCGGCGTTGCCCGGGTGAGCGCCACGGCGCGACCGGCCCCGTCGGAGACCGGAGCGGCCACCAACCGATCCGATTGCCTGAGGGCGACTAGTCGCGCTCGCTGGCTACACCGACCCACGACCCCTTCGATAGAGTTGCCTACTTGCCAGGACTTCAGACTCCGCAGCATATCAGGACCTGTCAGGAGTCGCCGCTCCCCACTAGCCCAGACTTGCGTGAGCCAGTACCGAGCAACCACACAGCGGCCACAACACCCTGGAGACCCGCGTCTTCGCCCTCGCAACCCCTAACCGGGGGTTTATGAGCAAACCCCTCAGCCCGCCGCTCTATAACATGTGGCCCCGGGAGGATCGAACCGGCTCAGCTTGGGGCCAGAGTCTTGTGGCAGCGAGTGTCGGGGCCAGCGTTACGGCGTCGTGGGGTAACTCACCGGATCGACCATCGCCTCAATGAACGCCGGGCCACCCGCCACCAGGGTGGCCCGCACGGCCGCAGCACAGGCCTCCTCACTCTCGACCCGGTAGGCCTCGAGTCCGTACCCCTGCATCACCTCGAGGTAGCTGGGATTGGCGAACTCGGTGCCGAACACCGGCCTCCCGGCGCGGCGCTGGCTGGAGCGGATCAGGTCGAGTGCCCCGTCGTTCATCATCGTGATGAGTACCGGCAGTCGCGACTCCGTCAGCAGGCTCGCCTCGCCAAGCATCATCGCCAGCCCCCCATCTCCGGTCAGGCACAGAGTCGGGCGTCCGAGCACCCTTGCGGCGGCGATCGCAGCGGGCAGGGCGAAGCCCATCGCCGACAGGCCGTTCGACAGGTGGAAGCGGTTCGGTGCCAGCGCAGGCCAGCTCAGCGAGGCGAGGATTTTGTGCGAGCCTACGTCGGTAGCAACGAACGCGTCGCGGGGTAGCTCCCGTCGCAGAGCCCGGAGGACCTCCTGAGGACGCATTCGGCCAACCGCCGGCTCGGGCAGGGGCTCGGCCCCCAACTCCGATCTGAAGACCGCGACCCGGGCTGCCCCCCAGCCGGGAGCAGGGGCGACTGCGACCTGCCGCAGCCGCTCGAGGGTCGGGCCCACAGGACCCACCAGTTCCGCCTCCGCTGCAATTCTCGGATCCTCGTTGGGCCAAGTCGCTAACCAGATCAGCGGCTGCGGCTGATCCCAGGGCCGCACCAGTTCGACTACATCGAGTCCGACCGCGATGATCAGATCGGACTCGTCCAGAAGCTGGTAAGCGGGGTCGGCCCAGGTGAGCCCCAAGACCCCCGCCGCCAGCGGGTGATCGTCTGGCAGGCTCCCCTTCGCCTTCGGGGTGCTGACGACCGGGGCGCCGACCGCTTCGGCAAATGCGCGGAGGGCCCGATAGGGCCGTTCGGGTTCGAGACCCAGCCCGACTACGAGCAGCGGCCGCCGCGACCTCGCCAGACTCGTGGCGGCCGCTACGAGGTCGCCACCGAAGGAGACTCCGGCCGACTCCCTCACCGGGGGGGAATCATCCGGGAGGGTCGAGAGGGCCGCGACCTCGCTGCTCACCCTGAGGTGGACCGGGCCGGGCCGGGGCCGGTGCGCCAGCCGTAACGCCTCGAGCACCGCCCTGCGGGTCCCCGACCGGGAGAGGCTCGAGGTGCGCTTGGTGACCGGTCTGAAGATGGCTTCGAGGTCGAGCACCTGATGGGTATGGCGACCGACCACCCCCGGTGGTGACTCGGCGCTCAGGACCAGCACCGGGGCTCGATCGAGGTGCGCGTGCGCCACCCCACAGAAGGCGTTGGCGATTCCGGGCCCCAGCGTCGTGAGACAGACGCCCGGAGCCCCGGTCAGCCGCGCCGTCACATCGGCCATGAAGACGGCCGAACCCTCGTTGCGAACCAAGACGAACTCGAGGTCCACCCTGCGAAGGGCGTCGAGCACCGCCGTATTCTCCCCTCCGGGGAGGCCGAACACGGTGGTGACGCCGGCCTCGGCCAAAGTCTGCGCCAGCACCTCGGCGACGGTGGCTCCGGGCGGCGGCCCGACCGCTCGCCGGGTCAAATGCCCTCCTGCGCCTCGGTCGCGGTCACCGCCGACCGGTAGCCACCACTCGGCTCCGGCACCCGCCCGTACAGCTCGGTCACCTCCCCGAGCCGCAGCGCCAGCCGTTCCGGAATATCCTCCCATCGGAAGCGCCACCTCCAGTTCCCAGCGGCCTTCCCGGGGATATTCATGCGCGCCTCCGTTCCCAACCCCAGCACATCCTGGAGGGGTGCCAGCGCGAGGTCGGCGACCGAGGCGAAGGCCAGCAACAGGAACCTCCAGGCGAACCCCTCATCCCCTGGGGCCAGGTAGCGCCGCACCCGTTCGCGTTCGACCTTGGGCGCCCTCGCGTACCAGCCGACGGCAGTGTTGTTGTCGTGGGTCCCGGTGTAGACGACGCAGTTACGGGGGAAGTTGTGAGGCTGATAGGGATGCGAAGCGTCACCCCCGAAGGCGAACTGCAACACTTTCATTCCGGGGAACCCGTTATCATCGCGGAGCTTCTCCACCTCGGGCGTGACGAAGCCCAGGTCCTCGACGATGATGGGAAGCTCACCCAGCGCCTCACGGAGGGCGCCGAAGAGAGCCTGGCCGGGACCGCGCACCCAGCGCCCTACAACTGCGGTCGGCTCGGTCGCCGGAATCTCCCAGTAGGCCTCGAATCCGCAGAAGTGATCGAGGCGGACGACATCAAAGAACACTAGGGCCGACCGGAAACGGGCGATCCACCAGTCGAAGCCGCGCGCGGCCAGCCGGTCCCAACGGTAGAGCGGATTGCCCCAGCGCTGTCCTGTCTTGCTGAAGTGGTCCGGAGGGACCCCTGCTACCACGGTGGGGGCGACCTCGGGCCCGAGGTGGAAGAGCTCCGGGTTGGCCCAGACGTCGGCCGAGTCGAAGGAGACGAAGATCGGGATGTCACCGATCACCCGGATGCCCCTGGCGTTGGCGTAGCGTCTGATCGCAAGCCACTGATCGAAGAACAGATACTGCCAGAACTTCTGCCGCTCCACCGTCGCGGCCAACTCCCTCCGAGCGCGGCTGAGTGCAGCCGGGTGGCGCGACCGTACCCCCTCCTCCCAGCTATTCCAGGCTCGGCCGCCATGGACCTCCTTAAGGGCCATGAACAGGGCGTAGTCGTCGAGCCAATAGGCTTCACGGGCACAGAACGCTTCGAACGCCGCGCGCTCCCTCGCCCCCGCCACGAAGCGTTCGAAGGCGCGAACCAGGATCGCAGTCCGGTACGGGATCACCGCCCCGAAATCGACGTGGCCAGCAGGAAGGTCGGGGGCAGCGGCAAGGTCGTCCGCAGTCAGCAGGTCGATCTCCACCAGCCGTTCGATGCTGATGAGGTAGGGGTTACCCGCGAAGGCGCTGAAGCACTGGTAGGGGCTGTCCCCATAGCCGGTGGGGCCGAGCGGCATCAACTGCCACAGCTGCTGACGGGCAGCCTCAAGGAAGTCGATCCAGCGCCGCGCGTGTGGACCCAACTCCCCGATGCCGTACGGTCCTGGCAGGGAGGTGGGATGGAGGAGGATCCCGGAGCTGCGGTCGAGGGGCACGGTTACACGCTCTACTTCTCGAACGGCTTCCCTATCGCCTTGGGTGGAATCGCCCGCCCGACGAACCCGGCCAGCACCAGCATGGTCAGAACAAATGGGATCGCCTGCACCACCGTCGGCGGCAGCAGTTGGCGACCGCCGAGGAGGGTCGCGGCGGCCTCGAACGCACCGAACAGGAGCGTGGCGCCGAGCACCCCCCAGGGGTTCCACTTGCCGAAGATCAGTGCCGCCAAGGCGATGAAGCCGCGCCCACCCGACATCTCCCGGATGAACTGGTTGAAGTTGCCGATCGACAGGAAGGCGCCGGCGAGGCCGGCAAGAACCCCGGAGAGGATCACCCCGTAGTAGCGCATGCGGCGCACATCGATACCCACGGAATCGGCCGCTTCGGGATGCTCCCCTACCGACCGCAGCCGGAGACCGAATGGGGTCCTGAACACCACGTACCAGACGATGGGCACCAGTAGGAATGCGAGATAGACAAGGGGGCTAAGGTGGAAGTCGCCGAAGCCCCATTGCGGCAGTCGATTCCGCAGCGGCTCGCTGGTCGAGGAGTTGTCGTAGAGGCCTGTGAGGATCAGCCGGGGGACGCCGATCGCCATCAGGTTGATGGCGGTGGCCGTGATGATCTGATCGGCCTTGTAGCGAATCGATACCACCGCGTGGATCCAGCCGATGAAGCCCCCCACCCCCATGGCAGCGAACACCCCGACCACCGGCGCTAAGGGGACCGAGGCGTTGGGATTACCTCTCAGGAGGGGGGCCTCGATAAGCTGAGCCGTGACGGCGGCAGCCAGCGCGCCGAAAAGCATAATGCCCTCGAGCGCGATGTTGACCACCCCGGAGCGCTCGCTGAACAGCCCACCCAACGCGGCCAGGAGGAGTGGGGTGGTGGCCCTGAGGGTGGAACCGATCAGGGTGATAAGCAGGACCGTATCGAGGCTCATCTCGTCTCCCCTCCCCGGTCCAGCTCACGACCGGGCACAGCCGGCTCACCGGACCTGCTCCGGCGCAGCGGATTGACCAGCCTCTCAGGCAAGAATCCCTTGGCGGCGATGAACAGGACCACCAGCGCAAGGATCATGCTCACCACATCGCGGGTCAGATCCGGGAAGGTGATGTTGAGGACCGAACCACCATTTTTGAGGACCCCGAACAGGAACGCCGACAGCACGATCCCGAGCGGGGCGTTACCCCCTAGGAGTGCCACCGCAATTCCGTCGAAGCCGTCGCTCGTCGGTAGTGCCTGACGCAGCGAGAAATCCTCAAGGGCCCCGCCCAGCACGTAGTGGCAGGCGGTGAGGCCGGCGAAGGCCCCGCTGATGGTCATAGCCAAGATGGTGTTGCGGGCGATGCTTGCACCCCCGTACTCGGCGGCCTCGGGGGCGACCCCGACGGCGCGCAGTTCGTAGCCCCACCTTGTCCGCCACAGGAAGAGTTGCATAAACACGGCTGTGACGATGGCGAGCAGAAAAGAGGCGTTCAGCTTCGTCGGCGGAACCCCGATGTCGACCGCGGTGAGGCCGAACGGCGCCGTCACACCGAAGGTGACCACCCCGACTCCCAGCACCCCGCCCAATCGCCAGGCCCACAGCCGGAACCGGGAGAAGCGCGGCAGCACGAAGAGGGCGACCAGGGCCGCTATCAGCGCCAGGTACAGGGAGACGTTGACCGGGACCACGTTGGTCCCAGGATTCTCCTTGACATCGATACCGAATAGCCGGGGGAGCTGGGGGAGTCTCGAGGCCACACTGATCTCCTGTGATTTGGGCTCTGAACCGGGCACCTTAAATGGCAGGTTGAGCACTAGCGCCTGATCGCCCGCGCGGGGCAGGCCAGCGAGGATCACCCCGACCAGGAGGACCACTCCGACCACCGCGAAGACCCCGCGCGGGGCGCGGCCGACCTGAGCCCGGACCCAGGGAACGAAGGCGAGGATAGTGATCACGACCACCGCCAGCGCCAGCAACAGGATAATGCGCACGGCGGGTGCTGCGAAGGTGGGACTAGACGAGAGAATGAAGAGGAGAAACGAGGCCGCGACGAAGTTGAGCAGGATGGTGTTGATCACCTCGTTGGCGCCGAAGCGGGCCTTGAGCCAGCCCGGGAGCGCCCCCCACAGCCCCCCACCAACCGCCGCCGCGACCACCGCCAGGGGAAGGACCAGGATCGGCGGGCCGGGGAGGTAGACCCCGACCAGCATCGCCAGGACGGCACCGACCACCATCTGTCCGGGGGCGCCGATATTAAAGAGCCCCGCCTGGAAGCCGAAGGCGACCGCCAGACCGGTGAAGATGAGCGGAGTGGCGAACTTTAGCGACTCCATGAACCCCGAGACCGTGCCGAGCGAGTCGGCGAACAGGGTCAGGTAGGCGTGCCACAGGGTATCGAGGCGACCCACCAGATAGGGATAGAGACCGGCGATCTCGACCTCCCTGCCGAGCGGGGTGGGTTGCAGCAGCAGGATCACCACTGCGGCCGCCACCAGCGCCAGCAGGATCGACGTGGCCGGAACGGCAGCCGTGGCCAGGATCTGGTCGATTGCACGGCTCAGCCGCCTCGACAGACGCAGGCTGAACAGAGCCGCCAGTCCGCCGACGACCAGCATCAGGAAGGCGGAGAGCCCCATCCCACTGTTGTTATAGGGGAGCCGGCGAACGTTTAGGCCGGCCGCTCGCGCCGCTGCGATGGAGCTGCTGAGCGGCAGCTCGAAGGCGTCCGCTACGACCCGCTCGAGACCGGGCACGTCCGTGCTCTCCCTGGGGCTGTCGATCCGGGCCTGGACGATGTCGACAAAGGCCCCGATCCGGGCCTCGCGCACCGCCGCGCCGAACCGGTCGAAACCCCAACTATGGGTAGCGATCAGCACCACCCCGCCAGCGAGCCACAGCCACCGCCGCGTCCGGCCGCGCAGGGCCGCCCCGGCGAGTACAACGAGCAGCGATGCGGCGCTCAGAACGAGCACCACCCCCTGCCCCGGAATGTCGACCAAGTCGGTCCGGCCGGTAAAGTCCACGGTGCGGTTCGGCAGCAGAATGAGGGCGCTGCGGGCGCCGGTCTCCCGGTTTGTGGCCGCCCAAGGGGCCAGCCACAGACCGACCAGGGCTAGCAAGGTGAGCAGCAGCAGCGCAAGACGCTCGTTCACGCGGGCCTCACCTCCCAAACCTGACTTGAGCGATTGTGACACATGACAGACTTCATGAGCCGACCGCAGCTGCTTGAGTGACCGGTAGGAGACAGAGGGTGCTAGGCCCAGGCGGCACCCGCAACCGCTCCCCGAACCTTCTGCGAGTAGCCTCGCCGGCACCGGCCCCAAGACCACCGCACGGCACGACGCCCAAGGGATCGCGCACCTCCGGTCGCCGACGATGTTGCACCGCCACCGAGCGGGGTCCTGCCGTAACGGGTCGCTCAAGCACGTGGTGACAGAGCGGCTCAAGGGTGTGCAGGTCCCGGCTACCGCTTCTGCAGGATTCCCTCTCTGACCAGTGCTGAGAAGGCTCTCTGCTCGAGCATCTCGCCCCCCCCCTCGGTGGCCCCCAATAGGCTATGGCGGAATCCTGCCTGGAGGATGGCGCCCCGGGTGTGGCGCACAAAGGTCTGCACCGATTGGCGATAGGTGACGACCTCTTCGGGCCCGACAAACAGCCGGGCGCCGGTCTCGAGGTCGACCACCTCGAGTTGCCCCTCATCGGGGTTGAGATCCTCCTCGGCCATCACCTGGAGGAAACCGGCATCGAGTCCGCGGGCCCGGAGGGCGGCCAGGGCAGGTTGAAGCGGGCCTTCGTCGAACAGGTCGGAGATGATCAGAACCAGTGTGGCCCCCTGGGTGGGGGGCATGCCGAGCGCAAACTCCTTGAGCGCGTCGATGGGAGTGGGAGCAGCCCCCTCAACAACCGGGGCGGCCTCGATGAACGCCCAGGCTGGGGCGATCCCGGTGAGGCCGTAGGCCGGCCGGCTCGACTCGCCGCTAAAGAGGTGGACCTGGCACTTCGAGTCGCGTAGAGCCACGAAGCTCAGGATCTCGGCAACCATCCGAGCATAGAGCGACTTGCCACCGAGCATCATGCTGCGGCTGGTGTCGAGCACGATGTGAAGGTCGACGGTCCGCTCGGCCTGATAGAGGCGGGTGTAGAGACGTCCGGTCCGGGCGTAGACGCGCCAGTCGACATAGCGCAACTCGTCGCCGGGCTGGTAGGGCCGGAAGTCGTAGAACTCCACGGACTGGCCAGCCTCGGTGGCAAGCCGCTCGCCGGTCGACCGACTGAGCGATGCAGAGGCCAGGGCGTAGCGCTCGAGCAGGGCGCGGCCTCGGGAGGTAATCATGGCCGGGTCAGGAATCCTCCTGAACCATGGTCGCTTCGACGACCTCACCGAGGATCCGGTCGGGATCGATCCCCTCGACCTCCGCCTCGAACGAGAGGAGGATCCGGTGACGCAGCGATGGCAGGATCGCGCGGCGAATGTCTGCGAACTCGACGCTGGGACGGCCCGCTGCCAGGGCGTAGCCCTTGGCGGCAAGGGTGATGGCCTGGGCCCCGCGCGGGCTGGCACCGAGGCGGACTAGCGGGTGCGTATGGGTGGCCTCGACCAGACGGACGATCTCGAATAGGGCGCTCGTGGCGATGGGAACGGCCCGCAGCATATCCTGCAACTCGAGTAACTCCTCGCGCCTGAAGATCGGCTCGAGGACGACCTCGGTGGACCCAGTGGTGGCCTCGAGGATACGGCGGAGGGTGTCGCTGTCAGGCCGATCGATCATGATCTTGAACAGGAACCGGTCAAGCTGTGCTTCGGGGAGGGGGTAGGTACCCTCCATTTCGATGGGGTTCTGGGTGGCCAGGACAATGAACGGCTCGGGTAGGTCGTAGTGTGAGCCTGAGGCGGTGACGGCGTGCTCCTGCATAGCCTCGAGCAGTGCCGACTGGGTCTTCGGAGTGGCCCGGTTGATCTCATCCGCGAGTAGTACGTTCGCGAAGACAGGGCCCCGTTGGAACTCGAAACGGGAGGTCGAGGCCTCCTCGATAAACACGGTCGTTCCGGTGACATCGGCGGGCATCAGGTCGGGGGTAAACTGGACCCGGCCGAACTCGAGATCGATAGCCTCCGCAAAGGCGCGCACCAGCCGGGTCTTGCCAAGACCGGGTGCCCCCTCGATCAGCACGTGTCCCCGGGCCAGAGCAGCGATGAGCAGATCCTCCACGACCTGGTGCTGGCCCAGAATGACGCGACCGATGGCACGCTTCAGGGCCTGGAATTTCTCAGTGAAGGTCGTGTAGTCCGGTTGGGTGCCGCTGCTGTCCATGCGAGTCCCTTCGGTGAAGGATGCTACATACTAATACGTCTGATACGTTCCACGGCTGTCTCACCCTCTGATCGTTCCCCTATCGTCCGAAGCCGGCAGGGTGTGGAAAACGACCCGAGGGAGACCGCTCCCCAGAACCGCACCCCCGACACAGTACAAAACGCACGCTACACTACGGACATGTCGCCCAGCTTCGGCCGTGTCGTGCTCAAGCCCCTTTCGGAACTCGACTCACGAGCGTGGCGGCGCGTCCACAGGCATCTCCGCGACCCCGAGATCGCCCACCTGAACGGCACCCTTCCCAATCGGACGCCACTGTGGCTGCTCAAGCGGATGCTGCGGGCCGACAGCCTCCGCTCCGACCGAGAGACCTTCGGTATCTTCGATGAGCACAACGATTATATCGGCACTATCGAACTCTACGGCATCAGGCACAACACCGCCACCCTGGGAATCATCATCGGGGAGCGGAGCCACTGGAGCCGGGGGTACGGCCCCGAATCGATCCATGCCCTGCTCGACTACGCCTTCAACACCCTCGGCCTCATGCAGATCAAGCTTTCGACCTTCGCCGATAACCCGCGCGCCCAGGCCGCCTTTACGAAAGTGGGGTTCCGAGAGGTGCAGAGAGTGTCGGCCAAGGAGTCGGGCCGCGTCGATGTGCAGATGGAGCTGCACAAAGGGGGCTGGCTAGAGCGTTTTCGGCGACTCACCCAGGCCGAGGCGAACAGCCAGCCGCTCGCATCCTAAGAGTTCTGTTCCATAGGTCGCGAGTGGTCTCGTGCCAAAGCATGTGGTCCTCCAAGTCTGGTATGTGAGACCGTTCGGAATACCACACCTTGGGCGGCCACTCGATTTATGGAACAAGCCCTTAAGTCTCCCAAACCCGGCTTGCGCAAGCCAGCTGTTTCTTGAGCGAGAGAGGCCTGCGGGAGATGAGCGCCGCGGCAACAATCCACCCGTCAGCTTCCGCGATCACGGCCGCCTCAGGAGCCACGCAACGGTTGCCAGCGGCGATAGGTGGCAACCCGCCACAGCCATTCCGCCGGGCCAAATCGGAAGCGGGACAACCAAGCCTGCGACCACCACAACTGCAAAACCCAGACCGTGACGACGAACAGCACGATGCCACTCCGATTCACGTCAGCGTCGCCCAACCAGACAGCGAGCACTAGCACACCCAGGATGGTCTGGGTCAGGTAGTTGGTGAGCGCCATCCGGCCCGCCGCCCGAAACCGTCGCTTCAGCCAACCGTCCGATCCCCGGTTCCAGAGTATCAGGACACTCATGTAGCCCAGGGAGGCGGGGATCGTGCCCAGATGGTTTGGAATCTGGCTGATGAAGGCCACGTCCCGGGAGAAGTCGCTCATCACGGTTATGATCACGCCGGCAGCGGCCAAGGGCAAACCGACGCCGAGTCCGATGAAGGCAACCTTGCGGTAAGTCCCGGTGGACATCTCTCCGCTCATGAATCCCAACTGGTACAGTCCAGCACCCATCAGAATTAGTGCCAGCCCGCGCACGAAGTAGTTCAATGTCACCCAGTCGAGTAATTCTTGGGTCGATTCCTCGCTGACCGACACCGCTCCAGGCTGGACCCAGATTCCGACCAATGAGATGTCGGTCGCATTGACAACGGACTGCAGTACGGAGTCAACGGCAACCGGCACCAGGAAGAGTCCGGCGCCGATAATGACGAGGGCTTGCGCTGGAAGCTTTCGCAGGGCTATCAGCACGACAGAGGAGATCGCGTAGGCGGTCAGCACGTCGCCGCTCCACAGTAGGGAGTGGAGGACGCCGATGGCGAGCAGCAGCCCGTTGCGCCAGAGGCTTAGCAGTACCTTTCGTCCACCTCGGGCCTCAACCCGACCAAGGAATAAGACGACCCCGGCGCCGAAGAGCAGTGAGAAAAGCCCCATGAACTTCTGGTCAACGAGGATTTCCCCAAAGACACCTACTGCCCAGTCCAACCAGGTTTTCGATCCTCCCGCGCTGAGATTCAAGTACGGTACGGCCGCGAACTTGAAGTGAACGGCGTTCATTAGCAGGATGCCCAATACCGCCACACCGCGGATGAGATCCAGGCTGGTTATTCGCGACGCTGCGGTGATAGGACCGGATTCGGTATGCCTTTCCATATCAAGCTTGAGTCAAAAAGGCCGTGGTGTGAGTGAAGCGACCCTAGAGGTAGCAGGACGTACGTACGGAGGTGCTGGGAAGAAAGCCACCATCTCCTAGTTCTGGGCGTAGGGATCGAGCGCGTCGCGGAGCCCGTCGCCGATGAAGTTCACACATAGGACCGTCACCAGGATGAGGATGCCTGGAAAGAAGGCGACCCAGGGTGCGGTCACCAGGAATCCCTGTGCCCGGTTGAGCATCGATCCCCAAGTGGCGATGGGGGGTTGGACGCCGAGCCCGAGGAAGCTCAGGGAGGCTTCGATGATGATGGCTCGACCGACACCCAGGGTGGCGGCCACCACCACCGGCGCAATAGTGTTGGGCACAATGTGTCGGCTCAGAATCCTGCTGTCGCGCGAGCCCAAAGCGCGAGCCGCCATGGCGAACTCCCGCTCTTTCAAGGACAGCACATTGGCCCTCACGATGCGGCACACCGGCATCCACGACAGAGCCCCGATGACGATGGTTACGATAGTGATACTGCGCCCGAAGACCTGTGCCAGAACGATGAGAATGAACAGCGTAGGGATACTCAGCAGGGCGTCGGTGAAGCGCATCAGGACATTGTCGAGCCAACCGCCGCGGTAGCCGGCCAGGGCGCCGATGCTCACCCCGATGGCCATGCTGAGCAGTGCCGCCAGCAGCCCGATCCGCAGGGAGACGCGTCCTCCGAAGATCGTTCTCAGCAGGATATCCCGGCCGATGTCATCCGTGCCGAAGGGGTGCGCCAGCGAGGGCGGCTCGAGCTTTGCCCGGAGGTTCAGGCGGTTGGCGTCATCCTCCGAGACAAACAGCGGGACACCGAACGAGATGATGATGAGCACCGCAAGGATGAAGACGCTTACCAGGGCCAAGCGGTGCCTGCGCAGACGCCGCCAGATTAGCCCGGGCAGCGACTCTAGACGTGGGCCTCCCTGGGAAGTTGTTGGCTCGTGTGGGATCTCCACCAGGCACCTCAGGTGTAGCGGATGCGCGGGTCGACGACGGCGTATAAGAGATCGGCCAGCATATTGGACATGACCGTCACGGTGGAAACGAAGACAAGGGTGGCCATCAGCACGGGGATGTCGGTCCGCTCAGCTGCGGACCAGAACAATCGACCCATTCCCGGCCAGGCGAAGATCGACTCGATCACGATGGTCCCCGAGAGGATGTTGGGCACGTCGAGGGCGATCAGGGTGATGAGGGGTAGCAGAGCATTCTTGAAGACGTGGCGGCCTAGCACCACTATCTCGGTCAGGCCTTTAGAGCGCGCTGTCCGAACGTAGTCGAGGTGGACCTGCTCGATCACCGACGAGCGGATGTAGCGGATGTATTGGGCTGTCATCACGAAAGAGAGCGTCGCAGCGGGCAGGATCACGTGCCACAGGAACTGGCCGAAGGAGGGGCCGACCCGGTGATCGTACATCCCGCCGACGGGGAAATAGGGCAGCCCGGCACCCTTGAACTGGACCGAGAAGACGATAATGAGCATGAGGCCCAGCCAGAAGTTGGGTATGGCGATGCCTATGAAGGTGAGGCCGGTCACCAGGTGATCGAACAGCGAGTACTGGCGTACGGCGGTGGCGATGCCCACGATCACGGCCACACTCAACGTCAGGGCGTAGGACACGGCGACCAGCAGGAGCGTGTTGGGAAGCCGGTTGAGCACCATATCCACGACATTTTCACGGGTGTAGTAGGAGGTACCCCAGTTGCCGGTGAGCATGTTCTTCAACCAGCTCAGGTACTGGAGGGGCAGCGGGCGGTCCAGCCCATAGTAGGCCCGCAACCGGGCGATATCGTCGGAGGTGAGCGAGGCCTCCACAGTGTAGGCTGCCAGCGGATCACCGGTCGACTGGATGATGCCGAAGGCGATGAAGGTGATGATGAGAAGGAGGGGCACCGCCTGGAACAGGCGGCGCACCACATAGCTACTCATCGCTTAGTTGCTGAAGACCGTTACTATTCCAGCACCCACTCGTGCGGATTCCAGTAGAAGTTGGCGAAGCGGTGCAGCGTGAAGTTCCTGACCTCCTCGCGGACCGTGTAGATGAGGGGGGCAGCGTAGAGGTAGATCACGTAAGCGTCATCGTGGAAGATCTCTTGCGCTTCGAAAAGCAACTGCTTCCGGGCGTCGGCATCGAGGGTCACAGCCTGTTCCTCGAGCAGTGCATCGATGTCTGGATTGCAGTAGCGGAACCACTGCGAGCCCGCCTGGTTGGTTTCGGATGCGATCTCGCTGCACAGGAAGCGGTTAGAGATCTCTGGGTCGGGCACGCGCAAGCCGTGTGACCAGCCGCCCATCTCGTAATTGCCCTGCGACCAGTGGCCACCCTGATGCCAAGTGCCGAACAGGTCGGCGGTGCGCTGATTGTCGATGATCATCTCTACCCCGACGTCACGGAGCAGCTGCTGGACGAGCAACTGTACGTTCTCACGGAGCAGGTTGCCGACCGTGGTCTTGTGCCCGAAGGACAGCCGCTGCCCATCCTTTTCGCGAATGCCGCCGGCGCCCACGACCCACCCCAAGTCATCGAGCATCGCGCTGGCCCGTTCGGGATCGTATTCGTAGGCAGGCAGATCCGGGTTCTGCCAGGGGCTGCCCTGCCACTCGCTGACGGCTACGTCGGCCAAGCCGTACAGAAGCTCGTCGACGATGAGCTGCTTGTCGATGGCGTGGTGCAGCGCTTTGCGCAACTGCTTGTCGGCGAACAGGGGCGCCTTGCTAGCGTCGGCGTTCATCACGTAGCGCTCAGCGGTAGCGCGGCTAGCGGTAACAAGACGGATGCCCTGATCCTCAAGTTCGCGGACCTGTGGCACATACGATGCCGGTACCGACCAAGCGATATCGACCTCCTTAGCGGCCACGGCCTGCATGAGCGCGTCGACGCTGGGGTAGATCTGAATCACCAGCCGGTCGATCTTGGGACGGCCGCGCCAGTAGTCATCGAAGGCTTCGTATTCGATAAACTCGCCCGTCCGCCACTGGCTGATGCGGAAGGGGCCGAAGCCGATCGGGGTGCGCATCGCCTCGGAGCGGTCGAGGTCGGGGGAGTTGGCCTCAATGACGTGCTGGGGAACGATGGCGTCGAAGAGGATCGGCCAAGAGGTGAAGGGTTCTTCGAAGTTGAGCACCACCGTGAGATCGTCAGGCGTGTCGATGGAGGTGATGCGGTCGTAGCCAAATCTGGTGACGACGGCGTTGGCGGGATTCATGATCATCTCCCAGGTGGCCTTGACGTCAGCCGAGGTCACCGGGGTGCCGTCGTGCCAAGTGACCCCCTCGCGCAAGTTGTAGGTGACGGCGGTGCCGTCCTCACTGATGCCGCCGTTGGCCAGCGAGGGGACTTCCGTGGCCAGTTCGCCGATCCAGTTGGAATCTTCGTCCAGGAACAGCAGTCCGCGCTGGGCCAGCTTGGATGCGGACAGCGAGTTGCCTCCCTGGGTGTAGATCACGTTAAGGAATTCGAGCTCCTGGTGCATGCCGACGATCACGGTGTCCTGTGCCAGGGCAGCGGTGTTCACCAGACCGAAGGTGAACAGGAGCAGGCCGAGAAAAAGCTTGCCACCATAACCTCTTGGATTCATCTATATCTCCTCTATCGTAAAGTTCGCTCTAGGTCGCCTAATCCCCATTATCTGTTTGCAATGATCGGTGCCCTCTGGAATGCAGCGAGCGATTGCGGGGCACCATACCAGCCTCAGGCTACGCCATGCAATCACCTAACCTTACCTGCACCGGATCACGGGGCGGGCAGAGCAGAGGAGATCGCCGCCACACACCACCGGCGCAGACGGGAGACTGGAGGGAACACTCTTTAGCTGGCGAATCGAAGATTGGAACGCTCCTTAGAAATGGATTTCGAACCGCTCGCTGGTGTCGAGAAAACCCTGAGGCTACCAGGTTAAGGGGAAGAGCACACCGGAACTAAAGCGTCGAGAACTCCGTGCCGGTAAAGCGGCACGACAGCCTGTTCTCAAGCGGCAACTTGCCTAGTAGCCAGTCTGATATAGTAGCATACCTTCCATACGTCGATGAGGGGACGTCAGGGCTTTTTGGCATCCCGGCTTTGGGATTTCCCCGTACATCACTCGGAAACCCGCGCTCTGCCACAGCCGGGCAGCCTGGGGAAGGCTTCCGCAGAGGCGGAGTCGATCGGGAGAGAATCACGGTGTCGATACAACCCAGCGAGATTCACGCCTTCATCCGTGCGCACCGGGAGGACCACCTGAGCCGCCTCAGGACCTTCCTGATGCAGCCGAGCATCAGCCGGGAGAACCACGGGGTCCGAGAGTGCGCGGCCCTGCTACTGTCATATTTCCAGGAGTTGGGTTGCCAGGAGGCCGAGATCGCCGAGACGCCGAACCTGCCTGCGGTGTGGGCCTATTTCGATGCCGGCGCCCCCAAAACGCTGGCGGTCTATGGCTATTTCGATTCCAACATCGTCGGCGGGGGCTGGGATCACGATCCCTACGCGGGGGTGCTGACCCCACGCCCCCCCTTCAAAGAGGTGCTCTACGGCCGCGGCGGCAACAACAAGGGAGGCCTCATCGCCTTTCTCAATGCCCTCTCCGCCATGAAAGCGGTCGAGGGAACCCTGCCGGTGAATCTCATGTTCCTCTGCGAGGGCGAAGAGTTCGTCGGCAGTGTCCACATTCCTCAACTGATCGACCGCTACCGCCATCACCTCTCCCGAGCAGACGGACTGGTGTCGCCCGGTCCCTGCCAGTCCGAGGGGGGCGAGGTCATGCTGCCGCTCGGCAACAAGGGCTGCCTCCACATCGAACTCACCTGCTCCGGCGATCATTGGGGGCGGGGCCCGAGGGGTGGCCCCGTCCACTCCTCAACCATGGGCGTGGTGGACCACCCGGTTTGGCGCCTGGTGCACGCGCTTTCGACCCTCTACGACCCACAGGAACACCGCATCCTGGTCGACGGCTTTAGCGACGGCCTGCGGGAACCGAGCGACGACGATCTCGCCCTCATCGACGCGCTGGCCGAGCGCTACGCCGGTCAGGAAGCGAGTGCCATCCCCGGGATCGGCAATCCCGAACGTGTCGCTCGGTGGGTGGGCGACGCTGCCGATGCCGAGATCTTTCGGCGCTACTGCTTTCTGCCGACGATGAACATCAACGGCCTGTGGGCCGGCTACACCGGTCCCGGCACGACCTTATGGACCCTGCCCGCGTCCGCACAATGCACCATCGACCACCGGCTGCCTCCGGACCTCGACCCCGAGAGGTGCACCGAAAAGATCCGCGAGCACCTCGACCGCCACGGCTATGACGACATCCACCTCGAGGTGCTCATGTCGGTCGGTGCCCAGTCCATCGACCTCCGCGACGATCTGGCGCAGGCGGCGGTGCAAAGCTACCGGGCGCGGGATCTCGATCCGGTGCTGTGGCCACGGCGGGGCGCGAGCGGTCCCAGCGGCTACTTCAGCCAGATGCTGGGGCTGAAGGTGCTCGGCGGTGCCGGGATGGGCTATGCTAGCGGCCACTCCGAGGGCAATGAGTTCCTCGTCACCGAAGGTGATGGCAGGGTCGGCGGGGTTGTTGAACTCGAAGGGTCGTTCGTAGATCTGCTCTACAGGTATGCCGCCATGCCCGGGTCCGACACCTGAGGTTGGCCCCAGGGGCGGAGAGAGGAAACCGATGACCGAACCCTCCACCTCATTCTGGCAGCGCCTGGAAGCGAAGGTCGGCACCCTGTGCAGCACCTTCCCCGGCGTCATGGGCGTCTTTGTCAAGGAACTCGAGGGGGCCAACAGCCTGGCTGTCCGGGGCGATGAGGTCTTTCCCATGGCGTCCACCATCAAGATCCACGTGCTGACCCGGCTCCTGCTCCGGGCCGAACGCGGGGAACTCGACCTGGATCAAAAGATCGCCATCACCCCGGAGATACTCGCCCGCGGGAGCGGGGTTCTGGCCCACCTGGACGGTGAGGTCGAACTCAGCCTGCTGGATCTGGCGAACCTCATGATCATCGTCTCCGACAATACCGCCACCAACTTCTGCATCGATCTGGCCGGGATGGCGGAGACGAATGCGATGCTGCGCGACCTCGGCCTTACCAGAACGATGCTGCGGCGCAAGATGGAGGATCAGGCGTCGGTGGCGCGGAATGAAGAGAATGTCGCCACCCCGGTGGAGTGCGTGGCAATGCTCGAGCACCTCTACCGGGGGAAACCCACTCCGGGCGTTGCCGAGAAGTGCCTCACCATCCTGAAGAAGCCGAATCGCGGGCCCATCCAGCGCAGCCTCCCCAACGAGGTGGTCGCCAGCAAGCCCGGCGGCATGACCCGGGTACGCTGCGACGCCGGCATCGTGTTCCTGCCGAGACACCCCTACGCTCTCGCGGTGATGACGAAGTACGGCCTCGGCAACCCCCTGGATGCGGAGTATGCGGTGCTCGAGGTCGTCCGCACGGTCCACGAAACGATGGCCGCCCTGGACGACTCCAGCCTCTTCGGCCAGGGCATCTCACCACTATTCCTGACACAGCGTCCCTCGGACGCGTGACAGGCCACGGCTGACTAAGGAGGATGCGAGAGTGGAAGATCGACTCACCATCATTCGGGCGGCGAGGCTCTTCGACGCTACCGGCGGTGAACACTGGCACGGTGCCAGCGTGTGGATCGAGGGCGACCGCATCCAGGGCATCTACGGGGTGGAGGCGCCGGAAGCACCCGAAAGCGCCCGCATCCTGGAGTTCCCCGATGGCTGCATCCTACCGGGCCTGATGGATTCCCACACCCACCTGATGTACGGCACCGGCGACCGCATGAGCGGGCCGAGATCGTACGATCACGTGAACCAGACGGACCACGATGGCCTCATGCTGGTGCGCAGCGTCCGCAATGCCTACCGGCACCTGCTGAAGGCGGGCGTCACCACCATGCGCGACCTGGGCGCCCGCAACCGCATCACCTTCGACCTCAAGGACGGCGCCAGCGCCGAACTGTTCCGAGGCTTCCCCACCCTGCAGGTCTGCGGTCGCGCCATCACCATAACCGGCGGCCACTTCCACTTCTGCAACGAGGAGGCCGACGGAGAGGCCGAATGCCGCAAGGCGGTACGCAAGCTCATCAAGGAGGGTGCGGATTTCATCAAGGTGATGGGGTCCGGCGGCGGCACCTATATCACTGACAACCGGCGCGCCTCGTTCACCCTGAACGAATTGCGGGCCATCGCCGACGAAACTCACCGCCACGGCAAGATCTGCACCATCCACGCGATCCCCACCGATTCGATCGCCAACGCCGTCGAGGCGGAATTCGACTGCATCGAACACTACGAATTCGTGGAAATCGACGACACCCGACGCTTCGACCGGGCGCTGGGTGAGAAGATGATCGAGAATGACATCTGGCTGAGTCCTACCATCCAGACCGGCTACCGCAACAAGGAGAGATTGTCACAGCTGCAGGAGCGGCGACCGCTGACGCCAAAAGAGGCGGAGGATCTCCGCTATTACTCCTGGAAACAGGAGGGGCAGCTATACGTCACCGGCAAGCTCTACGAAATGGGGGCCCGCAATTTCCTGATGGGAACCGACGCCATCTCCGAGTTTGGGGACTACGCCATCGGACTGGAACTGATGTCCGAAGCGGGCCTGCCCAACCGGGAGGTGCTCCTCTCCGCAACCCGCTACTGCGCCAAGGCCATGGGCGTCCTCGACGAGGTGGGGACGCTCGAAGTCGGCAAGAAAGCCGACATTGCTGTCGTCGAAGGCGACCCGCTGGCAGATATCCGAGTCATGACCAGGGTGCTGCAGGTAGTCAAGGAAGGCTACGTCCTGCCCATGGACAGCCTCGAGCTGTTCCCCCACGGTGGGGGTGAAGCCAAAGTCCCGCCCAAACGCCGCCGCCCCGACCCGCAGGTCATTCGCCTGCCAGAAGATGAGCTTGAAGGGGTCCTCGACCCCGAGCCCCCCCATCCGCATCCCCACCCGCACTGAGCGCAGTCGAACGGGGGGTGTGAGCGGCTCCATCAGGCGGTCCAAGACGGATCCTACAAGGTGGCGTTCTGGAACAAGCTCTTACGACAGCCATTGAGGATCTGCAGGCCGAACTCGGCAGCATCTCAGGCCAAGGCGGGCCCGACGACAAGCAAGGTGCTACCCTAGGGCCGAGAGATAGAGCCGCCAGAAACCAAGTTCGCACTTCTAACATCCCCCGGGAGGATAAGACGAAAACTGCCAAGCCGATTTTCCCCAGAACTGCACAGCGGACCCGAAGAGCCCCAGTGATCGCAGCGCTAGCCGGGATCGTGGTCCTCTCTCTGGTAGCGACGGCCAGCGCCGAGACCGGTACCTTCAGGATGATCCTAGTCGGGCAGCACGACTACACCACCTTCGAATTTGCGGGCCAGACGATCACCGGTGGCAGGATCGAGGGAACGAGCACGGTCCTCGAAAGCAGTGGCGGGCCGTTCGTGGTGGGCGAGAACGGCCGCATAACCAGCATGGCCTACGTGAAGCAGAGTGAAGCGGGGCTGGAGCTTGAGGCACCGGCCGTCACCATTAACGCTGCCGGCGAAAAACTGTTCTCGCTGGCGCAGCGTACCCTGGGCGGCATCGCGGCCGGGCAAGGGGGCGAAGGCCGCTGGCAACTCCTAGGCGGCACCGGCAAGTTCGCCGATGTTACCGGGAGTTGCAGCTACGAGACCGAGTACCTGGAGGACAATTGGCTGGTGGTGACAATGGGGTGTGAGTGGGAGCAACCCTAGAGGCCACAGGGCTTACAGAGGTGCCGGGAAGGCGGTCCTGATAAGTCCCTGCTAGCCCTACCTGTCCTGCCAGGCAGGCAATAGGGCCTGGAGGCTCTGGCGGGGCGCTCAGCGTTTTGAAGGCGGGTGGGAGCCTCCAACGAGGCCCGGCGGTGCAGTCGCAATCACACATCCAGTTCCAGAATCAGATTTCGGCGCCACTCACCTGAGCCGGACTACAACACCACTCGTAAGCTCGACCCGGGCGTAGTGCCCCGGTAGCGAAGGCGACTGCCAACAATCGGCCTGCTGCCTCTCGACAATACAACGCAGTGCCGGAGGAAGATTCTCGCGAGCACTGGGGTCCGTGTACGGCCCGCTCGATCATGGTTCTCGTCGGAGAGGGCGCCACCACCGAACAGAGCATGGGTCAGCCAGCCCCTTCCGTCTTGACCGGCGTGGGAGGCGCGGTAGAGCGCACACAGCGCCGAGGACCGCGCGAGCCTGGCTGGGCCCGGGGGTTCTGGAGAGGGAGGCTCATCGGCGTGTGATTGGCGAAGCCCAAACTCAGAACTCTGGCTGGAGTTGCCCGGCTTCAGTGGCCAGTCTATCGCTTGGTCTTCAGGCAACCTTCTGGTGGCCCTTCTCGAGTCCATGGAGGACTCCAGACCCTGATCGCACCATCCTTCGATGAACTCGAAGCTCACCCCACTGCCCTTCGCGATGATCGCTTAAAGCGCGTTCGACTCGCACTCCAGCGTCGCCAAGGAGTTCGACGACTCTACCCGTCGCCCGAGAAGAAGGCCTTGACTGCCTCCGCAACTGCCCGCCCGACACCTGGTACGCCAGCTAACTCCTCCACCGTGGCCTCCCTCAACTCGTCGACCGACGAGGCGTAGGTAAGCAGGGCGTCGCGTCGTTTGGGACCGATGCCGGGCACGTCGTCGAGGATGGAGCGGGTCATCGCCTCTCCACGAAGTTTGCGATTATAGCCGACTGCGGTGCGGTGGGCCTCGTCGCGGATATGGATGAGCAGCCGCAGCGCCGGGTGCGTCTCCGGCACCAGGATCTCCTCCCTGTCCTCGGTGATGATGGCCTCCAACCTCTTAGCGAGACCGAGTAGGGGGATCTCGAGGCCGGCCTCCACCAAGGCCCGCTTCGCTGCCGCAAGCTGGCTCTTGCCACCATCGATCAGCAGAAGGTCCGGCAACGGCAGCTTGTCGGCCAGGGAACCGGTGAAGCGCCGATAGACCGCCTGGTGGACGCTGCGGAAGTCATCGGGTCTCTCTAGCCCCCTGATCCGCAGCCGTCGGTACTCGCTCTTGCGGGAACGCCCCCCCTCGAACACCACAATGCTGGCCACGGTATGGCTGCCCATCAGGTTGGAGATGTCGAAGCCCTCAATGCGCCAGGGAGCATTCTCAAGACCGACGAGCTGCTGCAACTCCCGGACCCCGGGTGCCTCGCCACGACGCTCTAGGAGCGCAAGCTCCGCCTCAAGACCGGCCTGGGCGTTGTGGGCCGCCATCTCCATCAGCTCGACCTTATCGCCCCGTTGGGGGATGCGCAGCTCCACCCTGCGGTCCGTACGACCGCTCAGGAAGGTAGTCCAGGTATCGATATCCAGGTCGCTTTCAGGGACCAGGATGAGCGGCGGAACAGAGCTGGCGTGGGCGTAGTACTCGAACAGGAAACGGTCCAAGATCTCGCCGGGCGCGGCCTCTGCGGCATTGGTGAAGAAGCGCTTGTCGCGCCCGATCACCCGGCCCTTGCGCATCTGGAAGAGCTGCACCATGGCGAAGTTTCCGCCTGCTGCCAGCCCCAGGAAGTCGAGGTCACCGGAGACGCGCACCACGGTGCTGTCGTAGCCGGTGAGTCTCCGGAGCGCCCCGATTCGGTCGCGGAAGGTCGCGGCCAACTCGAAGTCCTGCCGCCCGGCTGCTGCCATCATCTCCTGCTCGAGGCTCGCCGCCGTCTCCTCGACCCGGCCCTCGAGGAACATCCGCACCTGCTCGACAACCCGGGCGTAGGCCTCGGGCGTGGCCTCCCCAATGCAGGGTGCCAGACAGCGACCCATGTGGAAGCGGAGGCAGGGCTTCTTGCGCCTCTGCATGGGGAGGCCGCTATTCTGGCGCAGAGGGAAGACCGAAGCGATCAACTCCTGCACCCGCCTCACCGCGCCGATGCTCGGGTAGGGACCGAAATACGTTCCCCCGTCCTCGACCACCCGGCGGGTGAACTGGAGCATCGGGTAGGTCTCGTTAGTGAGCTTGAGGAAGGGGTAGTACTTGTCGTCTTTAAGAAGGATATTGTAGTGCGGTCGGTACCGCTTGATGAGGTTCGCTTCGAGGAGGAGCGCATCGACATCGTTCTTCACCACCACGAACTCGAGACTGGCCGCGGCGCGGACGATGAAGCGGGGCTTCTTGCCGGCGCCGGCACCGAAGTAGCTGCCGACTCTCGAGCGGAGGTTCACCGCCTTGCCCACGTAGATGACGGTTCCATCACCCTTTCTGAATAGATAGCAGCCTGGCAGGGTGGGCAGCACCGGCAGATCGTCGCGCGTCACCCAGGTATTGTACTCAGGCCACTACCAGACAGCGCTTCAACGTTGCTGCGCCAAGGGTGAACGTGGGCTGGCAGGACTCTGTAGCGAATGGTGTATCAGGAGTACTAGCTACTATCGTCAAGATCGGGCTCTACGGGCCCGCTGATAGTGCGCCATGCAGAGGCCTTGAGCGATGTGCGGGCGGTTGCAGCCGGCCTCGCAGCAGTCGCGGCGGATGGGACGCTGGCCGTTGGTCAGGTCGCCTATCTTGATACCGATGAAGGGATTGCCATGTCTCCAGAGGCGGCGGTAGTGGGCCTGGCAGTAGTCCTTTGCATAGTGGGGGCGGCCGCAGCCGGGGACGTTGCATCGGCGGGGCTGTTGGGTGGTGGGTTCGGGCATCTCTATCCCCTATAGTACACTTCTTATACAGTTATGTCAAAGAACTGTACTGTATATGAGCCAAGGTGACGGAACGAGGTGCAGCAGGCCCCTAGACGGAGGGGGTTCAGGGGCTAGAAACCTCTTGAAACTGTCTTGCTCAAAGGGTGCTGCGCGGGTCAACTTCAGGAGCAGGCAGTGGTTCCTCAGCCGCCACATTCCGAGAGTTCCGTGGAGAACGATATATCCCCGAAGAACATCGTTGGCAGATAGACCCCTCTGATCCTTTCGTCGGTTTGAAGCGTGACTTCGTCACCCGCCTCGTCACTGGTCAAGGGGTCTCGTTCTCCACCATAGATCCTCGCGGGAACTTCATCTCCCTCATAGTCGCGAACATTGACCGAGCCTACGTTAATCCCACAAGGAAAGTCCTGCCTTTGGCCGCTCATCCATATCACAAAAGCGCTGTCCACTTCATAGCAATCATCAATGACAAATTCTTGTCGCAACCGGGTCATGTCACGGCAATTCAACCACTTGCTCAGTGCGTTTTCCTCGGCAAAATCGGTAATTGCCCGAAAGGTGGACTGTACATAGGTAGCCGTTGCTTTTTGACCGGCTCTCCTGAAGTCCCTGAACTCAAGTGCAAATTCGGAAAGAGATCCGTTTCTCGCTCTGCTCGGAACCGTGGCGAATAGGTTCAGGTGGGAGGCAAGGAATACCCCCCAATTCCCCATAAAAGTACGGAATGAGCGGTTAGGGGCTTGACCCCTTAGACGCGTAGCCCTATACTATCCTTTAGGAGACATTAGCTGGAAGCCCGTAAGTCGGGTTTCCGCCTAATACAACAACCAGTTCG
>Ga0209544_1000743_pt1 | contig 41643 bp, 22 predicted proteins | sample MesohylPK_FD_187297 | JGI IMG/M metagenome (GOLD analysis project Ga0209544, IMG submission 187297) | Host-associated microbial community of the marine sponge Aplysina aerophoba from Gulf of Piran - sponge mesohyl, lysed by proteinase K... | ecosystem: Host-associated > Porifera > Sponge >... | reverse complement strand
CGTCGTGCTCGAGAACGGCCGAATCACCGAGCGAGGGACCCACCGCGAGCTCGTCGAGCTGGGCGGCTTCTATGCCCGCCTGCACCATCGCCAGGAGCTGCTGTCGGAGCTCGAACCCGATTGGCGCGATCCCGCGCCAACCGCGAACCAGTCCGAGCGCCCGTCATCGGGCGCGCGGATGGCGGTCGGCGATGGCGGCGCGGCGGTACCGGAGCCGGCGTCCGGCGTCCAGGCCCCGGCTGCTTCGGGGCAGCAGCGGTTGCCCCCGGGGGAGCCCTCGTGAGCGAGGAGCGGAGCGAGGCCGCGGCGCCTGGCCGTGAGCGGGACCTCGGCAAGGTCTACGACACGGAGCTGATCAAGCGGCTGTGGCCGTTCATGCGGCCGTATCGCGGGTGGATCGGGTTCAACTTCGCGTTGATCCCGCCGCGCGCCCTCCTCGAACTGATGCCGGCGCTGGTCGTCGGCGCCGCGCTGAACTACCTGACCGAGGGAGCGGCGACGACCGAGGTGGGGTGGATGGGTCCCCTCGTCGTGCCGCGCCTGGGACTCGGGCCCCTGGCCTGGATGTTCGGGCTGGTGTTCCTCACTTCGGTCGTCACGCTGATCGTCGACTGGCTGCGCGCCTACACGATGATCTCCCTCGGTCAGCGGACGGTCCGGGATGTCCGCAGGACGCTGTTCGACCACGTTCAGCGTCTGCCGATGCGTTTCTTTGACCGCTACCCGGTCGGCCGCCTGGTGACTCGGCTGACGAACGACCTGGAACACCTGGCCGAGATGTTCTCGGCCGGGGTCATCGCGATGGTGGCCGACGTGTTCGTCATGGTCGTGATCCTCACCATGCTGTTCGCGATCGACCCGCGGCTGGCGCTGGCGGCGCTGGCCCTGGTGCCGTTCCTGGGAATCGCGGCGGCCATCTTCCGCTACAAGGTGCGTGAGGCTTACCGGGAGGTCCGGGTCAAGATCGCGCGCCTCAACGCCCACCTGCAGGAGACGATCTCCGGGATGAAGGTGGTCCAGTTGTTCGCCCGCGAACGGCGGAACTTCGAGGACTTCAGGCGCGAGAACGCCTCTCACCGCGATTCCTGGCTCCGCTCGATCCGCTACGACGCGCTCTTGTTCTCGACCGTCGACCTGGCCACGAACCTGACCCGGGCGCTCATCTTCTGGTACGGCGCGCAGATGGTGGGCCTGGGCGACATCACGCTGGGCACGATCTACGTGTTCTCCGACTACATGAGCCGGTTCTTCCGGCCGCTGATGGACCTGTCGGCGAAGTACTCGGTGATGCAGTCGTCGATGGCCAGCGCCGAGCGGGTGTTCCAGCTTCTCGACGAGCCGCGTGAGCCGGAGGGGCGGGTCGAATCGCCCATGGAGGCCGCTGCGGGCCCGCAGCCCGGCGGCTGCGAGATCGAGTTCGACGGCGTGACCTTCTCGTACGGCGCGGAGACGGTGCTCCGGGACGTCTCGTTCCGCGTCGCCGCCGGCGAGCGGGTGGCCATCGTCGGTCACACCGGATCCGGGAAGACGACAACGCTCAAGCTACTGGCGCGTCTTTACGAGTTGCAGGAGGGTTCGATCCGCGTCGACGGCCGGGACATCCGGGAGATTCCGAAGCCCGAACTACGCCGCCGGCTCGCTTTCGTGCTCCAGGACGTCTTCCTGTTCGACGGCGACCTGCGCTACAACATCGTCCTGGGCCGTGACGTGGACGACGACGTGGTCGACGAGGCGGCCAAGGCGACCCACGTCGACGAGCTGATCGATCGGCTGCCGAACGGCTGGCAGCACAAGGTCAGCGAGCGCGGAGTCAACTTCTCGACCGGGCAGCGGCAACTGCTCTCCTTCGCTCGTGCCCTGGCCCGCGAGCCGCAGCTCCTGCTCCTCGACGAGGCGACATCCAGCGTCGACACCGAGACCGAGGCGCTGATCCAGGACGCCCTCCGCCACCTGATGGAGGGCAAGACCTCGATCGTGGTCGCCCACCGCCTGTCCACGATCAAGGACGTCGATCGCATCTACGTCTTCCACCACGGCACCATCTGCGAACACGGCACACACGACGAACTCCTCGACCTCCGCGGCGTCTACTGGCGCTTGTACCAGTTGCAGTACGCGCAACAGGAGACGGCGGCTTAGAGGGCGTCGCCCGCTGGGTGCGCCGGCGTCCCCGCCGGCTGCCGCCGGAGGCGGCCATTGAACCGCGCCGCGAAGCGGCGACCGATCTCCGCTCCTACCCCTACCGCGTCTGATGCTGCGGCGCCTCCACCTCCGTCTGCAGCCCCAGGTCCCCCTGGTCCTCCATCCACGCCCGCAACTGCGCGTGCAACGCCTCGAGCCGCCTCCGATGCTCCGCCTCATCCGCCAGGTTCACCAGCTCATGCGGATCCTCGGCGAGATCGAAGAACTCGAACTCCGGCCGGTGCTGGTAGCGCTCGTACAGCGCCCGGGCGGCGGCGTCCGTTTCGGCGGCGTCACGCCACGAGAAGTAGAAGCCGTCACGGTTCTCCTCCGTCACGAGGTTCGTGAAGCGATTCTCGTGCGCGATGTTCCAGATCAGCTTGTAGCGCTCGTCGCGGATGGAGCGGATGGGGTAGGGCTCCAGGTTCGCGATGACGCCGGTCGTCGTCTGGATGCCGTAGACGACATCGCGGTGCTTCGGACCTGGCTCGAGCAGGAGGCCGAGCATGCTCCGGCCCTCGATCTCCGGCGGCACGGCGCCCCCGGCGGCCTCGATCCAGGTCGGCAGCAGGTCGTTGATCTGGAGCAGCGCGGCTGACGTCTGGCCGGCCGGAATCCTGCGGGACCAGCGGGCGACGACCGAGGTGCGAATGCCGGCTTCGTAGAGAGTCCACTTGGCCAGGGGACCGCTGATGCCCTGCTCGCTGTAGAACATGGTCAGCGTGTTCTCGTGCGCCGCGTGCTCCTCGAGCAGATCGAGGACCTGGCCGAGCTGGCCGTCCATGAAGGTGATCTCGGCGTAGTAGCGGGTCAGGGCCTCGCGGGTCTCCGGGGTGTCGACGAAGTAGGGCGGCAGCTCGAGGGACGCCGCGTCGTAGCGCGACGGCTCGCCCTTGCTCCAGGGCTGGTGCGGTTCCGTCGACGCGACGATCAGGGCGAACGGCTGCCTGGGATCGCGGCCGATGAACTCGCCGAGCCGGCCCGGGTCGAGGTCGCGGCCCGCCACCTTCTCGAAGGGGTAGACCTCTTCCGGCGCCACGTGGGACTTGCCGGCCAGGCCGACCCGGTAGCCGAGACCGGTCAGGTAGTGGACGACGCTCTTCGTGCCGGGCTTCGCCTTCGCGTGGTTCGGGTAGGCGCCGCTCCGTACCGGGTATTGGCCGGTGTAGAGCATGTGCCGGGTCGGCGAGCACATCGCGGTGGCGGTGTACATGTGCGTGAACGTCGTCCCGGACTCGGCGAGCCGGTCCAGGTTCGGGGTGTGGACTTGCGCGTTGCCCAGGGCGCCGGCGTCGTTGTAGGTCATGTCGTCGGCGACGAACAGGAGGATGTTCGGCCGGTGGGCCGGCGGCCGCCAACGGTTGACGGCGGGCGTAGGTGGCAGCCAGGCGCCGGCGGTGCGGATCGCTCCGGGCTTGGAGGCGAGGAGCGAGTCGACTGCCGCGACGCGGGCGGCGTCTTCCGGCGCGAGGTTCGCGGCGTCGACCGGCGACTGCTCGTTTGGGTCCGCGACGAGGTCGAACAGGCGGCCGTCGTCGTAGCGCTTGAATCGCTCGTCGAAGGCGTAACGTGCCGGCGGTCCGGCATACCAGCGTGACTCGTAGTGGATGAACAGGGCGTCGCGGTCGAGCGCCGGTCCGCCCTTGAGCATCGGCAGAAGACTCTCGCCGTCCAGGTCGAGGCCCGGCGGCCGAGCCGCGTCAGCCGTTTCGACCAGGGTCGGAAACACGTCGCCGACGTCGACCAGGGTCTCGTTCACCTGCCCGCCGGAGATCGTCCCCGGCCACCAGGCCAGGTACGGCACGTGGCTGCCGCTCTGGAGCGACCGTCCCTTCCCGCCGGGGACTTCGCGGCCGTCGCGTGTGGAAGTGATCCGCGTCGAAGTGCCGTTGTCGCCGATGAACAGGAGCAGCGTGTCGCGGTCCAGCTCGTGCTCGACGAGCTTCGCCCGCACCCGGCCGACCAGGTGGTCCATGTAGGCGACCATCGCCGCGAACCGTTCCTGGTTCGATTCCGCATCCGGATGGTGCGGCGTCGCGACGAACGGATCGTGGGGCAGCGCCATCGGGTAGTAGATGAAGAGCGGCTTGCGACTAGCCGGATCCGCCGCCGCATGTTCGTCGATCGCCTCAAGCACGAAGTCGTTCGTCAGATCGGGCCCGAAGACGTCGTCGCCCCAGGTCTCCTTGCGGTCGTTCGTCACCAGGGTCGGCCCCCAGTAGCGCGACCCGCGCCCCTCCCGGCGGAGTTGCCAGAGCCGGTGCTCGCCGAACCCCGCCTGCTGCGGCGAGGCGCCCTCGTGGACCATGTAGAGGTTGTTCGTCAACTGCCACTTGCCCGAGATCACCGTCCGGTATCCCGCCTGCGCCAGCACGTGGGCGAACGTGACGTCGGCCGGGTCGAGTTCCATGAACTCCCGGTAGTTCCGGTAGTTGTGCAGTCCCGTCATCAGCTTGACCCGGGTCGGCGTGCACAGCGGCTGCGAGTGCCCGTTCTCGAACCGCATACCCTCCGCCGCGATCCGGTCGAGCTCCGGCGTCTCGTAGGACGTGCCGCCGTAGACGCCCAGCGTCTCGACGCCCAGGTCGTCGGCGAGGATGACGATGATGTTGGGCTGGGTCTGTTGCTGGGCGGAGGCTACGCCGGTCGTCGAGAGCAGGGCCAGGCCGACCAGCAGGAGGATCGCGAGGCGGGTCGTGGTGCGCATGGACGTCAAGTTAGCAGCCGACCGGCGCTGGTCCGACGGGGCCGTCCGGCATGGAATTGGAGGCGCGGCGGCATACGGCTTGGCCCGGGTCTGCCGTGGTAGCGTCCGAGCGGTACTTCGGAGGCGCGGCGATGACCGTACCAAGCAGAGAACCCCACAACCGAGAACAGCAGGTCGGGCAACTCGAGGAGTCCGAACAGACGGAGGGGGCAACCAATGCCCACGCACAGAGAGGATGTTAGGACCTACGGCGAACTCGTAGAGGAGCTGTTGGAGAAGCGGCAGCTCTCGCACGAAGAGGAAGCGGAGATCCTCCGTCCAGTGCTGGGTCTCGTTCCCTTGAACGGAGCGACGACAACCCAGAAACAGATCTCCGAAGCGATGCCAGCGGCGGAGCCTGACCGCGTCACGCGCGCTATCGATCTCTTGAGGGACGGCGGGCTCGTGACAACCGGTCGAGGCAGGTCACGCTCGGTGTCCCGGAGGTTTAGCCCGTACAAGAACGAGCACAGTCTTTACCCGCACATGAGTGCGGAGATTCGAACGCAGTGGGCGGACGAGTGGCCCCACGACTACATCGAACCGGATCGATTTAGCGAGGTTCTGCTGACTCATGGCGCGAAGAGGGGCCGCTGGGGCGCCCCCGATATCACCCTCGTCGGAGGCAAGACGCTGCCTTTTCTGCCAGGAAGGTCTCTCGATGTTGTTACCTTTGAGGTAAAGCCATTGTTGGATATCACAGGACTCTACGAGGCACTGTCGCACCGCACTCACGCGACGCACTCCTACTTGATCTGTCATCATCCCGCGTCAGAAGGTGAGCCGGGAGCGGCCGATGTAGGCCGGATCTCACGAGAGGCCCAGCGAACCGGCGTCGGCTTCATTCTGGCGCGACAGCCGAACGACTACGCCACTTGGGAGGAGATCGCGCCCGCCACGCGGTGGCAGCCTGAGCCAGAGATGTTGCACGACTTCGTCGTCAGCCTCGACCGGAACATGCTCCGAAGACTCAGGTCTTGGCTCAGGTCGGATTCTTTCCTCGGTCAGCGCCCGGCCGTGGACTTCTCCGCGCTCGGACTGACCGAGAAAGAGCAGCGCCTCGCCGAGGACATCTACCTTGAGATTCCTGTCGATGGTACGAGTGTGGGCTGGAGGCACTTCCGAGGGTGGATCTGCAAGGCCGAGGTGGAGAAGATACGAGAGCGGCTGAAGGAGGAGGGCATCATCAAGGTCGTACAGGGCGGCGGCATGAGGCTGAGCTAGGCCGAACGCTCTCGAGACAACACATCGACGAACTCGGCCAAGATGTTGACGGCGCCCAAACCCGTATCGTCTTCCGCGTCGAGTTCGATCGGTTCAAAGCTCGGGTTCAACGGTTCCAACGTGATCCGCACATGCCGCCAGGGCCCGTCGGCGGCCACCTGCTTTTCGCTCCGGTAGCGCTTCACCGTGAAGCGCTCACCGGTCTCCGGGTCCACTGCGTCCCGCAGCCGCACCAGGACGATGCGCCCGGACCGGCTCCCCGCGACGCCTCTGCGGAACAGGCACACGGAACCCTCCGGGATCCGCGGTTCCATCGACCGTCCGACCACCTTGGCCGCGAACATGTCGGGCGTGAGCCGTCGCCCGGAGTCGACTTCGATCCAGCGGGTCTCGGAGTCCGCCACCTCGCCCAAGGCGCCGTGGGGGTCACTGAAGTTTCCCGCGGCGGCTTGGAGGTCTTCCAGGAGCGGCACGCAACTCTGGTAGCGGTTCTGCGGGGTCGGCTCGACGAATCGGAGCGCGTCGGCCTGGGCTGCTCGAGTCTCTTCCGGTGGCGAGGCCGTAGCGGTTGGCGATTCCGGGGTCGCCGCTTCGAACCACGAATCGCCGGCATCGACGGACTTCCGAACTTCATCGGCACCCAGGTACATGGCCAGCCGCCCGAAATGGCGGGCCATCGCTCCGGCGTCATGCAGGTCCGTCACGCTGATCTCGACCACCTCGTGACCTTGCTGCCGCAGCCAGTAGCGGATCTCCCGGTCCTGCTCGGCGGTGCGGGGATTGCCGTGCAGGGGCTCACTCAGGCCGTCGAGGTAGACGCACACATCGGGCATGCCGGTGTCACCGCGGTAGATGACGTCGGGCGTGGTCGTGCCCAGGCCTGGGCCGAGGTTGATCTGTTGGCCGCGAACGCCTTCGGAGAACCCCGCCGACGCCAGCAGATGTCTTAGCCGGCGTTCGGCTTCGTTCACCGGCTGTCCGGTCGGCTCCTTCCCTGCGGGCGTGGCGGCGGGAATGGGATGTGAGGACGACAGCTCGCGCCCCCATTGGCGCAGACACTCCAGCGCTGTCTTTCGATTGAGATGCCGGTGGTAGTAGCCGTTCCGGAAGGTCTGGAGGCAGTCGATGCAGGAGTGGTCGCAGCCGGACGCGCAGCCGTCGACAACGGCCTCCGCGGCCTGAACGACCTCGTCGAAGCGCTCGACGAGTTGATCGAGCAGACCCGAACCGCCCGGCATCGGGTCCCACAGCAGAGCGTCCACCTGGGGACGGTCGACCTGGCCCACGATCAGGATCTGCAGATCGTCCAGGTGCATGTCCAGCACCGCGGCGGCGCCGAACCGGAGCGCTTCCAGCACGCTGTAGGCGGTCGCGGGCTCCGGCAGGCCCGGCAGGGAGAGGACGTCGGCAGTGACGTCGGCGTGAAAGCCGATCCGGTCCACCGGGCGCCCGCACCGCTCCAGGTGGCCCTTGGCGAACTCCGTTTGTTGGCGCTCGGAGGACAGCGGCGAGACACTCTGGCCGCAGACCGTACATACCGGGTATCCCAGCCCGGAACCATCGCCGATCGCGGACGACGAACCCACGTTGACCAGGCGCATCTCGACGCCGTGACGCAGCAACGCATCCTGCTCGCCCCAGTGGAAGGCGCGGCCGCCGCGGTGCCCGTCGCGTTCGACGCCGTGGACGGCAACCGCCATCTGGAAGCGGTAGTCCTCGTCGTCCGAGATCTGGGATTGATGGGCCAGGTCCACGTCACAGACGGAGAGCGTGCGGAGCGCTCCGCCACCGATCGTCGATGCGGGAGCGCCGGCGTCGCACTGCCGCACCGCCTGGTTCTCGGTCGACACCTCGAACGTCGGCATCTCCTCCCGGTCTTCGCCTCCCCCGCGCAGGAACCTCCTGGCCACGAAACGGTGTCCGTTGGCGTAGATCAGGTTGCCCGGGACGTACTCGCGCAGCGCGATGCCGGTCGGCCGGGGCAGGTTGAAGGCGAGCGCCCCGGAGTGCCAGACCGGCACCTCGGCCATCGCCTGGACGGACCCTGTCTCAAGCCCGTAGCCGGGGAGGAAGCCTTGCGCCGCCAGCACGTTGAAGGTGTTCGCGTCGTGATGCCCCTGGGCGTCGCGGCGGTTTGCGCGCGCCTGTCCCTTGAGCCGCTTGACCAGGCGGTCGCAGCGGCGGAAGAGGGCGTCGTCTTTTGGGTCGAGCGTGCCCTGCTGCTGGCGGGTCTTGTGCAGCCTCTCCATCTGGGCGAGCGCCCACTCCAGCCGGCGCCGCAGGGACCGCTCCGCTTCCTCAAGGCCGGCAGTGAAGGAGTCGACGCAGCGGCCCAGCGCCTCAGGGGTAACCGCCGCGGCGTCCGCTGCCGGCCAACCCTGGGCGAAGGCCGCTTCGGCTTCGGCGAGAAGCGTGCCTCGGTGCCGGCGGATGACCTCGGCGAGGGGCCCGAAGTCGAACGGCGTGGTACGCACGGAGCCGCCCTCGAACAGCCAGGACGAGACGCGGCGCGGCAGGCAGCGTTCGAGCGCCGTTCGGATCTGCTCCGGCCCGGCCGAAGGAGGTTCGCCCGGTGCGCCGGCATCTACACGGCTGAGCCGTTGCAACCCGGTGAGGACGGAGGCGTTCACATGCTTGCGGACCATCACGTCGTTGCTCAGGTTGAAGGCCGGCGGGTCGACTCGGCCGGAAAGCAGCTTCTGGGGCTGAGCGAAGTAGGCGCGGTCGTGAGACACGGGCCGGCAGTACGTGAGATCGACGGCCATCCGATGACGTCGGCCGGCGCGGCCGGCCCGCTGCCAGTAGTTGGCGGGCAGGGGCGGTACGTTCCGCATCAGCACGGCGTCCAGGGCGCCGATATCGACCCCGAGTTCAAGGGTCGCGGTGCAGACGAAGCAGTTCACCGCGTCGCTTCGACCCTTGAACAGGTTCTCCAGCCGTTCCCGCTCACGATTCGGGACCATCGCCGTGTGCTCCTCCGGGCGCAGCATGGAGTAGTCGCCGTCCAGGAGTTGCAGGTCGTAGTCGTCCGGGTCTTCGCGCAGCCATTCCAGCGTGCCGTTGCACCGCCACGCGGGGCAGCGGTCGTGCGGCGTCCTGCGGACCGTGCGGGCGCGGCAACTGCGGCAGCGGAAGACGCCGCGATGGGGCAACAGCTCGATTCGGTCGGCGTCGACCTGGTAGACGCCACTGGCGTTCGGCATCGGGCGCCCGCGGGCGCCCAGAAGCTGCACCTGCTTCAGCAGGCCGCGCTCGGCCAGCATCTCGAACAGGCTCCGCAGCAGCTCCTCCGCCTGCTCCGGCTCGGCGCCCCACTTCGCGGCCATCTGCCTCATCGTGGTCTGGCCGCCGTCACTCAGCCACTGCAGGACGCGGCTGCGATCGTCGCCAGGTCCACGTTTCAACTTGACGCCCTTCGGTCCGCCGGTCCGCCGGAGATAGCCCTGCTGGATCTCCAGGTCGCCAGCGAGGCGGTTCCGGGTGAAGGTCAGATACTCCGGGTCGTAGAGGACCTTCTGCCGGCGAACGTAGTCGAGCGCCGCGGCGACCCCCTCGCGCAACGATTCCGGCGGCAGCCCGAGGCGGTTTGCGTGATCCTGGATCCACGGCAGCGAAGCGTCCAGGTCGGCGTAGTCGACCTTCATCCGTCCCCAGGGTTCCAGCCCCAGGGGTTGCCGGGCGGATTCCGAGATCTCGCGCAGCACCTGCATGCGCAGGAACTTCCGCCGCTCGTTGCGGTGGCGTTGGCCGGCGGCCTCCCGGCGGGCCACTACCCAGACCTCCGGGATCAGCGCGCGCGAGAGTGCTTCGTTCTTCTCCAGGGCGTCGTCGAGGAACCAGGTCAGATCGCCTACCGACCTGTACCCGCCGCCCAGTCCGTCCGCCATCAACGACCGCAGCCGGAACCGGCGCGCGTGGTCCTTCATCCATCCCGCCTGGAAGGCAGCGTCCTGGCGGTTGTCGCAGAACACGAGGAGCCGCCGCCGCTCCGAGTGATGGACCATGTCCTGAGCCAGCACGTGCACGTCGGCGGCGTTGCTGGCGCGCACGGGCCGCGCCGGTTCGCGGTAGCGGCCGCCTCCGCCCCGGCCGCCCAGCGCGTTGCACGAGAGGCAACTCGTCAGGACCCCGGGCTTGTCCGCCTTCTGACGGACGGCGTGTAGCTGGATTCGCGGCCCGGGAGCGCCGCAGGCGAGGCAATCCCCGCCCGATCGTTCATGTGCGGCGCCGCAGTACCGGCAGAGGTGAATCGGAGCTGTTCGCCGTTCGAGAACGTGCGCGGCCTCTCTGTTCCCGCTGCGTCGCCCCGGGTCCTGACCGTCGTCGTCCTCCGCGTCGTGCTCGTCACCGCCGATCAGCCGGTTCACCAGGACCACTCGCTTTCCTTCCCGGGCCTCGTCGAGCCTTCGCCAGATGACACCTTCGCCATGCGGCTCGCCGCCGCCTGGGCGCTTGCCGGTGAACGAGAAGTCCTCGAGATGGGCCTCGTAGTAGTGCTGACCGCAGGTGGTGCAGGTAAGCACGGGCAGACGGGCCGACCGCGCTTCGCCTGACGGTTCGGCCTCCTCGGCCGGCGCCGTTCCGCCGTGCTCGATCTCGTCCTCCGCGGCCAGCCATAACCGAGGCTCGTCCGTCTCGTCTGGAAAGGAGACGACCGCTCCGGGAATGCCGCGCACGAAGCCGTGGACCACCGGTCGCAGCAAAGGCCGGCCATCGCTGCGCGCCGCGGCGGCCAGGGTCAGCCAGGCCAGGACTTCAGCTTCCGTGATCTCCCGGTCGAGGGCTTCCTGGAGTTTCGGCGGCAGTTCGTGCAGTGGTCGAGGCTCGTGCAGCGCCTCGTTCAGCCGGTAGACGGTCTCGCTCCGCGCCAGGGCTCGGTAGAGCGCTTCGGGCCAGGGCTCACCGCCCAGATCCCGACCGGCGAGGGCTCGATAGGAGCGGCGGACGGCATCTCCGGGTCCGTCGGAGTCCTCCTCGACCGCCTTCACGCAGTCGGCCAGCAGTTCGGCTGTGTCTCCTTGTGGCGCCGCCGCTGGGAGCCATCTCTGCTCGCTCCAAAGCTCCTGCTCGTAGTCCTCCCCGACCGTTTCGACGGACTCCTCCGGCACGCCGAAGAACCGCGAGGCGAAGACCCGGGCCGCCTCCGGCCGCTCGCGGTCGACGATCGTCGCCGACGTGGCGACGCAGACCGTGTCCGCGGCCTGCCGGCCGCAGAAGGCCCGCAGACGGCGGATGAGGCACGCGGTCTCGGCACCCATGGCTCCCGTGAACGTGTGAGCCTCGTCGAACACGAGGTAGTCGAGGCGGGCATTCTGGAACAGCTCGGCGTCCCGCTGGCGGGTGAGAAGCAGCTCCAGTTGCTTCACGTTGGTGAGCAGGATGCGCGGTTGCCCGCCAGCCGAACGCATCTTTTCCCGCGAGCAGGCCTCTTCGTGAGGGAACACACTCTCGCCGCTCTTGGCCGCCCGTACCGCCTCGAGCTGCGCCTCGTAGTCCGAGCGGGAAGACCCCGGAGGCAGCCTGACGCCGCCCACGTCGCCTTCCCTCTCCGGCGTCTTGCCGACGTACATGCCGAATGAAACCCCCGTGCCCGCCAGCAGGGAGCGCAGCCGCATCAACTGGTCCTCGGCCAGCGCGTTCATCGGATAGACGATCACGGCGCTGTTGCCGGCCGCCGCACCCTCGTCTCGCAGACGCAGGCAGCGACTGACGATCGGGTAGAGGAAGCACTCCGTCTTGCCCGAGCCGGTGCCGGTCGAAACGAGCGTCGAGCGACCCCCGACGATCGCGCGGATCGCCTTCTCCTGGTGCCGGTAGAGCTGCGAGACCTCGCTCGGAATCCGCTGCTCCAGGTGTGGGTGGAGCAGCCCTTCGGCTGCCAGGTCCGCTACCGCCTCGCCGCCGCTGAAGGGCCGCGAAAGGCTGACGAACGGCCCTTGCAGCAACGGCGACTCGCGCGCCTCGTCGAGCGACAGCAGTTCACGCATCTGCCCATGCAGGCGCGGATCCGCGAACGGATAGGCCCGCAACTGGTATCGGAGAAAGCTGTGGAGGACCTTCTCCGTGAAGACGACCGGGTTCAGCGCCATGGGGCCGGCAAGGCTACCGCCTGTGGCTGCCACCGGCCTGGCACAGGCAGCTTGCGCTGTAGATTCCGGTCATGCCGTCCGAGCGCAAGATCATCGTGATCGCCGGGCCGAACGGGGCCGGGAAGACTACCTTCGCCCGGGCGTACCTGCCGTTCGAGCCGGCGTGTCCGATCTTCGTCAACGCCGACCTGATCGCGGCAGGCGTCTCACCATTGAATCCGGAAGCGGCCGCGTTCCGGGCCGGTCGCCTGATGTTGGAGGAGATCGACCGCCACGCGAGGCAAGGCAGCAGCTTCGCCTTCGAGACGACGTTGGCCGGGCTCAGCTACGTGCGGAAAATCCGGCGGTGGCGGAGTGAGGGCTACGCCGTCAAGTTGATCTACCTGCCTCTCGCCACGCCGGAGGAAGCACTCAGGCGCGTGGAGCAGCGGGTAAGGCAGGGCGGCCACCGGATTCCTGAAGATGTCGTCAGGCGTCGCTTCGACAGGAGCGTGGCGAACTTCCAGCACGTCTACCGGGATCTCGTAAACTCCTGGGTGGTCGTTGACCGGCGAGGTCGCAGACTCGTCGTAGTCGAGGAGGGAGTAAACCAGTGAGCGCGGCGAAAGAACGGCTTCCCGTGTCGAAGCTCGACGATCCCGACATGCAGGCGGTGCCTGCAGCGATGGAGCGGGCCGCCCGGCGCGCACACCGCGATGCGCATCGCCACGGCACGGGCGTCCTCGTCGTGGAGAACGGCAAGATGGTGGAAGTCGCCCCGGATCCGGCGCTGTACGAAGATGACCGGACTTGGAAGGGTTAGTTGCGCTGTGCGCGGTGGCGCTTGAGGGCGTCAGCGTACGCTTGGTCGTGTGGCCCTACGGCAATCGGGTCAGCGAAGCCTTCGGTCACTCCGAACACGAAGCGGTAGCTTCCGCTAAGGCGCACGGAGTACACCCCCTTCATGTTGGTCAACTGCTCGCAGTTGCGCCCGGGGGACAGTTCGCCTGCGCGTAGTTCCTCTACTGCCAGACCAAGTTGCTCTTGCATCCTTGGCGGCAGTCGCCTCGTGTTCCGCTTGAAGTTCCCGGTGGGTTCGAAGAAGCCTCGAATCTGCGGTGGTCGCCTAGTCTTCACGTAGGGCCGCGAGCCACTCGGTCGAGGACGTAAAGAAGCGCCGGTCGGGCGACTCGGCCTGCGCCCTGACTCCCTCGGCGAACAGGATGGCCCAGCGTACTTCCTGCATCGTCGCGACGATCCACATGTACAGATTGTCCAAGCGGTCAAGCGCGGCGAAGACCTCGTGGGAATGCGAAGCACCGATCTCAACGAAGGCCTCGTGCCAGTGCCGGAGTTGCTCGCGACGGTGCTTGAAGTAGGCCTCTGTCTGCTCGAGAGCAGCGACGCCTTCACCGTCAGGATCGGGGCTTTCCTCGGGGTCGAGTTTCTTGATTGCCTCCGCGAGCGTGTGGCCCGCCCGATCGATAACCGGGAAGAGGTCGTCGTAGTGGTGGCGGAGGCCCTTGGTATGGGCGTCAAGCAGTTTGGCTGAGAAGGGGACGCCAAGGTCGGGGTCAGCGGGCAAGAGCGCAGGAAGCGCACGGCTGACGTCACGTATGGTCTTGGAGTGTTCCAGCATGATGACGACTCGCTGGGCCGATCCCGGGGGCCTCTCAGTATAGGACACGGTCCGTGCTGGTTTGGCCTGCCGCGGCAGGGCTGGGCGAGACTGCGTGAGCTGCCGTGCGATCACGCACCGACGTGTCGACACCTTTCGGCTGCCGGGTCGTCGACTCGACAGTCAACCCGTTTGGCTGGGCCGCCATCTCCTCGACTAGGTTGGCTCGACGAGTTCCTCCGCCCGCGACTCGGTGATTAGGTCCTCGGAAACGGCTCGACGACAAAGACGCTCGAGCCGCGTTGACTCTTCGGGATCTAACTTCGCCGGTTCCCGGTACGGTGGCTTCCTCCATCCTTCCTCGGTGAACTGGCGAAACAGGCGTCGATGGTGGGCTTGACTGATGATTCCGAGCTCCAGGCAGCGGTAGGCGAGCGTCTGCACGCTGGCACCCAACAGCTTCTTCAGGAGGAGAAGCTCCTTGAGTCCGAGATGGGAGCGCCGTTTGCCGACCTCGGTCCAGAGCGCCTCGGCTGGAATGAGGAATGCTCCTGCGAAACGATCCGCGGCTTTTTCGCTGTTCGTCGAGTGCTCTAGGGATAGCACCAAGTGTCCCAACTCGTGAGCCAGCGTGAAGCGCTGCCGTTCGCCCGGGTGCCCCTGGTTAACGACCACGACTGGTAGGGAAGGTTCGCCGGGCGGCCGCACCCAAGCGGCTATGCCGGCCAACTCGTCGGGGAGCTCAATCTGCAAAACCTTGATCCCCCGCTCCTCCAGGAGCTCCACGAGATTCGCGATCCCGCTCAGCCCCAGGTTCCATTCGCTCCGGACGCTGCGTGCTGCCCGCTCCGCCTCGGCTAGGTCGGCTACAGGATAGGGAGCGGCTCGTGGCCGATCCCAAGCCAACGCGCTAAGCCCCAAGGCAGCCTCGACTGCCCGATAGCGCTCGATCCGGTCGACCACAGCGGCCTGGAGTCGACCCGCGTCGCGCCAGCCGAATACGCTCCTGCTGCGGAACTCGACTGCCTCCAAGGTCAGGAGGTCATCGCTGCCAAACAGGAAGTCGAGGGGTACCTCGAGGGCTTGGGAGAGGGCAACGAGGACGCCAGCGCTGGGTAGCGTCTGGTTCCGCTCGTACTTACCGATCGCCTGCGCGGTCACGCGCTTCCCGATGCGGTCCTCAAGGCCGCGAAGCGATAGCCCAGCGGCCGCACGTGCCAGCTTAAGGCGATCACCTATAGCGGGCTCGCTAGTACTGCGGCCGGGTGGTTCCGGAGTCACGGGACCCGTGATCGGGGATTCGATCCCATCAATAGTGGCGGAGTTTACAGTTTCGGCACTGGCTACGTCAAGTTGTCTGGATCGTAGGGCGAAACAGATCGTGGCCGCCTAGGGCGCCCGGAGCCCCTCACTCCGCCTCAAGTGGATTTGTCTCAAGAGTTTAGGCTGAGATGTTCTCCTCCTATGGCGTTGTGATAGCGGGGAATGCCCAAGCCGCGACCGCTTCCCCACTTGCGGAACTCCGACAACCTACGGTATATTCATGAGTCGCTATGAGAGCTCTCTGTAAACCAACTCCTCAAGGCCTTCCATCGTCGCCGAAGGGGTCCTCGTGACGGAGCATCAGCTGCCCCCAGCGCGCGAGACGGCCGGTTCTCCAGACGCCCCGCGTCCCGAGCACGCCATCGGTACTGCTTCCAAGGAGCGCCCCGTCACCGTGCTCGCCCTCGACGGCGGAGGGATGCGAGGTCTCTACTCGGCCACGCTTCTCCAGACGCTGGCTGACCGCTTCGCCAGAGAGCGAGGCGTTCGGGCTCTCGACGTCGGTCGAGGCTTCGACGTCATCGTCGGTACGAGCACTGGCGGGATCCTCGCCACCGCTCTTGCCGCTGGCGTCAGCATGAGGGAGGTTCAGAAGCTCTATCGAGAGCGGGGATCGCAGATCTTCAGCAACCCCTTCCCTAGCGGCGGGAGCCGGTTGTCGAGCGTTCGGTTCGGTGGTTGGCTCTTCAGGTCCTGGTTCTCTTCTGCGAACGGCAATCGGAGCCTTGCCGCTTCTCTCACAGAGGTCTTTGGCGCCGAGACCATTGGCCAGCTCTACGACCGTCGCGGGATACGCCTCTGTGTTCCGACCACAGGTCTGCTGAGGCACTCGCCACGGGTGTTCAAGACACCCCACCTGCAGTACAAGGACCGGGACAACGAACTGTCGCTTGTCGACATCTGCATGGCGACGAGTGCGGCACCCGCTTTTCTGCCCCTCGTGGCCTTGGGAGGAGAGAGTCCTGCTGGCGACGCGTACTCGGACGGAGGTCTGTGGGCGAACAACCCAGTCCTCGTTGGCCTCATCGAAGGCGTTGCGGTGTCGTCGCCGGAGCAACCCGTGCATATCTTGTCGGTTGGAACCTGCTCACCCACTTCCGGCGCGGGACCAGTTTCTCGCCTCGACCGCGGCATTAGCTACTGGCTCCAGGGCGTTCGTCTGCTGACCCTCACCATGGACGCCCAGGGCCAGGCAGCCCACTACAGTGCGCAACTACTGGCCGCAGAGCTCGGCCGACTCGGGAAGGACGTGGCGCTGCTTCGCTGTGAAGAGTCGGCTCCGTCCCCCGATCAAGTGGCCCTCCTTCAACTCGACTCAGCCTCCGAGGAGGCGCTCTCCCTGATGGAGAAGCTAGGAATGCACGACGGTGACGAAACCTATCGCTGGCGCCAAGACTCGAATCTACCGAATGGCCGACAGTTGGCCGAGATCTTCCAGCGAATGCCGGAGACTAACGACGAAGCCACGGAGGGCTAGCGGATGAAGGACTGTGACAAGGACATCAGGGGATATCACGCGGACCGTGTTGCTCTCACGGAGAAACAGAGGGCTGATCTTCGGGAGCGACGGGATGCCAACAGGCGGAGAGTCGAGAACGGACTGGAGGCGAACGACGATCCTGTGCCGGAGGAGTTTGTCATTCAGGGATCCTACGCAATGAGAACGACGATCCAGGAACCCGGCAACGACTACGACATCGATGACGGGGCCGTGTTCTCGGAACAGTCGCTTGAAGGCGCTAGGGGGGCCGACATGTCTGCTCTCGACGCACGCAAGATGGTGCGTGAAGCCGCCGACGACGGTTCATTCAAGCGAGCACCTGAGATCAAGCCGAACTGCGTTCGTGTGTTCTACAACGACGGGCCGCATGTCGACGTGCCGGTCTACCGTAGGCTGACTGACAGCGACGACTTCGAACTCGCGGGACCGGACTGGAGAGTGTCAGATCCGAAGGGTGTGAACGCCTGGTTCAAGGACTGCCTCGACCGGTACTGCGACGCTGGGAGGAAGCAGTTCCGCCAGGTGGTCCGACTGCTCAAGAGCTTCTGTAAGAACCGGCCGTCCTACGCACTCCCGAGCGGCTTCGTTCTAACGGTGCTCTCGGATGAGCGATACCATGGCCTTGATGACCGGCTCGACCGGGCCGTGCGAGACGTGCTTGTCTCCGTCACGGATCGTCTGCGTTCCGATCTGACGGTCAAGCACCCGGTGGTGGACGAGTGGCTCATCGGCAGCGACGACGATTCCAGGACGCGCAAACTGCGGGAGTTGCTCGAAACGGCTGTAGAGGACCTCGACGTTCTGAGCCGTCCGAACTGCACTCGGTCCATGGCCTTGAAGGCTTGGAAGAAGGTCTTCAACACCGACTACTTCGACGATGAGATCGAGGCGGCTTCCAAGGCCGCCATGAGAGCCAGCAGCATCGCTGTGGCAGGGGCTCACCCCTCGAGGCCGAAGCCATACGGCCGAGGCGAATGACATGGCATCGGCGGAATCCCGGTCTTCTCGCGACGGAGCAGCGATGCTTGGCGGAGGCCTATCCGCATCTCTTACTTGACGGATCGACAGCGCAGGCGACGGTTAGGGGCGTTATGAAGGTCATCGGAGATGTCGGCTACAGCGTCAACCTGTTGACCCCGAACCGCTACCCGCAAGACGTCCCCTTGCAGAGATGCGACCCGAAGGAGATTCCGTGGGACATTGATCGCCATGTGTATCCCAGGACCGGAGTCGCGTGTCTCTGCGTGCCCTCGGAGTACCGGTTCCATTGGCCGCACGGTTCCAAGCTCGCCGACTTCCTCAGAGATCTCGTAGAGCCGTTCTTTGTCGGCCAAGCCTATTATCAGGCTCATGGCCGGTGGCCGGCCGGCGCGGAGCGATCCCACGGACGCGAGGGCGTCATTGAGGCTTACCGGGACATCCTGAGTCCCCTTGGGCGCGTAACCCCAGAGACGATCCAACGGGTAGTGGAACTCCTCCTACGGAAGAACCACCCCAAGGGACACGAGACCTGCCCGTGCGGTAGCCGGAAGCGGCTCCGCCACTGCCACCGGGATCTGCTGGCAACGCTTAGGCGGCAGATCGACCCACGTCATGCGGAGTCGGACTATCGGGCTCTCGTAGCATGCGAAGGCACGCGGCTCTCAAAGCCTGGAACTAGGTGAGACGTTGACCCGAGATCGGGCGATCGCGGTAGAGACGTAGGACTAGGAGCCGCTCCCAGAGTATCCTGCTGGCGGCCACTTCCAGTCCGTGGACGGTGGTGATGCTGCCCGTGCTTCCAAGTAGGCAGGCACGTCGAGAATCTCGAAGAAACCCAAGGTTGCTTGATTGCTGCCATGAAGGTGAAGGACTCGTCGCTCATGGTTCTTGGTCATGGGCCAATAGACGCTGCTCCCGCCGAACTGGCCATTGTTCGCGACGATCACAGTCTGGTACATGAGATAGTGGAGAGCAAGCGATAGATCGTCATACGTCCTGACGTCTTTGTTCAGTGCCGGGATCGCATAGATGTCGGACCTCTCGCGCAAGTGTGAGGTCATTGAAAGATCCATCGCGTCGTAGCACACAGAGGCTGTGAGGCGCAGTGGCGTCGGGTCATCTCCCGGCGGGCGGAGCTGTAGGACCCATTGGGCTGGCCGATACGGTCTTAGCGGCAGACCGTTGTTGGCGGCCTCAGATTCGATCTTGGCCAGATACTGTTTGCCCTGCGTCCGTCTAACGAACTGCACACCGTTCTGCTGGGTGTGTTGGGGAGCGAGCCAGAGTGCCGTGTTTACTAGGCCTTCGATTCCGGGGAGTTCCCTGTACGTGACACCAGCGAGAACGATGGTCTTGAAGAGCCGAACGAATGGCTCCAGGCACGCGGCGACGTCGGCAGGATGCACCGCTAGCTCGGGTAAGATGAGCCAGTCCAAATGAGCTGGTGGGGTATGGCTCGTTCGGAGATACCAGGCCTGACGGACCGTGGCAAGAAGGCTCCTTAGGTGGTTCCGGCATTTTCGCCGCAACTCGATGTCGCTCAGGGTGGGGTCGTTGTGCAGGTCTTCGGAGCTTGGCAGCACGCTTTGAGCTACGCAGACTGTGAAGGGTCGAGTCAGAAGGTCTTTGTCTCTCGGAACGTCTACTTGAAGAACGAGTGTGCCTGTGGTCGGCTCGACGGCGCGTTCGAGCATGGCTATACGCCGGCGGATCCGTTGTTGTGTTTCGCCAATGCCTTCGGCGATTACAGCGCTGTGCTCGTCTGGTAGGCGGCCGGGCCAACGGAGCAGAGCCGAGAGGAACCGCTCGAACCAGTCGGTGATCGGTACCGCGTGGCTGCCGAACTCGGTCTGGCCGTTGAAGTGGCCGTGGATTCGACGTAGCCAGGAGGCGGGAGCGGGTCGGTAAGGAAGAGAGTCCGAGCTCGGGTTCCCGACGTTCTGTGTGAAGTCGAGATTCCCCGTTAGGGCGAACCGGAGAAGCGCGCCGAGCTGAAAGCGCCAAGGGTCCTTCATGCACCACGATGGGGGCGTGTAGAAGGACGGCGCTCGTGGGCCGCGATTTCGTTGGGGGCGGACCATGGAGAACTGCCAACTGCCCGCGCGCTGCTCGGCGGGCCGAGTGACGAAGACGTGCCAGGGCGGCAAGCCGCCGCGCACGGTACTCTTCTGAAACTTGCACAGCAGCTTGTCGGCGAAGCGCAGAAGTGTGAGTTCGTCGCGAGGGAGCTCCTGGTCGGCGACGAGGCGAGCCAATGAGTCGGCGGCGCCGTGAGTTCGATGGACCAAGAGGCGCTGTGAGAGGCGTTTCAAGCCCGCTGGAATTCGCTCTCGCCTCTCAAGCAGCTCGGCAGCCATGCTGGCGTCGAGCTCAGCGATGGCGCGAATCCGCGCCTCGGTCCACACCCGCTCGACAGTCCGAAGTGCGTGGCGCTGTGGGTAGCAACGGTAGAGGACGACGGCGTTCACGGCGAACGACCGTGGGGACAGTTTGCCGCCGTTGCCGTTGAGCACCTGTATCAACTCACGGTAGTGAGCGAAGTGCGGGTCGTTTGGGACGAGCGCCTCAAGATCCAGATCGGGCTGGGGGAAGGAGAGCAGAAAGAGGAGCGCTTGCTGGCTGAGATACCAAGGTGTCGGGAAAGGACTCCCCAGGACCGCCAGAGCTGCCTGGCGTAGGTCCTGCCGGTATCGCGGAAGGTCGAGATCTGCTGGAAGAGAATCAGGATCTGAGGCGAAACCGGTGCGGGTGGCACCGACACGCAGAAGCTCTGCCAGACAGTACTCCGCCACGCGCGCTTCCGGCCCGGATCTAGGCTCCTGGTCGATACGGTCTCGGAGGAGCGGCAGAATGTCTGCAAGCAGACCAGCTGCCGGCCAAAGGTCCAGGGCCGTCAGAAACACCCTCACGTGAGAGGGGTCGCGAACCCAAAGAGAGATAAGGGATAGCGCCAGCGCTTTGGTCCGTTGGTCTAGATCATTCCGTGTGTTCCTGCGGGCGTCGAGCACCCCAAGAAGGTCATCCTCAAAGCTCCGTTCGGGTAGGAGTACTCGTGAGTCCCGCACGACCTTTCTGGCCGTGCCAGCGGCGAACCGTGCTTGAGTTGCAGCAGGGACATCCGACCGCGGCGCGTGCTCCAACGGCTCCTCTTCGCTGACAGGAGAAGAGTCGAAACGGAGTATCAGACCTTCGAGAGAGTCGAGCAAGTCATCGCTCTCTAGGGCCGTGAAACCACCCGACACGCGTGTCTGAATCCGGTTCATCTTGTCACTTTGGCGAATGACTCCCCTGTTCGGCAATCCGTACTCCTCGATCTTTGTCTTGGCGCGATTGACCTCAAGGTCTGGCGCGGCGACTCGGAGCTTGGCGTCTAGCCAGTTCTCGAGGGTCTCCGCGGCCTCCTCCGGCTCTAGTCTCGTCTTGAGAACGAAGCAAAAGTCGTCTACGTATCTACACACGTCTAGGACCCGCACGGCTTCCAGATCTTGCGCCGCCACGATCTGTTGGAAGGCATCGTCCAGGTCGAGCAGGACGATGTTGGCCCAGAACCCGGACGAAGCGAGGCCCTGAGGCAAGACAACAGGCGAATCCGGTCCTTCCTGCCCGTTGAGAAGCTGAGCCTCATCGTAGTCGCTGGCGCACCACCGCCAGTTCAGCAGAGTTGCCACGAAGTCGAAGAACGGCTGCTCTTCTTCGGAGCGTCGGAAAGTCCGGAGCGCTTGTGCCATTAGGGATGGGCTCACACGATCGTAGAATCGCTTGAGGTCACAAGTGACGACATAGACGCTCTCGCCCTCGGCGACGCCCTGTTTCATCGCCTCATCCGCCACAGTCTTGGGGCGGTCGAGAAACGAGCGATAGTCCGTGAAGAATCTCCGGTACATTTCCTTCGAGCCCCAACGGTGCCTCAATTCTGGTGCGCTGCCGCTGCCGCAGAAGAGACGATGGCCGTAGGAGATGACGTGTGAGCGACTAGCGTTGTCAATCGGAGGGATCTCGGGATTACCCTGGTGAGTTTCCACGCGGTTTGCCAAGCACATCATCGCTGCGGTGGCGACGACTTGATCGCGCATACTTACGTGCGCGAGTGGGCGGAGGAAGGAAGTCGGATCGCTCTCCGGTTCCTGCTCCTCCAGAAGGGCCGCGAAGGGCTCAGGCCGAGGATCATCTGAGTCGGTCGAGTGCGGCGCCGGCCCCCAGATTCTCTTTCCGTCATGTTCGACGACCCGCCACCTAGAGGCCTTGGGCGCGGGAACGAGGCGGAGCGGATCGGTCTTCCAGTGCTCGGAGCCTTGTACCTGTCGCCCAACGTCATTGAGGAAGCGCTGGAGGTCGACCTCTTTTTGGTCCAACTCAAGAGGGTCGCTGAACCAATTGTGCGCACGGATATAGGAGGAGGTTTTCTTCCAGGCTTGAATCAACACGGACTCTTCGCCGAGAAGGGTGAGGCGGGGCTCGAGTTGTTCGATCACTTGAGCGGGTTTGGCACGGGGAGATTAGAAGGTCGATCAAACAGGTCGGTCTGCTCGGTGGGCGTTGGGGCGTGGGGCTCCGGGGAACGCTCCTCGGCCGAATCGAGCCAGTTGTCGTAGTCGTGGCATTCTTCGGCTACTTCGGAGAGAGGCTGTGCGCCGGTAGCAGAGGGTTGGTTGGGTTGGTGTGCTTCGAGTCTGGCAAGGAGCCTTTGGTAGGCGTGTTCGCCGAAAAGATTACGGGCGTGGAGGTGGGCTTCGGCTTGAGCTTCCTCCGGGGGCCGAACGAGTTGCCAGTCGTAAAGGCGGGGGCCGAGTTTGGTGGCTACGGGCTGGGGGTGTTGGGCGCGGAGGTCGTGGCCGAGGTTGTAGTCGACGAGGCGGAGGGTCTCGGGGACGTGCCAGCCTTCTCCGTGGTTCTGGGTCATGAAGGACTGGATGCCGGCTTTGGGGTCGCCGCCGGCGGAGTCGATGTGGCGCTGGAGATCGGCGAAGGCGATCTGGGCCAGGACGGTGTGGCGGAGTTCGGGGGGCTTGTCCTTGTCGACTCGCCAGAAGCCCTTGCCTCTCAGTTCGGAGCTCTTTCTGCTGGTGACGGTGGAGAGGGGGTGATCGCAGTCGGCCAGGAGGCTTCGGAAGTCTGGCTCGTCGAGGCCGTAGAGGGAGGCGACGAGCGCATCCGCTATGGCTCGCCTGCGGACACGTTCGCTTGGGCTCAGGGCAGAGGCTCTGGTGGCTGCGCCGTTGCTGAGTCCCCAGTTCGCCAGGGCCGGCGATGTCTCCTGGGGCGAGGGACTACCGGTGAGGAGCAGGAGGCTTGGCGACTCTCCCGGTGAAGTCAGCGTCAGGCTGGTCCCGAGGGGAATCAGGGTGTCGAGTTGAGGTGAGGGCGGCGGAACCGGGTTCTGCTCCAGGACGTGGTAGTCGAAGTGAAGTCCGGCAAGCCGGTTGCGAGTGACGGAATCGAAGGCGAAGGAGTCAAGGAGGCAGGTCAGGGTCAGGACGGCTTCGGTGCTCCTTGCGTAGAGCGCCGCCGCGGTGTCGCCGGAGGGTGCGCCTTGGCAGAAGGCGCCGACGGCTGTTCTCTCATTGGTTCCTGAAGCGATACGCATGTGGAGCAACTTCGGAGCATCCGGCTCCGGCACTCCTGCCGATAGTCCGCTTCGGCCATCAGGTACTGCGGCTCGATCCGCTTTCGCTCCCACGGAATGTCGCGCCAGACGGCGCTTCGTCCTTTGCCGCTGACCCAGCCCTTCTGGCTGAAGTCGAACTGGCCGATCATGCGGCCTTCGTAGAGGGGCAGGGCCACCTCCTGGATCTCGGCCTCGTCGATCCAGGCGTCGGCTTCTCTTGAGAGGATGATGCCCTCGGGGATCGCGATCCTCGGGACGGGCAGGTGGTCGTACGGCGGTTGGGCGCATCGAGTGCGCGGGTGTGTGCGTTGGACGTCGCCGGGGGCGAGGAGGTGGCCATGGACGAAGCGGCGTTCGCCCATTCGACGCTCGGGGCCGGCACCGGAGTCGAACAGCCAGTCTTCCAACTCGATGGCGGCGGGTTCGGGGCGGTCGGGGTCGACGCCGAGTTCGGCCCACAGTTCCTCGATCGGACGCCAGTTGCCGAGGAGCCAGCGGCTGTACTCGTCGGGGCGGTAGCCCTTCGCTTCCCACTGGGGGCGGGGCGGGAAGAGCTTCGAGTCGTTCGTCATGTCGAACTCTCGCGCGTAGCGGATGCCCCAGCCGTTGGGGCCGTCGTCGCCGAGGAGGACGGAGTTCCGGTAGATCTTCTCGAGGACTTCCAGGTCGCGGCGCGACTCGATCTCCAGGATGGCGCGGCTCCTTGGGCTGAACTGCAGGACTTGCTCGCGGCTGTAGGGGACGGCGAACTCTTCCGCCTGTTCCCAGTCGGTCAGGTCGCGGCGCATGAAGACGGTGCTGAGCGAAGCGGTGGTCCCGCCCTTCTGGACGATGACGGGGTTGAACTTGTAGCTGCGGTGAATCGGGAACATGCCGAGCCGGTTCTCGAAGCCGAACAGCCACTCCCAGGAGCAGCGCGTGAGGAACAGGTCGCGGAGGGCGCCGGTGCCCTGGTCGGAGTAGAGGCCGGAGGGCACGACGAAGCCGAGCCGGCCTCCGTCCCTGAGCAGGGCGTGGACCTGCTCAAGGAACAGCTTGTAGAGGTTCAGGTCGGCTGAGCCCTGGCGTCTGAAGGAGTGGTCGGCGTCGGCGTAGCCGCCTGAGCGGCGGCGCGCTTCGCGCCAGCGGTCGTGCAGGCCGAGGTTCGCTTTGCCGCGGGCGACGGCGAAGCGGCGCTGGCTCTTGTCGTTCTCTTCCGGGTCACCGAAGGGGGAGGCGGCGCAGGTCACGAAGTTGGACTGGGCGCGGAAGCGGGCGTTGTAGTCGAGCCAGTCGCGCTCGCTCGCTTCGTCTTCGGTGAAGAAGTTCTTCTGGCGGCGCACGGCCTCCTGCTTGCCGTAGGAGCGGTACAGCGGGTCGATGTTGGAGAAGAACTCCTGCGACTTGGGCTTGGCGATGTCCCACGGCGGGTTGCCGAGCATCGCGTCGAATCCGGCGCCGGGCTCGCGGAACACGTCGGGGAACTCCAGTTCCCAGTGGAAGAAGCGCATCTCGGCGGCGATGCGTTCGGCCACGGCGCTCGTCTCGGGTCCGGGGTCGGTAAAGGTGGTGGGCAGGGGAGCGCAGTCCAGTTCGTCGGCGTGCCAGAACCAGCAGGCGCACCACAGGTCCATCGCCTGCTTGAGGGAGCGCCATTCCGGGGCGCCGAGCAGTTCTTCGCTGTAGAGACAGGCGCGGGCGGCGGAGTCCTGGATCGGCAGGCGGTGCATGCGCTCCAGGGATTCGAGCGCCTGCCGGTGAACGGCGGCCGCCTGTTCGAGCAGGTCTTCGTGGAAGAGCGTCGGGCCTTCCAGGACGTGGCGGAGGTCCGGGGTCAGCTCGTTCTTGACGAAGGCCTTGATCGCCTTCGTTCCGGCGCCCTTTTCGTGGTGGACGCCGTTCGAGTGGGTCTTGTCGCCGGCTTCGCGGTTCTTCCAGGCCATCGCGGGGTAGTGCTGGAACTGGTCGAACCAGGCGCCGACGAGCGAGTTGCCGCAGCGGACCTTGTGGTCGAGGAAGGAGAAGGGGAGGTCGCGGTCCATCGTCTCGATCCACAGGGAGAGCTGGCAGAGGGAGACGGCGAGCGGGTCGAGGTCGACGCCGTAGATGCAGCGTTCGACGACGTAACGGCGGAGCACCGCCTTGAGGCGGGGCTCGAAGTCGTCGGCGTCGGGCGGGCAGGGAATGAGTTCGTCGCCGGGGCGTTCCGCGGAGGCTGCTGCACCGGCAGTCGGCGCGTCATCCAGGCCGAGGAGGCGGACGAGGGCGCGGCTTTCCTGGCTCTCGATCCGGCGGTGGTGCTGCACCGAGACGTAGAGCGCGTCGGTCAGGAAGCGGAGGGCGGCGAGGGGAAAGCTGCCGGAGCCGCAGGCCGGGTCGCAGACCTTGAGGTCGAGGATCTCTTCGGGCAGCTTGGGAGTCCATTCGGCAGGTGGTGCGTCGCGGTCGGGTTCGTTGTTGGCACCGGCGGGCGGGTCGTAGGCCAGCGGACGCAGGGTGCGCTGGACGGTGGGGACGGTGAGGCCGGGCCGGGTGTAGAAGCTGCCGGAGCCCTTGCGGGTGCCGCCCCAGCGGACGAGGTACCACTCGCCGGGGAGGACTACCCGGCTCACGAGGCTGGCGGCGCGTTTGGCGAGTTCCTGCTCGTGGGCTTGCCGGGTGGAGAGGAGGGTGGTTTGTGACTTGGAGCGGCGGGGTTTTTTGACGAGGCCGGCGGTGAGCGCGGCGTGGCGGGCCCAGGCTTCGGCGCGGGTGCGGGTGGCCTGGCGGGGGTCTTGGGTGGGTCGGGGCGGTTCGGGGGTCTCGGTCGAGGTTTCGGGCTCGCCGCCTCGCAGCGTCGCGCCCGATGTCGGCGAGGACGCCGGCGCGCCCAGTGGTGGAGCGTCGGCGGCTTCTGCCGCCGGTTCGGAGTCCTTGTTGCCGGTGGCCTTCTTGAAGGCGGAGAAGAGGCTGCGGAGGGCCTTGTCGTCCATCGCCTCCAAGCGGGACAGCGGCAACGCGGGCTGCTCGCCGACGGCGAGGAAGATGACTGGGTCGTCGCTGGGCGCGGTCTTCAACTCGTAGTCGAGCAGGCCCTCGTAGAGCACGCCGATGTACTCGGTGGAGAGGTCGGAGAAGTCGACGGGCGCCGCCACCAGGCGGCTGGCTTTGCCGTGGCGGATGCGGACCTGGGTCCGCGTCAGGCGCTCCAGCAGGTCGTGGACTCCGGCGTCGGAGAGCACTTCGTCGCGCAGGCAGGCGGTCTCGAAGACGGCCAGGGCGCGGGAGAGGCCGTCCTCGCTGTCGGGCGATCCGGGGGCGAACAGGTCGCCGCCGTAGGCGGTGACGGGCAGGCCTTCGTGGTGCGAACCTTCCCGCACCAGGTTGAACAGCGCCAGCAGGCGCGGCCAGGCGCCGTAGCTGTGGGACTGGGAGCGGCCGGCGGCGGCGCGCCGCCCGAGCGCCTCGTGGAGGCCGCCGAGCCCGTAGGCCGCGTGGTACGCGGCGTCGTCGCGCGGCAACAGGCCGCGCGCTTCGGCGAACAGGATGACGACCAGGCGCATGACGACGCGGCAGGCCGCGCGGTAGATGTCGGCCGGGTCGACGGTCGCGCAGTCGCGCTTCAGCGCGTCGCCGTGGCTCTGGATCAGCAGTTCGACGGCCTCGCGCACCCGCTCGCCGAGCGCCTCGGAGAGTTCGGACTGGCCCTTGCGGCTGGCGCGGACGGCGCGGAGCAGCGGCGGGTCGGCCCCTTCTTCGTCGGGCGTCCACAGAACCGGCCGGATCAGCGTGAGCAGGGCCTTCAAGGCTGGCGACGGCTGACCCTCGGCGAACCAGAGGTCAGCGTCCCACTCGCACCAGGCGTCGAAGTCGAGGCCGGCGAACAGGAGCCGCCACTGGCGGCCGTTCGTCACCAGGGCGAGGCGTTCGGGGCCGGCGCGCAGCCAGCCGAGGACGCGGCTCGTCTCCCTCCGGCCGCGGCCGATGCCGACGCGCTTGTCGTTCGTGACGAAGACGGGCAGGACGGCGCCGTTGGGGCCGAGCCAGAGCTGGCGCGGGCGGACGCTCTCGCCGGTCGTTGCGCGGCGGCGCCACTCGGCCGGTACGCGGGTGCCGCGCAGCCACGAGCCACCGTCGGCCCCGGTGCCGTCGCTTGTCCCGAAGCCGCAGAGGCGCTCCAGCACGAAGGCGACGAACTCCGGCGCTTCGCGGCGCTGGCGATTCGCGTCGGCGTCGCGCAGCAGTTCGGAGCGCCGCCGGAGTTCGCTCTGAAGCCATGCGTCCGGGACGGCGGGCGCGGGGAGGGCGGCGACCTCGCTCAGGCGCTGCGCGTCCAGCAGCAGACCGCCGTGGCGGAGCTCGCTCCAGCCCGGAAGATCGGCGCTGCCGGTCGCGGCGCCGCCGGTTCGCCGGTTGCCGGGCCGCGGCGTGTTCAAGGCAGGCGCACCTCGACGGTCACCGGGAAGGCCTGCGCTTCGCCCGCCAGGGCGTGGCGCTTCGGCAGCAGACGGTCGACGATGCGCCGGCGCTCACCCTCCAACTGCTCGCGCGCGTCTTCGTAGTGGCGGCGTCGGCGGTCGATCTCGCGCTCCCTGTCCTGGATCGAGTCGGCGATCCGTTCGAGGTCGCGGCGCTGGTCGAAGAGCCGGCCTTGCGCGAGCGAGCGGCGGAGCGTCGCGATCTCTCGTTCGAGGCGCTTCACGCTCTGCTGTTCGATCAGCTCGGAGACTTCGCCCTGCCGGCTCCGGTAGCGCTCGTTCGCGTCGCGCAGGGCATTCGCGCCGTCGGCATGCAACTGCGCCTGGAGCGAGCCGGTCAGGTCTTCGGCGTGGCGCGTGACCGCGGCTTCGAGGTCGGCTTCGACCTGGTGGAAGATTCCCTGGGCCCGTTCGAGTTGGGCGGGCGTCGGCGACTCGGGCTTCCGGGCTTCCGGGTCGCCCTGGGCACCGTGTTCGCTGCGGGCCAGGTTCCGGGCCGTCACATGGGCCATGGAATCTTCGAGCGCGCCGTTTCTCACGGGAAGGATGAGCGTTCGCACCCAGTGGTGGAAGGTCTCGCGCAGTTCGTTGACCGCCAGTTCTTCCAGGCTGAGGAGAATCAGGGCGTCCATGCCGCGGGGCACGCCGCCGCGCCGCACGGTCCAGCGTGCCGCTTCGGCCGGGCCCGGCAGCCGACGCAGGGTCAGGGTCCGCAGGGCGCGCTCGATCAGCGGATGGGCCAGGTGCAGCAGGGCGACTTCGGGCCGCGGCGAGAACACGGCGCGGCCGCCGATTCGCCGCAGCAGGGAGTCCGCGTCGAAGGCGAGGCGCCGGGCGGGGCCGGCGACGCCGTCCGGCGAGGCCATCCGCAGCGATTCGTCGATCGTGTCGCTCCAGCCGCGGAGGTCGGGGTGCAGGAGGCGCCAGAAGCCGCCCGCGCCGTTCGTATTGCCGGCACCGGGGCTCGGAACGCGGTCGAGTTGCGGTCGGCCGCCCGTCATTGCCATCGCCGTTTCCAGGGTTTGCCTGAGTGCCGCGGGGTGGAAGTCGATCTCGCGGGCGAGTTGGCGGAGGATGGCGTCGGGCGGGCTGCCGGATACGGCCGGGGCGCCGGCGGACTGAGCGTCGGTACCGCCGAATAGGCCGGGGATTCCCTGATCGCGGGCCCGTTTCCGCTCCTCGTTGAGCCCGTGCTGAAGCTTGAACTCGACTCTCGCCAAGTCTGCTCCTTCGACGAGCCGCTTGTGGGCGGCGGTGTCGAACAGCTCGTTGACCGATCCGAGATCTTCCCGGATCTCGTCCGCCTTGCGGATGACGTGGTGCAGGAACTTCAGATCCGGGTCGTCGTCGCTCAGGAAGTGATGCACGGTCACGTCGCGGGCCTGGCCGTAACGGTCGAGACGGCCGTTTCGCTGCTCCAGGCGCGAGGGGTTCCAGGGGCAGTCGTAGTGCAGTAGGTAGCGGGCGCTTCGGTGCAAGTTGAGCCCCTCGGACGCGGCGTCGGTGGCCACCAGGATGCGTACGGCGGAGTCGGGGTCGTTGAAGGCTTCGCGGACGCGTTCGCGGGCGGCATCGTCCATGCCGTCCTGGCCGCCGGCGCCGAACAGGGTGAGCACGCGCGCGGCGGCCTCGCCGCCGTTCGCGTCGTACCGTTCCCGCAGCCGGCGTTCGAGGTAGTCCAGGGTCGTCTTGTACTCCGTGAAGACGACGAGCCGTTCGTCGTCGCGGAAGGCCGGCGCTTCGCCGGGTGCGCGCGGGAGAAGCAGGTGTCGTTCGATCAGTTCGGTGAGGGCGTCGAGCCGGGCGTCGACGCTCGGGTCCTGTTCGACGGCGGCCGGGCCTTCGGCAGCGAAGCCGAGGTCGTCCAATGCGGCGTCGATGGCGGTCATCTCTCCTTCCACGGCGTCCGCGACGTTGCGCAGCCAGGCGCCGACGACGCCGGCCGCGGTGCCGGTGCGCTGCTCGGTCTCCCGGTCGTCCGACGTTTCCCGCTCGACGGAGCGCTTCGCCGCCGCGACGTCGGCGTCGGTCGCCGCGTCGGCGGTTTGCTCGGCGCGCGCGTAGCCGTCGCGGGTCCGGCGCCAGGAATCGGCGAAGGCGGTCGGGCAGGAGAGAAGGCGCTTGCCCAGGATCTCGATCGCGAAGGTCCCGGCGCGTTCGCCGGCATGGCCAGCCGCGATGGCGCGGCGGACGGCGGTGCGGAAGGCGGCGAAGGCCGTGGAGAGGGCGACCTCGCGCGGGTCGCGGTAGAGCAGGAGCGGCGCCGGTTTGTTTCGTCGACAGAAGCGGGGCGAGGCGCTCTGCTGGTTCAGTTCGCGCTTGAGGCGGCGGATGACCAGTTGGCGTGCGCGGCGCCTCTGCACGTCCGTCAGTTCGTCCGTTTGGCTGAACCGCACCGGGTCGAGAATCTCCAGCAGGCCGGTGAAGGAGCGGGTGTGCCCGTTGTGCGGCGTCGCGGAGAGGAAGAGCCGGTGCTCGAAGCACGGGGCGATCCGGCGGAGCATCTGGCACAGCTCGCTGTCGGCGCCGAAAGGCGACGGCATCAGGTTGTGGCACTCGTCGACGATCAGCAGGTCCCAGGGGAGGCGAGGCGAGTCTTCGCCGGCGCGGCTCGCGGCGAGGAACTGCTCCTGGATGTCGGGCTGTCGCAGGTAGTGGTACGAGGCCACGATCCGGCTGAACGAGCGCCAGGGATTCGCGTCGATGCCCAGTTCCCGGCGCAGCTTCTCGGTCCGTCCCCGGTCGACGATCTCGAACGGCAACGCGAACTTGTCGTCGAGTTCCTCCCGCCACTGCAGGCGCAGCGCCGCCGGCACGAGGACGAGCACCCGGCGGATGCGCCGGCGCAGAAGCAGTTCCTTGAGGATGAGACCCGCTTCGACCGTCTTGCCGAGCCCGACGTCGTCGGCGATCAGCAGGTTGACCCGGGGCATCCGCAGCGCTCGCAAGAGCGGCTCGAGCTGGTACTCCTCGACCCGGACGCCGCTGTGCAGGGGACTCGACACCGGCTGGCGGTCGAGCGGACCTTCACCGTCGGGGTCGACGTAAGGCATCAGCGCGGTCCAGCGCGCGGCGCGCAGCAGGGCGTCGAAGTCCTCAGCCGGCATCGGCGAGCTCTCGCGGACCCGCGGCAGCCGGTTCGGCTCTAGTAACTCACGGCCCGGTTCGAGTTCCCACAGGAGGCGCTCGCTGTGCGGCGCGTCGTGGTCCTTGTACTCGACCTGCACAAGGTGCAGGCGGCAAGTCTCGTTGTCGTCGTATGGAGCGACGCTGGCAATGATCCCGCGACGGTTGCGGACCCGGGCCAGCATGCCGACGCGGGGGATGGACGGCGATGGTGCATTCATGACGGATCTTGTCGCTGCTGGTTCCACAATGATGGCTCAGGATCGGCCCGACGCAAGCAGTCTGGCGGTCAACTGTGAGCGGCCTGCCTGCCGGCGTCTGCGGCGCGATGGACAGCCTCGACGATGCCGCTTTGGCCGCCGCTCCAGCAGAACCGCCAGGGAATCCCGCGTCGGCCACACTCGGCGCGCACACTTCTTCCGAGTTGGGTTCGTATGAACCGGAGGATGACGAGGGCGTTGCTGCCGGCGTCCAACTTGCGCTTGACCTCCGCGAGGTGTTTGTTCCAGTTCGATGTCCACCCGGAATGTACGAACTCAAGGTTGACGCACGGGTCGTCTTGCTTCACCTTCTGCACAACCCGTTCGGCATCCCGGGACTGAATCTCGTTCCCGCCAACGACGAGGATCGTGACAGGGCTGGCCACCGTTGACTCCGCGTGGCGCTCGGGTGCCAAGGGTTGCTGTTCGTCACGGAGGGCTTCGTGACGACGCTCCAAGTCGAGGGACCATTTCTCCGGCAAGCCGTAGCCACGGATCCGCCCCAGGATTCCCGCAGCCGAATCGAGGGCTTCACGGTCACCGCTCTCGGCCTTCGCCGCGTAGCGATGGAAGAGATCCGTGAGTCCTGAAGCGGCCTCGTCGTAGTCCCCCCGGCTCGCCCGAACGTGTGCGACGGCCACTGCGGCCTCGTCGTGTCGCCAAGGTAGCCGTCCGCAGTGTTCTGTCGTGAGGAGTGCGAGAAACTCATCGACGCCAGTGCCTTCCAGGGCAAGCTCCTCGAGCCGGTCGAGGGTGGCCTCGGCATTCTCTTCCTCGCCCGCTGCAAGCTGGCACTCGAGTGCGGCCTGGTAGTCGGCAGCCTCTTCCTCTCTGCTCCGGGTAGGCCTCTTTGCACGCGCCAAGAGTTTCTTCGCGAGCGGCTTCAGGAGGGCAGGTGCCTTGGTCCCGCCGACGAGTGTGTCGAGAAGGTGGTCATCGGCCTCCCCAAGGAGGGCGAGCAGGACCGGTTCGCTGCTCTTTGGAGGCACGATGTCGAGGTGTTCGCGCACCTTCTCGGCGAAGTACGGTGGCATTCTCGCGCCCTCCTTCAGGCTGTCCGTGAGCAGGTCCGCGGCGGCAACGAGCCGATCTTCGGTCGTCGCTGCCAGGAGCTTGGCAATGCCCTCGTAGAGGCAGAGACGGGCGAAGAACTCGGCCGAATACGCGTCGGGCGAGAATCGGGCCGGTTCCTGTTGGAGAAGTCCCTTGGCTCTCCCGAAGTGACGGTCGGCGGCCTCATGGTCGTCGGCCATCAACTCGAGGACACCAAGACAGTAGCGGCCGGGGCCGTGAACTCCGTCTCCGTGCGCTGACTCGAAGCGCCGCTTGCTGGTCCGCAGTCGGTTGGCGAAGGAGTCCAGTTCGCCGGAATTGTGCGGTAGTTGAACGTCTGTCAGGGACCGAAACGCGCTCTCCACTAGGCCCAGGTCCGCTTCCAGGGCTGCCTTTAGGCCGTGGCGACCGTCTGCCGAACGAACGGCAAGCTGTAGGCGTCGACGCGCCGCGTCGAACTCGCCAAGCTGCTGCAGGCAGCGCGCTGCGCACCGATCGGCCGCGATGAACATGTGGAAGTTCCTAGGCCTGCCTCTAGCTTTCTGGAGGCGTGGTCGTGCCCTGTCGAGGATGTCCAGCAACGGCTGTACACGCGAGGCGGAAACGCCGTCTCGCAGTAGACGCGCGGCCATGCTGAGGATTGAACCAAACAAGTCGGGCGTCACGCCCCGCGGTTGCAGAAAGACGGCGACATCGAGCCATCGCTCCTGCAGCTCCAGCGCGGTCACTATGTGACGTGCGGCCTGACGAGACGGCGCGTCCCCACCGCTTCCGAGCTCCTTTACTGGTGGCATGTCGTCGTAGACGCGGACGATCCGTTCCCAGGACCTAGTTCGAGCGAGCCCTTGAATCGCTCCGTTCCAGTACCACCGAAGTCGAGCTTCGTTCTCGGCTGGGATCTCCTCACCCAGGGGACGATCGAACAGGGCGTCCCTGAAACCTGCGTGGAAGTAGGACCGATGACGGCGCCCGCTGAGTTGAAGCAGCTCGCCGACGGCATCATCGATTGCATCCTCACGCTCGGCTCCCAGAACTTCCTGCCGTGCATCCACGGCCGCCAGGATCAGCAGGCGGTCGAGGGTCGTGAATTCCTCCTGGCGGTCGGGCTCCTGGCTTGTGCCAGACGTGTCGCTCTCGGCGACGTCTTGTTCCCGTGCCTCCGGGGACGTGGAGGGCTCGGGGTCAGCAATGGCCGCAGAGTCAGCGAACCAGCCGCGCAGGGCCAGAGCCAGCGGCCGGTCGGCGAGGCTGGTGGCCAGGAGAAAGACGACCGCGTCCCTCGCACCAAACCGGTCTACGAGGTGGGTGGCTGTCTCTCGCGCCGCTTCCTCGGAAACCTCACCGTCCTCGTTCCGAGCGACTCGCCCCTCGAACTCGCCATGTACTTCCGGGTAGCCGGCTTCACCAAAGGCCTCGAGCAGGCGGTTGGCCAACGCGGCGTCGGCGAGCATCGGTGGACGCACCTCGTTGGCGATCTTCTGGTCGGACCACTTCTCGACCGTCTTGGGCCTGAAGTTCTTTGCTCTAGAGACGTTTCGGATCAGAGCTGCGCGATGGGCGGTCTCGTCCGATGCGAGAGCCACGCTTGCGGCTCTTGCCCGCTCGTCGCTCGTGAGAGCCCGCCAGAGCCTGAGAGGGGTCAGGCGCTCTGTTGGCTGAAGCAGTGGCCCGATCGTGTCCGGGAGTTCGGTTGGCATTCTGTGTTTCTCACGAGTTGGACTACGGAAGAGGGTCGATCTTTCCCGGGGGCCGCAGCTGCTTCGCCTTCTTCCAGGCCTCTTGGAGTTCCACTTGGTGCAACAGCGCCCATTCGCGCACGAGGCTCTGTGCGCGAGACGGCAGGTTTCCGTGGATCACGGCCAGGGTGTCGATCGCCACGACGGCCTCGTCTCCACCGTAGCTGGCGTGAAAGTGAGGCGGCGCGTGGTCGTCGAAGTACAGGCGGATGATGATCCCGTAGAAGCGACAAAGCTCAGGCATCGTGCACGCGATGAGCGGCTCCTGGCATCAAGTCGTCGACGGCTTTGCCGGTGACCTGGAGGTACAGCGCGTCGGGGCATAGTTCCACGTCATCCCCCCACACGACGGCGCCGTGCTCGGCTACACGAACCGCTTCGAAGGCGTCCGCGTCATCCCAGCAACGGAAGACTCCCCTGCCGGCGAGGCGGGAAAGGTCGACGACGCCCTCCGCGCCATCGGAGAAGCGGAGCCAGAGGGTGAATCCGTTGCGCGGTTTGACTTCGATTGGTCGAGTCATCGGTCGATCCGTCGCGATCCTATCCCGCATGTTCCGGTCGTCCGACTCCGAGATTTCCGGCGTCCGACTCCGAGATTTCAGGCCTCCACAGTCCTCCGACGAAACACCGCCGCTCCGACGACGAGCACCGCAGCCGCCGCGTACGGCAGCGCGAGCAGGCGCAGCGCAACCGGCACGTGGGCCAGGGAGTGCGCGAAGAAGACGGCGTACCAGGCGGGGACTGCCCACCCGGCGGCGAGGATGCCGGCCCAGCGCCAGGGGTCTTCGAGGGACCACCAGTGGCGGAGGACGTAGAGGGTGCCGGCGATCAGCGTTGCCGCCGTGACGACGATCAGGACGAGGGCCAGGACCCGTGAGCCGAGGCCGACGGTGCCGAGGTGGTTGGCGGCCCGATCGAGGAATCGTTCGATCGTGGGCCGGCTGGAGTAGAAGGGGTCGATGTCGGGGTGGATCGAGCTCCGGGGATCGCCGTAGAGGCGGAAGGCGAGCTGGTCCCAGAACTTGAACAGCACGGGTTCGCGGAACACGAGTTCGGCGAGGAGGACCCGGAGCAGGAAGACGGCGGAGAGGCAGGAGATGTAGGCGGCGGCGCAACGGATCAGCAGTTGGCGGCGCCAGGTCCGCGGTTCGCCGAGGGAGTTGGTCAGTTCGGCGGACTGTCCCGTGGCCGGTGGAGGTGCGACAGCCAGCACCAGCAGCAGGACGACGAGTCCGATCAGGGCGCTGCCGAACAGAAGCTCGTGGTAGGCGATCAGCGCGCCGAAGGCGGCGAAGAGGACGACCTGGGTGCTCGGTCGCCAGTGTGCGATACGGCGTCTGGGCACTGCGAGAAGCACGACGAACGTCAGCACGTTCGAGGCGCCGGTGGTGAAGCTGCCGGCTCGGTCGTCGAGGTCTAGGAAGAGCAGGAGGTCGGCGATGAGCGCGGCGAGCGCGACGGCCTGGAAGAGGGTCTGGCGTCTCACCAGCGGGTTCGGCGTCACACCTGGATCCGGCGGGAGGCCGAGCCTTCGCCTGAGGCTGGCTGGAAACCGGCGCGCCCGAGCCGGGGGCAGGGCGGCGACTGCGGTCGCTATGGCCAGGGCGCCGGCGAGGCCGAGGCCGAGCAGGCCGAAGGTGAGCCAGTGCAGCAGATTCCGCAGTCCGTCGACGCCGATGCGCGGCAGCAGCCACTGCAGCATGACGCGTTGGCCGGCCCAGTACTGGTGGTAGAAGACGGTCAGGAAGTCCGAGTCGTCGACGGCGCCCTGGTCGAGACGCTGCTCGAGCGCGTCGCACGGTCGCTGCGGGCGCGTGTAGCGGTACACGCGGCGCGGGGAGACGGTCCGCTCCCAGGTCGGACCGGCCCGGTCGAGCGCCATCAGGCTGAGCAGGCAGTCGTTGAAGCGCTCGGCCGAGTCCTCGAGGGTGCGCTCGGGGTGCGCGTAGGACGCGCGCAGCGCGTCGGCGACGGGTTCGGGGTCGGCGCGGACGGCAAGCCAGTTGAGCGCGAGAAAGACGACGGTGGCGGCGAGCGTCACGGCGCCGACGAGGGTGGCGGCCCGAAGGGCGCCGCGGGGGTTCCCAGGCGCCGCAGACGAGAACAGGAGCGTGCGCAGGATGCGGAAGCCGTCGCGGAACGCCTTGAGCTTGCTCGCCGAGCCCTCAGGCCGGGCGAAGTACGGGCACGGGGTTTCGTCCCAGGCGAGGTCCGAGGACGCGGCGAAGAGCGTCAGCTCCGTCTCGATCTCGAAGCCGTCGGAGCGCGCGGGGAAGCGCTCGACGAAGCGGCGCGAGAAGACCCGGTAGCCGGACAGGAGGTCGTGGACCCGTGGGCCGCAGCGCCAGCGGGCGAGGGCGCTGAACAGCCGGTTTCCCAGGCGGCGAAGCGGCGTGTAGGCGTGGGCGTCGGTCCGTTTGCGAGCCGCGACGAGCATGTCGAGGTGTCGCTCCTGGAGGGCCGAAACGAGGTGTGGGGCGCTCTCCGCGTCGTAGGTGTGGTCGCCGTCGGCCATCAGGTAGATGTCGGCGTCCACTTCGCGGAACAGGCGACGGATGGCCCGGCCCTTGCCGCGCCGGGGTTCGGCGATCACGGTGGCGCCGGCTGCGTCTGCGGCTTCGGCCGTGCCGTCGTCGGACCCGTTGTCGCAGACGTAGACGGCCGCCTCGGGAAGAGCACGCTGGAACGCCGCGATGACGTCGGCGATCGTCGCCTGCTCGTTGAGGCAGGGGAGCAGGACGGCGATGCGGGGGCGGCTCATGGGGCGTCAGGCTACTGCGGCTCGATCGGTTGCGCCGCATGCCGCCTTCAGCGGATGCCGGCCAGATGGCCGGCGCACCCAGTGGAGGGTCAGGGTGCGTCGCCGCCGGCCGGACCGAGCGCGAACAGGTGCTCGCGGCCGCGCACGTAGAGCCGGCCGCCGACGATTGCCGGGGTCGCCCAGACCGACTCGCCGAGCGAGAAGCTGCCCAGGACCTCGTGCTCCCGGCCGGCGCGGATGATCGCCGCGTCACCGTCCGTGTTGACCATCAGGATCCGCCCGCCGCCGCCGACCATCGAGGCGGAGTAGCGGCCGCGGATCGGCAGCCGCCCGCCTTCGTAGACCACTTCGCCGGTGCGCGCATCGAGGCAGGTGATCACGCCGCCGTCGTTCGTCAGGTAGAGCAGTCCGTCGTAGAGCAGGTTCGAGGGCACGTAGCCGGTGCCCTTGCGGTAAGTCCAGACCCGCGGGTCGTCGCCGGTCAGGTCGCCGCGGCTGTCGAGGGGAATCGCGAAGACGACCTTGCCGGGGTAGCCGGACGTGAAGACCGCCAGGTCGCCGACGGTCATCGGTGTGTGGATCGCGTTGTTCTCGAGGCCCTTCGCGCGCCACAGCTCGCTGCCGTCGGTGGGGTCGTAGGCGATGACGTACTCGTAGCCGGTCGTCAGCAACTGCTTCTGGCCGTCGTGCTCGACCACGATGGGCGTTGCCCAGCTCGCCTGGACGGGCCGCTTCCGCTTCCAGGCTTCCTCGCCGGTTGCGGCGTCGAGAGCGACGATGAAGGAGTCGTCGCCGCTGTCCTCGTCGGCCAGGATGATCAGCAGACCGTCGCTGAGCACCGGTGACGAGCCGACGCCGAGGCCGACCGTCTTGATGTCTCCGATATCGCGTTCCCAGACCGGCTCGCCGTCCATCGTGTAGGCGTAGACACCCTCGGAGCCGAAGTAGGCGTAGACCCGCTCGCCGTCGGTGACCGGTGTCGGCGAGGCGTAGGACGATTCGGAATGGCGGTCGTCGTAGACCCTGCCGGCGTAGGCCGTGTGCGACCAGAGCAGGTCGCCCTGGTCGGCGTCGAGCGCGATCACCTTCATCGTGTGGTGGCGGTTGCCGTCGGTGGCTTGCGGGTGGCGGAAGGGCTGTCCTCCGAACGTGTGTTCGGGCGGTCCGGCGCCTGGAATCGGCTCGCCGACGATCGCCGTGGTCAGGAAGATGCGCCCGTCCGTGATGACCGGCGAGGAGTGGCCGCGGCCCTCGATCTTCGCCTTCCAGAGCAGGTTGCGGTCGAGCGTGAGGTCGGCGGCGGGGCCGGGACCCGAGCGGGCGATGCCGCTGCCGTCGGCGCCGCGGAAGCCGGGCCAGTCGTTGGCGTCGCTGGCCGCGGCAGGAATCGCGGGCGCTGCTGCGAGCGTGGCGGCGAGGAGATAGTGGAGGCTCTTGGACACAGGATTTTCCTTTCAGCCTACGGGGTCTTGATCGGGTCGGCGGGGCGGCCGGGCAGGGTGCGGGGGTCTTCGGCGAGCTTCTCAAGCATCAGGTCGACGGCTCGCTCGAGTTGCGGGTCGCGGCCGTCGAGGATGTCGCGGGGCAGGTTCGTGACCTCGATGTCCGGGTCGACGCCGTAGCCCTCGATCACCCAGTTGCCTTCGGGGTCGGCGGAGCCGGCCTCGGGCACGTTGACCGAGCCGCCGTCGATCAGCGGCGCCCTCCCGTAGATGCCGACGACGCCGCCCCAGCTCCGCTTGCCGACGATGGGGCCTAACCCGGCGCGACGGAACTGGTAGGCGAACTGGTCGCCGTCCGAGGCGGTGTCCTCGTCGATCACGCAGACGAGGTGGCCGTGGAAGACGCCGCCCGGCGAAGTGTCCACGGAGTCCCGGTTGCGCTCGAAGTCGAGCATCAGGGTCTCGCGCCGCAACCGCTCGATGATCATCGGCGACACGTTGCCGCCGCCGTTCGAGCGGACGTCGACGACCAGGGCCTCCTTGCGGACCTGGCCGTAGTACCACTTGATCCACTCCCGGATGCCGCTCGCCGACATGTCGGGGATGTGGAGGTAGCCGATCCGGCCGCCGCCGCGCTCCTCGACGATTCTTCGGCTGCGCTCGGTCCAGGCCAGGTAGATCAGGGCGTCTTCGCTCGCGATCGGATCGACGAGCACGTTCCTCGCCTCGCCGCGGGCGGCGCTCGAACCGACGGTCAACTCGAGCGGCCCGCGTCCGGCCTCGCGCAGGAGCTGGAATGGGTTCGTGTCCGGGGTCAGCTCGCGGCCCTGGATCGCGAACAGGTAGTCGCCCTCGCCGATTCCGACGCCGATCTCGGTCAGCGGCGAGCGGTAGCGGGGTTCCTCGTTCTGGCCCTCGAAGATGCGGGAGAACCGGTAGCGGCCGGCGTCCTCGTCCAGTTCGAAGCGGGCTCCGAGCAGGGCGGCGCGCGGCCGGTCGGGCGCCTCGTAGTCGCCGCCGCTGACGTAGGCGTGGGAGACGTTCAGCTCGGCGACCATCTCGCTCATCACATAGTTCAGGTCGCTGCGGTGGCCGACGTGGGCGAGCAGCGGGCGGTACTGCTCGCGCAGCGCCTCCCAGTCGTAGCCGTGCATGTTCGGGGCGTAGAAGAAGTCGCGGAAGCGCCGCCAGACCTCGTCGAAGATCTGCGCCCACTCCTCGGCCGGCACCCGGTCGACGGTCAGGCCGGCGAGCGAGAGTGTCTTCGCCGGACCGCCGCCGACGTCGAGCAGGCGGTAGGACCGGCCCTCGCGGACCAGCAGCTTCTTGCCGTCACCGGAAAGGACGAGGCCGCCGATGCCCCTCGCCAGGCTCTTGCCCTCACGCTTCTTCAGGTCGTACGAGAAGACTTCGGGCTGGATGTCGGACGAGCGTCCGAGGTAGCCGGCGCCGCCCCGCACGTACAGGACCTTGCCCTCCGCGGCGCCGAGGCCGATGTAGTTGTCCGCTTCAAGGGGGAAGCGGGCGATGCGCTGGGCGAGACCGTCGAGGTCGATCCGGTCACGCTCGTCCTCCTCGGCTTCGTCGTCGTCCGGGTCGTCGTCGGCCTCGTTCTCGCCGTTCTCGCCGTTCTCACCGTTCTCGGCGTCGTCCTTCCCGTCCTCCTCCTCCTCCTCGACCTCCACCTCGTCGCTGCGCGGCGGGAACGGATGGGGAGTGTCCTCGCGCAGGGCGAGCGCGTAGAGGTACGTCTCGCGGTCGGCGGCGTAGTTGTACTCGAAGCTGCCGATCTGCGGCACGAACTGCCGGTCGGAGAAGAAGTAGAGGTAGTCGCCGCCCGGGTCGAAGACGGGGAAGAAGTCGTTCCAGAGTTCGGAGGTCACGCGGGTGAGCGTCCGACTCTCGACCTCGAAGATGTGGATCGAGGCGAACTCGTTCGGGTCGCCCAGTTCCACCGCCAGGTAGTCGCCGTTCGGTGACCAGTCGTAGCTGGTGCCGAAGGGCCGTGGATCGTCGGCGACTTCGATGATGTCGCGTGGTCCGGCCGCCGCGTCGTCGCCGCTCCGAACGCTCGCGTCGACGATGCCGAGCCGACCCTGCTGGTCGATGAAGGCGATGCGGTCGCTCTTCGGCGACCAGAGCAGGTTGTTGTAGTGGCGGCCGACGCTGCCTTCCGTGAGCTGGAGCGCTTCGCCGCTGCCGTCCTGGCTGATCGCCCAGATCTCGGTTTCCCCGGTCCGGTCGGACGTGAAGGCGATCCTCCGGCCGTCGGGCGACCAGGCGGGATCCCGGTCGTTGGCGCTGGAGGAGTGGGTGAGGTTGCGGGTCGGACCGTGCTCGGCCGGGACGGTGAAGATGTCGCCGCGAGCGGAGAAGGCGGCCCGTTTCGCTTTCGGACTGAGAGCGAAGCCGGACACCTGGTTCGCCGCCGAAACCCGGCCGGGGCGGCGGGCGAGCTGGTCCGTCGGCACGTGGATGGGGACCGGGCGCGCGGCGCCGGAGCCGAGGTCGAAGATCTCGAGAGAACCCGCCTTCTCGTACACGATGCGCCGGTTCGCCTTGTCGGCGCTGGGCCAACGCACGTCCCATTGGTCTTCGTTCGTGAGCTGGGAGAGCTCGCCTGAATCGACCTCGTAGGCATACAGGTTCAGCGTGCCGTCGCGGTCGGAGGAGAAGTAGATCGTGTCGCCGATCCACATCGGGTCGCGGTCGGAGCGCTTGTGGTCCGTCACCTGGATTGACTCCAGGCTGTCGATGTCGAGGATCCACAGGTCCTGGGCCCAGCCGCCCTCGTAGCGCTTCCAGTGCCGGAAGTCCCGGGTCACCGGCGAGTAGACGACGCGCTGTCCGTCGGGCGAAAGATCACCGCCGCCCGACTCCGGCATCGGCAGTGGTCTCGGCAATCCGCCGGCGGTGTCGACCAGGAACAGCTTCGTGTCACCCAGGTCCCATCCGTCCCGCAACGACCGGAACAGGACGGACTTGCCGTCGGGAGACCAGCCGTAGACCTGGTAGTCGTAGCCCCAGCGCGGCGCAAGGGGCCCGGCGGCCGGGTAGAAGGTCAACTGCCGGGGCGCGCCGCCCGCCGTGTCCACGACGTAGACCTGCTCGTCGCCGTCGTACTGGCCGGTGAAGGCGATCTGCGAACCGTCCGGCGAGAACCTGGCGAACAGCTCAAGGCCGGGATGGGAGGTGAGACGCGTCGCCGTGCCCCCGTCCGCCGAAGCGAGCCAGATGTCGCCCGCGTAGGTGAAGGCGATCCGGTCGCCGGAGAGGTCCGGGAAGCGGAGCAGCCTGGTCGGCTCGCCGGTCTGGGCCCGAGCCGGCGCCGCCAGCACGGTGACGGCCAGGAGGGTGGCGCACAAGGTGGCGCGCGGCACTTGACGGGGGACGATCATTGAAACCTCCGGTCGCGGGACAGCGCTTCAAAGCGTCAGCGCCGCGGCATTGTCTCACGTTCGCCGGGTGGGCCGGCGCCTTCGCCGGCATCCGGTAAGCTGCCGCCGCTTCGCCAGACAGGTCTACGAGTCCTGGTGGGGGCAGGTTGCAGAAAGACGACGAACGAGAGGCCGGCCGGGGCCG
>Ga0209544_1000742_pt1 | contig 41693 bp, 55 predicted proteins | sample MesohylPK_FD_187297 | JGI IMG/M metagenome (GOLD analysis project Ga0209544, IMG submission 187297) | Host-associated microbial community of the marine sponge Aplysina aerophoba from Gulf of Piran - sponge mesohyl, lysed by proteinase K... | ecosystem: Host-associated > Porifera > Sponge >... | reverse complement strand
GACGACAGTGGGGGCGACCCGGGCGACCGCCTGCTGGTCCAGGATGTGATCGCCGACGCCTTCTTGCAGAAGATTCTCACCCGACCCGCCGAGTTCGATGTGATTGCCACGCTGAACCTGAACGGCGACTACATCTCGGATGCTTTGGCGGCCCAGGTCGGGGGGATCGGTATGGCGCCGGGGGGGAATGTCAACTTCGAGGACGGGTACGCGCTCTTCGAGGCTACCCACGGGACCGCCCCCAAGTACGCCGGACTCGACAAGGTCAATCCGGGGTCCCTGATGCTCTCCGGTGAACTGATGCTGTTCTACATGGGTTGGCGGGAAGCTGCCAGAAACATCTCAAGGGGGATGGAGAGAGCCATCATGGAGAAGATCGTCACCTATGACCTGGCGAGGCTCACCGAAGGGGCCACCGAGGTGTCCACCTCTGGCTTCGCCACCGCCGTCATCGAGAGAATGTAGCCCGGTTGGCGTAACCTTTGGGGCCGGCAGGTGAACTCGAAAGACAGAGTATTCTTGCTAGAACTCGAACACAGTCAGACATGGCCGTAGCAACCCTCGAAATAACTCGTAAACCGTCGGTGTTCCCTCCCGAGGAACGGGCGGCTCTTCAACCTTTGATCCGAGAGATCGAGGAGTTGAAGAGAGAGCGGAACGCTCTCATCACCGCCCACAACTACATGACCCCAGACATCTACTACGGGGTGGCCGACCTGGTGGGAGATTCGTTGGCTCTTGCGCAGATGGCGGCTCGAAGCGACGCCGAGGTGATCCTGATGGCGGGGGTCCATTTCATGGCGGAGACGTCCAAGATCATCAATCCCGACGCCACCGTGTTGATCCCCGACCTGCGGGCGGGGTGTTCGCTGGCCGAAGGAATCACTGCCTCCGATGTGCGGCGCCTCAAGCAGATGCACCCGGGCGCCCCGGTGGTCAGCTATGTGAACACCACGGCCGAGGTGAAGGCCGAATCGGACATCTGCTGCACTTCCGGGAACGCTGTGGCTGTGGTGGAGGCCTTGGGAGCGGAGCGGGTGATCTTCCTGCCCGACGGATTCTTGGGCCGTTACGTGGCCACCCACACCGATGTGGAGATCATCATGTGGGAAGGAAGATGCATCGTTCATGAGAGGTTCAGCGGGAATGAGTTGGAGGATCTTCGGCAGATGCTCCCCCAGATACCGGTCATCGCCCATCCGGAGTGTTCTCCCGATGTGCTGGAGCAGGCCGACTACGTGGGGTCCACCCACGGGATCGTGAACTGGGTCCGCGAATTGCGACCCCCGCAGGTGATGATGCTCACTGAATGCTCCATGGCCGACAATGTCGCCTACGAGTTGGACGATGTGGAGATCATCCGCCCCTGCAATCTGTGTCCCCACATGAAGAAGATCACCCTGGAGAACATCAGAAACTCACTCCGGACCATGACCCATGAGGTGGTGCTGGAGCCTGAAATAGCGGCTCGTGCCCGGTTGGCGGTGGAGCGGATGCTCCAGGTGGGACGCAGCTGATCCCTCCCGGAGACCTTCATCACCTCCTGGAACAGGCCTTTTCAGAAGATCTGGGAACCGGAGGTGATGTGACCTCGGTTGCCCTGGTGGATGAGGGGTTGGATGCGGAGGGGTCCATAGTGTTCAAGTCCCGGGGAAGAGTGGCCGGGCTGCAGGTGGCGGAGGCGGCCTTCCGCTTCCTGGACCCACGGGTCGTTTTCGAACCGAAGACCAGTGATGGCGCCGACCTCAAGCCCGGATCGGAGGCTGCCTCGGTGAGGGGCCCGGCACGCGCCATCCTGTCGGCGGAGAGGGTGGCTCTCAACTTGCTGGGCCATCTGTCAGGCGTCGCCACCGCTACCCGTGACTTGGTGGAAGCGGTGGCCGGGACCGGGGCCAAGATCACTGACACCCGCAAGACCACCCCCGGTTTGCGGGTTTGGGAGAAGGAAGCGGTGCGGGCCGGGGGAGGAGTGAATCACCGCATGGGTCTGTGGGACGCGGTGCTGATCAAGGACAACCATCTCGCCTTGGTGGGAAGCGCCGAGAGGGCGGTGAGGACGGTTCGCCGCAAGACTGGGGGGAAGGCGAGAGTTGTGGTCGAGGTTGCCGACCTGGACGAACTCGAGGCGGTGGTATCGGCTCGCCCGGACGTGGTCCTGCTGGACAATATGACCCCCGCCCAGATGACACAGGCGGTTCGCATGGTCGGCGGCCGGGTGATACTGGAGGCCAGTGGGGGCGTATCACCCGGCAATGTCAGGAACGTGGCCGAGACAGGAGTGGACGTCATCTCCACGGGCTGGATTACCCACTCGGCGCCGGTGGTGGACGTCAGCCTGCGGTTGTCCGGTGCCTGAACCCCGATCAACTGATCCCACAGGACCCGGGGGAAGGTTCCTGCGGGTGGTGATTCCCGCCCACGACGAGCAACGGGTCATAGGTGGCCTGGTCTCCGATCTCCGACGGCAGGACTACCCAGACGACTGCTACCAGGTATGGGTGCTGGCTGATCGGTGCGCGGACGACACGGCCCGGGTGGCGGCCCGCGGCGGGGCTCGGGTGGTGGAGCGCCACCGCGGACCCGACGGCAAGGGGGAACTCTTGAAGTGGCATCTGTCGAATCATCCGTTGGAGGCCGACGAGGCGCTGGTGGTGCTTGACGCCGACAACAGAGTGGATGAGGACTTCCTGTCATTGCTTTCGAGCGCCCTCCGCGGCGGCGCCCAGGTTGTGCAGGCTTCGGTGCTTGCATCCAACCTCCAAGCCTCTGCGGTGGCTGCTGCCGCCGGTCTGGGTGATTGGATGGCAAGGGAGATGATCCACAAGAAAGCCGCGCGGCGGGGATGGCCGGTCGAGTTGGGCGGAACGGGGTTCTGCATCACTTCCGAGGCATTGGCCGCCGCCGGTGGATGGAGTGGGTCGCTCACCGAGGATCTTGACCTCACGGTGAGGCTTCTGCTGGTCGGACACACCATCCACTACCTTCCGCAAGCGCGGGTGTGGGATGAAAAGCCGACCAGTTTGGGTGCTGCGGTGGGACAGAGAAGAAGGTGGGCCCAGGGTCGCACCGGTGTCCGCAAGAGGCGGGGAGGCAGTTTGTGGAAGGCCGCGCTGGTTCGTCGGTCCTTATCCCTGGGGGCGATGGCATGGCGGTTGGCTACCCCCGGACGTTCGTTCCGGCTAGTGGCCACCATGGTCCTCGCGGTCCTCTCCGTGTTGTGGGGATGGGGGTTTCCGGTGTCCTGGCCGGTGTGGGCAGCTATAGCCCTGTGGCTGGGGGGCCGGCCCCTGTGGTCGCTATGGCGGGTGAAGGAGGTCCGGCCACTTCTGCGTTGGTATCCACTTACCCTGATCTGGGGGTTCGTGTGGATCTGGGTCCGGATCGGTCCCCGGCGCAATAGCTGGTATCACACGCCACACCACGGCAGTGTCGGAAGGGATGACTGAAGAGTGGTTGGGAGGAAAACCGCTGATCGTAGACGCCAATTTGGTTTTGTCCGCAGCGGGAAAGGTGTATATACTTGCCCTTCGTGGTCTTAGTACCTCAAGCCGTCTCTTAGGGCTCTCCTCCTGACCCGGTTCCGGGGGGTCCCTCCGGGTGCGGTCATGAAGCAAGAATTAAGGCAAAGGGTCTTTCCTGCGCGTGCGGGAGAGAAGCGTCGCCTTGGCGAAGGAACACTATGCCGACCATCCAGCAGTTGGTGCGCCGCGGGCGCAAACCGAAAAAGAAGAAGGTCAAGACCGCCGGTCTGGCCGGAGCCCCCCAGCGGAGGGGAGTGTGTACCCGCGTGTACACGGTCACCCCCAAGAAGCCCAATTCGGCGTTGCGCAAGGTTTGCCGGGTGAGACTGTCGTCAGGCATCGAAGTCACCGCCTATATCCCCGGGGAAGGCCACAACCTTCAGGAGCATTCCATAGTGTTGGTGAGAGGGGGTCGGGTCCGTGATCTGCCGGGAGTCCGGTACAAGGTCATCAGGGGAACTCTGGATGCGGCCGGTGTCCCGGAGCGCCGCCAGGCTCGTTCCCGCTATGGAGCGAGGAGAGGGCGATGAGAAGGGGGGCGGCCACCAAACGGAAGATCGACCCGGATCCGGTATTTCGGAACGTCTTGGTCAGCCGGGTTATCAACAAGGTGTTGTGGAAGGGGAAAAAAGATCTTGCCCGCAGAATCGTTTACTCCGCCCTGGAACGGGTGGAACAACGCTCCCGGCAGGATCCTGTCAGCGTACTGAGAAGGGCTATCGACAACCTCAAGCCTCAGATGGAGGTGCGGTCACGCAGGGTGGGAGGCTCTTCCTACCAGGTCCCCATGGATGTCCGTCCCGACCGGGCTCGATGCCTGGCTATTCGCTGGTTGGTGGGTTACGCCCGCCGGCGCCGGGAGCCCACCATGGCATTGCGGCTAGCCGGAGAAATCCTTGATGCAGCCAACAACAGCGGGTCCGCTTTCAAGAGGCGCGAAGACATGCACAAGATGGCGGAGTCCAACAAGGCTTTCGCCCACTACCGCTGGTAAGAGGCGTTGCTGTGGCTGCTGACCGAGGACATCGTCTCCTGCGCATGCGCCAGGTGCCTCTGAGCCGCACCCGCAACATCGGAATCATGGCCCACATTGACGCCGGCAAGACGACTCTGACCGAGCGAATCCTCTACTACACCGGGCGCAACTACAAGATAGGCGAGGTCCACGAAGGTGCTGCCACCATGGATTGGATGGCGCAGGAGCAGGAGCGAGGCATCACCATCACTTCGGCGGCCACCACCTGTATCTGGCACGATCACAGCATCAATATCATTGACACGCCCGGTCACGTCGATTTCACCGTCGAGGTGGAACGCAGCCTGCGAGTCCTGGATGGGGCCGTGGCGGTGTTCGACGGGGTGGCCGGAGTGGAACCCCAGTCGGAGACGGTGTGGCGTCAGGCCGACCGGTATGAGGTCCCTCGCATCTGCTTCATCAACAAACTCGACCGGGTGGGGGCCGACTTCTATGCAGATGTGGAGTCCATCCGCACCCGCCTTAACGCCACTCCGCTGGTGATCCAACTTCCCGTCGGGGAGGAGAGCGACTTCCGGGGTGTTCTGGACTTGGTGGAAATGCAGATTCACGAGTGGAGGGGAGACGACGGGAGGCACTGGGATACCCGGGACATCCCCGAGTCGATGCAGGAAGAGGCCTACGAATACCGGGGGCAGATGCTGGAGCAAGTTGCCGAAGTTGACGAGAAGCTCCTCATCAAGTTCCTAGAAGATCTGTACATCACCCCCGACGAGATCCGCAGCGCTATCCGAACGGGAGTGCTCCAGCACATGTTCGTGCCGGTGCTGTGCGGAGCGGCCTTCAAGAACAAGGGAGTTCAGCCTCTTCTGGACGCCATCGTGCATTATCTGCCCAGCCCCTTGGACCTGCCGCCGGTCAATGGCTTCGCTCCCAAGAATCCTGAACAGGTCCTAGAGCGGAAAGCCAGAGACGACCAGCCATTCTCTGCTCTGGCATTCAAGATCATGAGCGATCCACATGTGGGCAAGCTCACCTACTTCCGCGTCTACTCCGGATCCGTCTCCAAGGGCGGAGCGGTGCTCAACACCACCAACGGCAAGAAGGAGCGCCTGGGCAGGCTGCTCCGTATGCATGCCAATCATCGTGAGGATGTCAGCAATGTCTACACCGGCGACATTGTTGCCGCGGTTGGATTGCGCCACACCACCACCGGGGACAGCCTCTCCAGTCTCAGCCATCCGATCAGTCTGGAGTCGATGGCCTTTCCAGCGCCGGTGATCTGGGTGGCCATCGAGCCGCGCACCAGGGTTGACCAGGACAAGCTGTCCGGATCGTTGCAGAAGCTATCGGAGGAGGACCCGACTTTCCTGGTGAGAAGTGACGAAGAGACCGGCCAAACCATCATCTCGGGGATGGGGGAACTCCACCTAGAGGTATTGGTGGACCGGCTGACCCGGGAATTCAAGGTGGCGGCCAACATCGGTAGGCCGCAGGTCGCCTACCGAGAGTCGATCATGTCGGCCGTTGACAAGGTGGAGGGCCGTTATGTGCGACAGAGTGGAGGCAGGGGCCAGTACGGTCATGTCGTGATCGACATCGAACCCACCGGTCCCGGAGGAGGTTACGAGTTTGTCAACCGGATCAGGGGGGGTCGCATCCCCCGCGAGTACATCCCGGCTGTGGCCGCCGGCATTGAAGAGGCGCTCGATGGCGGAATCTTGGCTGGCTATCCGGTGGTGGATGTGCGGGTCACCCTGGTTGACGGTTCACATCATGAAGTAGATTCTTCCGAGTTGGCCTTTCGGATAGCCGGTTCCATGGCTGTGCGCTCCGCCACCAACCAGGCGGGGCTCAAGTTGCTGGAACCGGTGATGGAGGTCGAGGTGGTTGCTCCCGAGGAATACATGGGAGACGTGATCGCCGACATTTCCGCTCGACGGGGCCGGATTGGAGAAACCGACCAGCGGGGAACAGCCCGGATCATCACCGGCGCCGTACCGCTGGCCGAAATGTTCGGCTTTGCCACCGACATCCGGTCTCGGACTCAGGGGCGAGCAACGTATACGATGCAATTCAAGGCTTACCAAGATGTTCCTGATTCGGTTTGTGAAGACATCCTTCACATGAGAACTGGTAAGTATTAGAAAGGGGTTGGTTGTGGGTAAGGTGAGGTTTGAGCGGGTGAAGCCGCATTTGAATGTGGGGACTATGGGTCATATTGATCATGGGAAGACTACGTTGACTGCTGCGATTACTAGGGTGTTGTCGGAGCGGGTTGGTGGTCAGAATGTGGTGACTGGTTTTGATGATATTGATCGTGCTCCTGAGGAGCGTGAGCGGGGTATTACGATTCAGATTGCGCATGTGGAGTATGAGACTGGTTTGCGTCATTATGCGCATGTGGATATGCCTGGGCATGCGGATTATATTAAGAATATGATTACGGGGGCGGCTCAGGTGGATGGGGCTGTGTTGGTGGTGTCGGCGGTTGATGGTCCGATGCCGCAGACTCGTGAGCATGTGTTGTTGGCGCGGCAGGTGGGTGTGCCGCGGATTGTGGTGTTTTTGAATAAGTGTGATTTGGTGGATGATGGTGAGTTGTTGGATTTGGTGGAGTTGGAGGTTCGGGATTTGTTGACGGAGTATGAGTTTCCGGGTGATGATGTTCCGGTGGTGAGGGGTTCGGCGTTGCGTGCGTTGGAGGGGGATGTTGTGGCTGGTGATGGGGTTATGGAGTTGATGGATGCGGTTGATGAGTATGTTGAGGTGCCGGTTCGGGATGTGGATCGTCCGTTTTTGATGCCGATTGAGGATGTGTTTTCGATTACTGGTCGGGGTACGGTGGTGACTGGTCGGGTTGAGCAGGGTGTGTTGCGGGTTGGTGAGCCGGTGGAGGTGGTTGGTTTGCGTGATACGCGTGGTTCGGTGGCGACTGGTGTTGAGATGTTTAGGAAGTTGTTGGATGAGGGTCGGGCTGGTGATAATGTGGGGGTGTTGTTGCGGGGGGTGGGGAAGTCTGAGGTGGAGCGTGGTCAGGTGTTGGCTGCTCCTGGGTCGATTAATCCTCATGTTGGTTTTGAGGCGCAGGTGTATGTGTTGACGAAGGAGGAGGGGGGGAGGCATAATCCGTTTTTTTCGGGTTATCGTCCGCAGTTTTATTTTCGGACTACGGATGTGACGGGTTCGGTGTTGTTGCCTGGTGGGGTGCAGATGGTGATGCCGGGTGATAATGTGGAGTTGTCGGTGGAGTTGATTGCTCCGATTGCGATGTCGGTGGGGTTGGATTTCGCGATTCGTGAGGGTGGTCGGACTGTGGGTGCGGGTCGGGTTACCAAGATCACCAAATAACCACCACACAACAAAAGGCAAGACACTAGGAACAAGTCAACCAAGCGAGGACAGTAGAACAGACAATGAACGGTTCCCATAAGATCCGCATAAAGCTCAAGGCTTATGACCACCAGAGTGTGGATGAGTCAGCGCGCAAGATCGCTGCTACAGTAACTCGCACCCAGGCCAAGATTAAAGGCCCTGTTCCCTTGCCTACTGAGATTCACAGGTACTGTGTTATTCGCGGTCCGCACGTTGATAAGGACTCCCGGGAACACTTCGAGATGCGCATCCATAAGCGTCTAATCGACATACTGGATCCAACCGCCAAAACGGTGGATTCATTGATGCGTCTTGACCTTCCTTCCGGAGTGGAAGTCGAGATAAAGCTGTGAACACGATTCTTGGCACAAAACTGGGCATGAGCCAGATTTTCAATGAATCCGCCCGCGCCCTTCCGGTGACGGTCATCAAAGCCGGACCGTGCCGGGTGGTGCAGGTAAAAACGGCAGAAAACGACGGATACCAAGCTGTCCAACTCACCTTGGAGGTTCAAAAGCCGGCCAAGGTGAACAACGCGGTGGCCGGTCACTTCGCCAAGGCTGGAGTGACTCCTTCGCCCCATCTCGTGGAGACCCTGGTGGATGATTCCTCTCGATTCGAGCCGGGTTCGACGATCAATGTGGACGAAGTGTTCCAGCCTGGTGTCCGCGCCGACGTCACCGGCGTGTCCAAGGGCAAGGGATTCGCGGGAGTGATGAAACGGCATAATTTCGCTGGACAGTGTGCCAGCCATGGCAATCACAAAAAGCACCGCGCCGGTGGGGCGATCGGTGCCTGTGCCACCCCGTCGAGGGTCTTCAAAGGCAAGGCCATGCCGGGTCGGATGGGTGCCCAACGTACCACCGTTCTCAACCTCGAGGTGGTGAAAGTGCTGGCCGAGGAGGGTCTGCTTCTGCTGCGGGGTGCGGTGCCGGGACCCAAAGGTGGACTGGTGATGATCAGAAAGGCGGTCAAGTCCGGTGGCTGAGTTGACTGCGCCCCTCTACGGCGGCGACGGGTCGCTTCAAGGGGAGAGATCCCTGGACCCGCAGGTTTTCGGGGTAACCCCCAATCTTGCGGTCCTCCACCAAGTGGTCACGGCTCAAATGGCCGGGAAGCGGTCGGGAACCGCTTCCACCAAGACCCGGGCCGAGGTGAGAGGAGGAGGTCGCAAGCCATGGCGCCAGAAGGGAACGGGACGGGCCAGGCACGGTTCCATCCGGTCACCCATGTGGCGAGGAGGCGGTGTGGCTCACGGCCCCAAGCCGCGCAGCTACCACCAAAAGACTCCGGCCAAGATGCGGCGCCTGGCGCTGCGAAGCGCCCTGTCCTCCCGCGCCTCGGAGGGTGCTGTTTACGCCGTCGCTCCGCTGGACTGGGAGACGCCGCGGACCAAAGCTGCGGTGGCTCTCTTGGATGCGATGGGGTTGAAGGGAAAGACACTGGTGGTCATGGAGAGAGCGAGCGGAGTTGCGCAACGGTCCTTCCGGAACATTCCCACCATGCGGATCGTCGAGGCTAGGTACATAACCCCCTACGACGTCCTCTGGGCCAGGGATCTGTTGTTCTGCGCCGGGACCCTGGAGATCGTGGAGGGAGTGGGAAGGGAAAGGGAGTCGCTGGGGGCGAGGGCATCATGAAGTACCCCCACGACGTGATTCTGGGACCGGTGGTCTCCGAGAAGTCCTTCGACCTGATCGAGGAATACAACACCTATTCCTTCCTGGTCGACCCTCGCTCCAATAAGACCGAGATCCGCCAGTCGGTGGAGGCGATCTTCGAGGTCCAAGTCGTCTCGGTCAACACGTACAACCGACGGGGCAAAATGAAGCGCACCCGTCGCACCCTGGGCAAACGCAAGGACACCAAGCGCGCCTTGGTGACCTTGGCCGAGGGTGAGTCCATCGATCTATTCGGGTTGTAAACATGGCAGTTAACAAACGCAAGCCCACCTCTCCGGGAAGACGGTTCCAGACTGTCTCCGACTTCTCGGAGATCACCCGCAGCCGCCCCGAGAAGTCGCTGCTGGCTCCCCGGAAGTCCAAGGGAGGACGGAACACCTACGGTCGCATCACTTCCCGTCACCGGGGTGGCGGACACAAACGTCGGTACCGGGTTATCGACTTCCGGAGGAACAAGGACGGCGTGCCCGCCAAGGTGGCTGCCATCGAATACGATCCGAACCGCAACGCCCGGATCGCCTTGCTGCATTACGTCGATGGCGAGAAGCGTTACATCCTGGCGCCGGTCGGGGTGGGAGTTGGAGACCGGATCAGTTCGGGACCCAAAGCCGACATTCGCCCCGGTAATGCCCTGCCTCTGCGTAACATCCCGGCGGGCAGCACCGTGCACGCGGTGGAGATGCGTCCCGGAGGGGGCGCCAAGATCGCTCGGTCGGCGGGTGCCTCGGTGCAGTTGATGTCCAAAGAGGGTGGGATGGCCCTGCTGCGCTTGCCGTCTGGTGAGATGCGGATGGTCCCCCTCGACTGCCGAGCCACCGTCGGACAGGTGGGCAACACCGAAGCCGAGTTGATCAAACTCGGCAAGGCGGGTCGCAACCGGTGGAAGGGTGTTCGACCTCAGACCAGGGGAGTGGCCATGAACCCGGTCGATCACCCCCTGGGTGGCGGAGAAGGCAAGTCCTCGGGAGGCCGCACACCGGTCAGCCCGTGGGGGAAGCCGGAGGGCCGGACCCGTCGCAAGAACAAGCAGAGCAACAAGTACATCGTTCGGCGTCGTTACGCCAAAGGCCGGAGGTAGCCGTGGGTAGAAGTCTGAAAAAGGGCCCGTTCGTAGACGACCACCTTCTGGAAAAGATCGAAGAACTGAACGCGGCGCGCCAAAAGAGGGTGATAAGGACTTGGAGCCGGCGCTCCACTGTGATACCCGCCATGATCGGCCACACCATTGCCGTGCACGACGGACGGAGGCACGTGCCCATCTACCTGACCGAGTCAATGGTGGGCCACAAGTTGGGCGAATTCGCGCCAACCCGGACCTTCCGCAAGCACCCGGGCGGCAAGCGCGACAAGGCGGTGAGGAAGTGATGAAGACCCAGGCCCGCGCTCGGTACCTGCGGCACTCCCCCTACAAGATGAGGCGGGTGGCGGACCTGGTTCGGGGAAAGTCGGTGGAAGAGGCGCAAGCGCTTTTGACCCACCTCAATCGAGGGGCCGCTCCCACGGTTCGCAAGGTGCTGAACTCCGCGGTGGCCAATGCCGAGAACAACCTGGAACTCGACTACGACCAACTCAAGGTGACCGCCGTCTACGTGGACGAAGGGCCCACGTTGCGGTCCTTCCGCGCCCGGGCAAGAGGCCGGGTCACCAGGATCCGGAAACGCACCAGTCATCTGACCATCGTGGTCGCTGACTCCTACGACGAGGAGAGTTCCTGATGGGACAGAAGACACACCCCTATTCATTCCGGCTGGGCGTGGTCACCGACTGGAAGTCGAAGTGGTACTCCGATAAGGACTACGTCAATCTCGTGAATGAGGACTGGCAGATCCGGGACTACCTGCGGGGATGCCTGGTGCGGGGCGCGGTGTCCCGCATTGAAATAGAGAGGACCCGGGATCGGGTCGTTGTGGAGATTCACACGGCGCGCCCGGGAGTGGTGATAGGCCGCCGGGGCGCCGAAGCCGAAAGGCTGCGCAAGGGTTTGGAAAAACTCACCTCCAAGTCCATCAAGCTGAACATCATCGAAGTCAAGGACCCGGAGTTGGATGCCCAGTTGCTGGCACAGGGAATCGCCGACCAGTTGGAGAACCGGGTCTCATACCGCCGAGCCATGAAGCGGGCCCTGGGAACTGCACGGAAAGCCGGGGCTCAAGGAGTTCGGGTGGAGTGCAAGGGCAGACTCGGGGGCGCCGACATGGGTCGCCGGGAGTGGTACCTGGAAGGTCGGGTTCCCCTGCATACCATCCGGGCTGATATCGATTACGGGATGGCAACCGCTCACACCATGGTGGGCTCCATCGGGGTGAAGGTCTGGGTTTACAAGGGAGATGTGTTCAAGACCCGGTCCTCGGGTGAGAAGATGGCCGCCGAAGTCGCCCTGGCCGCCGGTGGTCCCACCCGCCGTCGCCGACGCACCCCTGCCAAGGCGCGGGCTGAAGCGGCGGCCGGTGGTAGGAAGGGTCCCAGGCTGATCGAGGCGGGCGGAGGAAAGCGTCCCGTGGAGGCCACCACGCCCAAACGGGATGGTCGCAAGCGGCTGATCGAAGCCGGAGGCGGTAGGAAGCGATCCGAGCAGGCCGCTCAGAAGAACTGGGACAGAGAGGATTCGACGGAAGGCGAATCGGTCCCGGATACCGAGACTTCGTAGGAGCGTTTCGAGATGTTGATGCCCAAGAGAACCCGCCACCGCAAGGTGCACCGAGGTCGCAGAAGAGGAGTGGCCAAAGGTGGCACCAAGGTTAATTTTGGTGAATACGGGCTGCAGGCGCTGTCGGCCGGTTGGATCACGGCCCGCCAGATCGAGTCGGCCCGGGTTGCCATTACCCGTGCGGTACGGCGAGGAGGGCGGGTTTGGATCACCATCTTCCCCGATAAGCCGGTCACGGCAAAACCTGCCGAGACCCGGATGGGGTCCGGCAAGGGCAACCCGGAATTCTGGGTTGCGGTGGTGAAACCCGGGCGTGTGATGTTCGAGTTGTCGGGCGTCTCCGAGAGGCAGGCTCGTGAAGCGATGCGCAAGGCGGGGCACAAGTTGCCGATCAGGACCAGGTTTGTCGAGAGGGAGGAATCATGAAGGCTGCCGAGTTGCGGGAACTCAACTACCGGGAGCTGATGGAGAAGCTTGCCGACTCTAAACAGGAGTTGTTCAATCTTCGGTTCCAGTTGGCCACCAATCAATTGGACAACACTGCCCGTCTCAAGGCGGTGAAGAGAACCGTGGCGCGGGTTCTCACCATTCTTCGTGACCGCGAGATACAGCTGTGGTACGCCCAGCAGGAGGAATCGACTGATGAGTGAACGCACCAGGCGGAAGACCAGAGTCGGCGTAGTGGTGTCAGATCGTCGTGAACGCACCATTTCAGTGCAAGTGGCAACCTCTTACAAGCACCCTCGGTATCACAAGGTGGTCCGCAAGAGCAAGTTGTACCATGTCCACGACCAGGAGAACGACGCCCGGTTGGGAGACACCGTTCGTATCGTGGAGACTCGGCCGATCTCCAAGCAGAAGCGCTGGCGGATGACCGAGATCCTGGAGCGCGCCAAGTGATACAGAAAGAGAGCAGGTTGCGCGTAGCAGACAACACCGGGGCTCGCTCGGTGCTGTGTATCGGTCTGCTGGGTGGAACCCGTCGTCGGTATGCCCGGGTGGGTGATGAGATCGTGGTAACCGTCAAAGAGGCGGTGCCCGGGGGCGTCATCAAGAAGGGGGAAGTTGTACGAGCGGTGGTGGTCCGCACCCGCAAAGAACGCCGCCGACCCGACGGAACCTACATTCGGTTCGACGACAATGCCTGCGTGATCATCGATCCGGGGCGTCAACCCCGCGGCACCCGGATATTCGGTCCGGTGGCACGGGAACTGCGGGAGAAGAGATTCATGAGGATCGTATCCCTGGCGCCGGAGGTGCTATGAGGCTTCGGGTTGGAGACCGTGTTAAGGTGATCACCGGCAAAGATGTCGGACAGGTGTCGAGAATCTCCCGGGTGATCCCCAAGATGAACAAGGTGATTGTGGAGGGGGTCAACACGGCCAGGCGTCACCAGCGTCCTCAGAGCGGGACTATGCAGGGGGGAATTATCGACAAGGACATGCCGATCGACGCCTCCAATGTGATGATTGTCTGCCAGGAGTGCGGGCCGACCAAGGTCGGAAAGCGGTTCGACGATCGGGGCAAGCATCGGGTGTGCCGCAAATGTGGAGGTGACTTGTGACCGACAATGGGGCGACACCCCGGCTCAAGGCGCGCTTCTACGACGAGGTTGCCGCTGCCCTCCAGGATGAATTGAGACTCGGCAATCCGATGGAAGTCCCCAGATTGCACAAGATCGTCGTGAACATGGGGATCGGGGAGGCGGTCCGCGACCGCAAACAGGTTGGGGTGGCCATGAAGGAACTTGCCTTGATAACCGGCCAGAAGCCCCGTTTGAACCGTGCCCGCAAGTCAGTAGCCGGGTTTCGGATAAGAAAGGGAATGCCTGTGGGTGTCTCGGTGACATTGCGGGGAGACAGGATGTGGGAGTTTTTCGACCGGGTGATGTCGATCGCCATCCCCCGGGTACGGGACTTCCGAGGAATGAAGCCGTCTTCTTTCGACGGCCGGGGAAACTACTCTTTCGGTTTCGATGAGCAACTGGTTTTTCCCGAAATACACTACGACCAGGTATCCGAGACCAGAGGGATGGACATCACCATCTGCACTACCGCCACGGGTGATGACCACGCCCGTGCCTTCATGTCGGCCTTTGGGTTTCCATTCCGGGTCACCGAATCTTTGTACTAAGGAGTAGTTGTGGCGCGCAAAGCACTGATCGCAAAAGCAAAACGGACCCCCAAGTTCAAGGTGCGGGCCTACAATCGATGCCGGCGCTGCGGCCGTTCCCGCGCTTTCTTGCGGGACTTCGGCATGTGCCGGATCTGCGTGCGAGAACTGGCTTCCCGCGGGGAGTTGCCCGGAGTGAGAAAGGCGTCCTGGTAGCCATGATGACCGACCCTGTCGCCGACATGCTGACCCGCATCCGCAACGGAATATCGGCTCGCCACTCCCGGGTGGAGATGCCTTCCTCACGCCTGAAGGAGCGGATCGCCCGCATCTTGTCCGCTGAAGGCTTCGTGGACGGATTCTCGGTGGCTCCGGTACAGGATGGCAAGCCGCACCGGACATTGAACATCGAACTGCGTTATTCGGAGGTAAAGGCTTCTGCCATCACCGGGTTGCGGAGGATCTCCAAGCCGGGCCATCGCCGCTATAGCCGCGCTGCCGACATCGGCCGGGTGCAGGGGGGCTTGGGCGTGGCGATCGTCTCCACTTCCCAGGGACTGCTAACCGATCGCGAAGCCCGGCGCCGGCGGTTGGGTGGCGAGATCCTGTGTGAGGTTTGGTGATGAGCAGAGTAGGCATGGTGCCCATCCCGATCCCGCCGGACGTCAATATGACGGTGAATGGAGCGGACGTAGTCGTGAAGGGGCCCATGGGAGAACTCTCTCGCACCTTTCATGATCGGGTGAAGGTCGATGTGCACAACGGCCAGGCCGTAGTGACCCGGCGGGACGAGTCCCGGATGTCCCGTTCCCTCCACGGGCTGTCCCGGACTCTGCTGGCCAACATGGTGACCGGGGTGGTGAAGGGATACAGCAAGGAACTCACCGTGGTGGGAGTCGGATATCGAGCGCTACTGCGCGGCTCGAAACTGGTGTTGCAGGTGGGATTCAGTCATCCGGTGGAGATAGATGCGCCCCCCGGCATCACTTTCGAATCCCCGCAGGCCACCCGCATAGTCATCAAGGGCATTGATAAGCAACAAGTCGGACAGTTGGCAGCCGAAATCCGGCGCATTCGCCCTCCCGAGCCCTACAAAGGCAAAGGGATCCGCTACCTCGACGAGAAGGTGCGTCGCAAGGCAGGCAAGGCAGGAAGAATATGAAGGCCACTCGCACCAAAGCCAGGATCCGGCGGCATCGGCGGGTGCGCAAGAAGATCCGCGGCAGTTCCGGGCGCCCTCGGTTGGCGGTGTTTCGTTCTAACCGCTACATCTACGCGCAGGTCATCGATGACGATCGAGGACATACCATCGCGTCGGCGTCATCGTTGGAACCGGGGCTCCGAGGCCGGACCCTGACTGTGGAGACCGCTGAGATGGTGGGTAAGATCCTGGCGCAACGGTGCCGCCGGGCCGGGGTGGACACGGTAGTGTTTGACCGGGGCGGATACCAGTTTGCAGGAAGAGTCAAGGCCTTGGCGGATGCCGCTCGGGCTGACGGGTTGAGTTTCTAGAGGTAGCTATGGCCGACATACAACAGTACGAAGAGCGGGTCATCAAGATCAACCGGGTAGCCAAGGTCGTGAAAGGCGGACGCAGGTTTTCCTTCACCGCCCTGGTGGCGGTGGGTGACGGTGCGGGACGGGTGGGGATAGCTCATGGCAGGGCAAAAGAGGTGCCTGTGGCGATTCAGAAAGCGATGGAGATCGCCCGTCGCACCATGATCACCATCCCCATGACCGGGGCCACCGTGATACACCAGACCATTGGGAAGCATGATGCATCCCGGGTGCTGATCAAGCCGGCCTCCCCGGGTACGGGAGTGATCGCTGGGGGAGCGGTCCGTCAGATCCTGGAAGCGGCGGGAATAAAGGATGCCCTTGCCAAGTCACTGGGTTCTCCCTCTCATCTCAATGTGGCCCGGGCGACTATGAACGCCCTGGCTGGACAACGCCGTCCCGACGACGTGGCCCGCCTGCGAGGCAAGCGTCCCGAAGAGTTCGTTCCTCCCGCCCTGCTGGACGCCTATCGGTCCACGGAAGCGATGCGCGCCGCTCCCAAGTCGGTCCGATGAGTGGGCAGAAGACGCTGCGGATCACGTTGCGACGCAGCGTGATAGGCGAGAAGCCCAAGACCCGCCGGACGGTGCGCGGGCTAGGACTCTGCCGCATAGATCACACGGTGGAACACGCCGACCGGCCCGAAATACGAGGAATGATCCACCGGGTAAGGCACCTGGTGGCAGTGGAGGAATCCGATGTCTGACCGCTTGATGCTTCATGATCTCAAACCTGCGCCGGGATCGCGCAAGACCAAGATCCGGGTAGGCAGAGGGAACGCCGCCCGCCGGGGCCGCAAGGCTGGCCGGGGAACGAAGGGCATAAACGCCCGCAACAAGCTTCGCCCCGGATTCGAGGGAGGCCAGACGCCTCTTTCCAGGCGCCTGCCAAAGCTGAAGGGTTTCAAGAACCCTCACCGTGAGGAGTACACGGTGGTCAACGTCGGGGCTCTCGACAGTTTCGGGGAGGCCGCGGTGATTGGTCCGCAGACTCTTCGGGAGAAGGGCCTGGCCAAACGCCGGGGTCGGATCAAGATCCTGGGCGATGGTGAACTGACCTCGGCGCTTACCATCAAGGCTCATGCCTTCAGTGCCTCGGCTCGCCAGAAGATTGAAGCAGCGGGAGGGAAATGGGAAGTAGTCGGCTGATGGTCTCGGGTGGCCGGCGCTTGGGGGAGCAGCGATGCTGAACATCTACCGGAACATGTTCAAGGTTCCGGACCTTCGGGGCAAGATTCTTTTCACCCTTGCCATCTTCGGGGTCTACCGGTTGGGGGCCACCATTCCCGTTCCCGGGATTGACCTGGAGGCGGTTCAAGCCTTTCAGGAACAGCAGCAGGCCGGGGGAATCTACGGTTTGCTGAACCTGTTCTCGGGTGGCGCCTTGGAGCAGTTCTCGGTCTTCTCACTTGGCATCATTCCCTACATCACCGCTTCCATAATGATGCAGCTTCTGACCGTGGTGATCCCCAAACTGCAAGCCCTGCAGGACGAGGGGGAAGCGGGCCGGAAGGTGATCACCCAGTGGACGCGGTACACCACGGTAGTCCTGGCACTCATCCAGTCCACCGGCTTCACCTACCTCTTCCACGTCGGCCGTTTCACCAACGGCATCGACCTGGTCCCCAACTACACGCCGGGCCGGGTAGCCCTGATTGTCCTGACCATGACGGCCGGGACTGCATTCGTCATGTGGCTCGGTGAGCAGATCAGCCAGCGGGGGATTGGAAACGGGATGTCGCTTCTGATTTTCGTCTCCATTCTCAGCCAGTTCCCCTTCGTGTTCGGTCAGATCTGGGGGCAGACCGCCGCAGTCGGCCTGTTCATGCGCTTTGTGGTGATCATCTTGGTATTCATGGTGGTGATCGTCACCATCATCTATGTCGATCAGGGCCAGCGCCGGATCCCGGTTTCCTTCGCCAAACGGGTGCGAGGGCGCCGGGTGATGGGCGGCCAGAACACCTACATACCGCTGAAAGTCAACACCGCCGGAGTGATCCCGGTGATCTTTGCCACCTCGATGCTTTTGTTCCCATCTCTGATCGTCACCGCCATCCCGTCTGATGCCGCCTTCGTGCAGGCTTTATACCGGTGGGTCGACCAGAACTTGGGCGGCGGCGGCCAGATCAGTTGGTGGTACGTGCTCCTTTTGTTCTCGTTGATAATCTTCTTCACCTATTTCTACAATGCCATCCAGTTCGATCCTGCTCGCCAAGCCGAGATGCTGCAAAGACAAGGCGGATTCATCCCGGGGGTGCGACCCGGAGGGCAGACTGCGTCCTTCCTTAGCAGGATCCTCAACCGGATCACCCTCCCCGGCTCGGTCTTCCTGGCTGTGATAGCGGTGTTACCGGCTCTGGCGGGACTACTGTGGAATATCCCGATCAGTTTTTCCGGGGTGTCCATTCTGATTGTCGTGGGAGTCGCTCTTGAGACGATGAAGCAAATCGAGAGTCAGCTCACCATGCGCAACTACGAGGGCTTTCTGACCTGAGCGGAGAAGGAGAGGGACGATGAGGCTGTTGTTTGTGGGCCCTCCGGGGTCCGGCAAAGGTACGCAGGCGGTCCGGGTAGCGGAGAGTTTGGGCATCCCCCACATCTCCACAGGGGAGATGTTCCGCTCCCATGTCACCCGGGGCACCGAACTGGGGAAGACGGTCAAGGAACTGATGGCGGCGGGAGAGTATGTCCCCGATGAGATCACCGGCAAGATGCTGGCCGAACGTTTGACCCACCCCGATGCTGCCCGGGGATTCATCCTGGACGGTTTTCCCCGCACCATTCCCCAAGCAGAATTGCTCGACGATTTGCTGTCGGAAACACCCTTGGATCGGGTCGTCCTGTTGGCCGTGGACGAAGAGGAACTAATGGCCAGGATGCTCTCGCGAGGCCGGGCTGATGACACCGCAGAGACCATCCGGCGTCGACTGGAAGTTTACGAAAGTCAGACTGCCCCGCTCCTGGACCTCTACGGCCCCAGGGGATTGCTGGAGCGGGTGGATGGGTCCGGTGACATGAATGAGATAACCGGGAGGATCATGGCGGCCCTGCGATGACTCGGCGGCAGCGGCGAACTCCTTGATCACTTTCAAGACACCCGCCCAGTTCAAGAGAATGGAGGTGGCCGGGCGATGCGTGGCGAAGGCACATCAGGCGGTCCGGGAGGCGGCCCGGACCGGGTTGACCACCATCGAATTGAATGAGGTGGCGGAGCGGGTGATCCGTGGCGAGGGATGCGTCCCCTCGTTCCTGGGGTACCGCGGGTTTCCAGCCTCGATCTGCTCCTCGCCCAACGACGTGATCGTTCACGGCATCCCCGACTTACGGAGGCTCCGCTCCGGGGACCTGCTGTCGGTGGATATAGGAGCCATCTATGAGGGATTTCATGCCGACGCCGCTTGCACCTTTGGGGTTGGGGAGTTGTCAAGCGAGGCGTCTGCCCTGTCGGCAACCACCAAAAAGGCCTTGTGGGCGGGCCTGCGTCAGGCTCGCCCCGGAATGCGAATCGGTGACATCGGCGCTGCGGTCGAAGCGGTGGCCCGGCCCAAGGGATACGGGGTTGTCGAAGGTTATGTCGGTCACGGTATCGGCCGTCAGATGCACGAGAAACCAGATGTTCCCAATGTCGGGAGGGCCGGCAAGGGAGTCAAGCTGAGAGTGGGGATGGCTCTGTGTGTGGAACCCATGTTCAATCTGGGCGGCTCCGCCACCAGGGTCGATCCCGATGGTTGGACAGTGCGGACGGCCGACAAGTCCTTATCAGCCCACTGGGAGCACACTGTGGCCCTCACTCCCGACGGCCCCCTGGTGACAACCAATTCGGCTTTGGTTGATTTGTTGGAAGGAGCGAGAAGCTGCTAATATCCATGAAGTTGGCACGAAACACTCCGAATGACTGAAGACGCTTCCGTCGTTCGGGTCCAGGGCACCGTTCTTCAAAACCTTCCGAATGCCACATTCAAGGTGGAGGTTGACGGTGGCTTGGTTGTTTTGGCTCACGTATCGGGGAAAATGCGTATGAGATACATCCGCATTCTTCCTGGTGACCGAGTGGACTTGGAGTTGTCGGCCTACGACCCCACGAGGGGAAGGATCGTCTGGAGATACAGATGAAGGTAAAACCATCGACAAGGAAGATGTGCGAGAAGTGCCGGATCATCCGGCGCCACGGTCGCGTGTGGGTTATTTGTGAAAACCCTCGGCACAAGCAGCGGCAGGGCTGAGCGATGGCCAGAATTGCCGGTGTAGACCTGCCCCGCGACAAGCGGCTGGAAATCTCATTGACCTACATCTTCGGCGTAGGCCGTTCCCGGGCGCTGGAGATCTGTGACTACATGAGAATCGAACCGGGCACCAAGGTGCGGGATCTCACCGAGGAGGAAGCAGCCTCGATCCGGCGTTTCATCGACGCCAACTATCAGGTGGAAGGGGACCTGCGGCGCCAGATCAGCCAGAACATCCGTCGTAAGACCGAGATCAGTTGCTATCAGGGCATCAGACACCGCCGCGGTCTGCCGGTGCGGGGCCAGCGGACCCATACCAACGGCCGGACTCGCAAGGGCAGACGGATCGCAATCGCTGGCAAGAAGAAGCCTGCCAAGCACTGAGAAGCGTTAAAGGACGGAAATGGCCAGAGGACCACAGAAGAGAGTGCGCCGCCGTGAGCGCAAGAACATTGCCCACGCCAAAGCACATATCAAGGCAAGTTTCAATAACACGATCATCAACATCACCGACCAACAGGGCAACACCATCGTATGGACTTCCGGAGGCTCGGTGGGATTCAAGGGTTCGCGTAAATCGACACCCTACGCAGCCCAACTGGCGGCTGAGGAAGCAGCCCGGCAGGCCGGGGAGCACGGCGTCCGCAAGATAGAGGTGATCATCAGCGGAACCGGTCCCGGCAAGGATGCCTGGCGGACCCTGCAGCACATGGGTCTGGAGGTTGCCGGCTCACCTCGCGACGCAACTCCGACCGTTCACAACGGTTGCCGTCCAAAGAAGCGAAGGAGAGGCTGATGGCCCGCCAAACGGGACCCCGCCACAAGGCTTGCCGCCGCGCCCGCCAGTCACTCTGCCAGTCCCGCAAATGCCCGGTGGATCGCCGACCCTATCCCCCTGGAGAGCATGGGCGACGCCGGATCCGAGAGAGTGATTATCTCATCCGTCTGCGAGAGAAGCAGAAACTACGGGCCATGTACGGTGTGTTGGAGCGCCAGTTCCGGGGCTACTATCACAGGGCTGCACGGGGCGAGGGCATTACCGGTACCAGCCTGCTCAGGCTCTTGGAACTCCGCCTGGACAATGTCGTATGGCGCTCCGGTATGGCGGCCACCCGGGCACAGGCCCGTCAGTTGGTGAACCACGGCCACTTTCAGGTCAACGGCGATAAGGTGGACATACCGTCTTATCAGGTGCGACAGGGTGACATCGTCACCTTGAGGGAAAAGAGCATGGAGTTGATCATCGTGCAACATGCCATCGACACCCTCACCCGCAACCTACCCGACTGGCTGACCGTGGATCACGATGCCCGCCGAATCGAAGTCTTCAGCCTGCCCACCCGAGAACAAATCGACACAAACATCAACGAGCAGTTGATCGTTGAGCTCTATTCGAAGTAAACGAAGGGGAGAAGGGGGTTTTTACCATGTTGATAGTCCAACGTCCTGAGATCGTGGAAAAAGAGAAGAGCGAGGTCCGCTCCGAGTTCATGATGGAGCCCCTGGAGCCCGGCTTGGGGCACACCCTCGGCAACACCATCCGGCGCGCCCTGTTGTCCCGCGTACCCGGCGCAGCCATCACTGCTATTCAGATCGAAGGCGCCGATCACGAGTTCACCACTATTGAGGGAGTTGTGGAGGATGTCGTGGACATCATCCTCAATCTCAAGGCTGTTGTGATACGACTGGAAGGAAACGGCCCCGAGCGACTGGCGCTGAAGGCAACAGGGGCCGGGCCTGTTTCGGCAGGTGCCTTCGAGGCGCCGGCCGGTGTGAAGGTGATCAATCCCACCGCTCACATTGCCACTCTTTCGAAGAAGGGTCGCCTGGAGATCGAGGCTTGGGTCCATGCCGGGGTGGGTTACCGGTCTGCCGAGGACAACAAGGAAAAGACCAGCGGCGCGGTGGGTGTGATTCCCATCGATTCGATCTTTTCACCGGTGCGTCGCGTGTTCTACAGAGTGGAGAACACCCAGGTCGGTCAGATGACCAACTACGAGCGACTCATTTTGGATATTGAGACCAATGGATCGATCCGCCCCGCCCAGGCCGTGTCGTCGGTCGGCAAGACCCTGGGTGAATTGGTCGGCCTTTTCGCCGCCGCCGGTGAAGGCATGGGACTGGAATTGGGTGATTTCCCGGTTCCCGAGACGGGAAGCGACGATCTTCATCTCCCCATCGAAGCCCTCGAGTTGTCGGAACGGCCCCGCAACTGTCTCCGGCGGTCGGGGATCGCCACGGTGGGGGATCTGGTGAAGTGCACCTCAGGGCAGTTGCTGGACATTACCAATTTCGGCCAGAGGAGTCTTGAAGAGGTGCAGGAGCGTCTCGACGAGATGGGCCTCAGCCTCAGCGATCAGGAAGCGTCCAATGCCGCGTCCTCCTAGAGGCACGCGCCTGGGGGGTTCTCCCGCCCATCACCGCAGAATGATGGCTAACTTGGCTGCCTCGTTGATTTCTGAAGAGAGGATCACCACCACCCACACGCGAGCCCGGTCGGTTCGGCCCGTGGTGGAGAAGCTGATTACCCGGGCGCGTAAGGGTGATCTGCATTCGCGACGGATCGTTTTGAAGACCATTGGAGACACCGAGGTGGTGACCAAACTGTTCGATAAGGTGGCGCCCCGCTACAACCACCGTCCGGGTGGCTATACACGCATCGTCAAGTTGGGTCCCCGACGCGGAGACGGTGCGGAGATGGCCGTCATCGAATTGGTTTGAGCGCCGATGCCTCGGTGCTGAACCCCAGCATCGAGCGATGACTGTTCTTCGCCAGGCGGCGTCCGCCGCCCTGTTCAGGAAGAACGTGGTCTTCGACATCTACTTGAATCACCAGGCCACCGCGGACGCGGCCTTGTTGATCGTTGGATTCAGGGTGATTGACTATCTCTGGAGAGTTGTCCTGGACGGACGGGGGTTCTCACTGTTGGGGCTGGTGCTCTGGCCCGTGGGGTCACTGATGGTGTGGATTGTCCGAGCAGGTGTCTGTTTGCTGGTGGGCAAGCTCCTCTTCAGGAAGGACTCGCGTATGGCGACCATCATGCGCCTGCAGGGATTCTCCTACCTGCCGCTGGTATTGACCTTCCTTCCCGGATCGATAGGGTTGATTGGCATTCTCTGGTTTCTGGCGCTGCTGGTGTTCACCACCGCGGAGGCCATGGAGTTGACGTGGTGGCAGTCTGCAGCGACGATTGCGGTCAGCGTGGTGGGGCTTTACATCCTCAGCCCACTGATCTGGGGTGCCTACCGGCTGTTCTGAATGGCGCCGGCAAAACGAGGCTGAAGTGTTCTGCTACCGACTGGACCTGGCCTATGAGGGAACCGACTTCCACGGCTTTGCACGGCAGCCGTCGGTGAGGACCGTGCAAGGGGAGTTGGAAAAAGCCCTTTCCCTGCTTCTTCAAGAAGACGTGCGCACCACCTGCGCAGGACGCACCGATGCCGGAGTCCACGCTCGCCGTCAGGTCGTCAGTGTGGCACTGTCCCGGCCCGTTGATGCCGAAGCTGCACTGATTCGCTCTCTTAACCGGCGTCTGCCCCCCGACATCTCCGTTCACAGGGTGTCTAGAAAAGACGAAGGATGGAGCGCCCGGTTCTCCGCACGGTGGCGCTCTTACCGGTACTTCGTTGACACCCACTCTGTGGGGAACCCGCTCACCCGCCGCCAGGTTTGGCAGATGGGTTTCCCCCTCGACATGGAAGCCATGAACGCCGCCGCCGGGCATCTGGTGGGGACTCACGATTTTGCTTCTTTCTGTCGGGCCGCGGAAGGCCGGTCCACGATCAGAGAGGTGCACCATGCCTGCTGGACGACGACGGAGCCGGACAGCCTGCGGTTCGACATCCGGGCTTCCGCATTCTGTCACCAGATGGTGAGATCCCTGGTGGGTTGGTGCGTCGAAGTGGGCCGAGGCCGCCGTCGAGCGGTTGAGACGCCGGATGTATTGGCGGCCCGCTCCCGCCAGGCGGCGGGTCCGGTGGCGCCTCCTCATGGCTTGATACTGTGGGAGGTAGGTTATTGATGACGCGAAGACGTCCAAGGAGTTGCTGGTGGGAATGAAGGCCGTGTTATTTGACGCTGGGGGGACCCTGGTGCTACAGCATCCTGATCTGATGAGCGAGGTCCTGGGGGTGGACATGGACCAGGATTCCTGCTTCAAGGCTCACTACCTGGCCATGGACGCCTATTCGCGGCTCCATTGCGCCGGGACCCGTCGCCATGGATGGGAGTGGTGGCTGGAGCATTACTTCACCACTCTGCGGGTTCCTTCACCTTCTGAGGCAGGTCCCAAGATCCGGTTCGGACACGGTATGTGGAGTCTGCCTATCCAAGGCGTGGAGGAAGGGGTGTCAAGGTTGCTGGATCATGGAATACGGTGTGCAGTCATCTCCAATTCCGACGGGTCGATTCGCCGATCCCTGACAGAGGCAGGTCTCTCCCACCTGTTTGAATTCGTGATCGACTCATCGGAGGTGGGCTGTAGAAAGCCGCAGCGTGAGATCTTCGAGATGGGCGTTGAGGAACTGGGCGGTGTTGCCCCCGGTGAGGTGGCTTATGTGGGTGACTCCGTTTTTCACGATGTGAACGGGGCGCTGCAGGCCGGATACGGACAAGCCTGGCTGGTTGATCCATTGGATCTGTATCCCGATCACACCATGAGAGTGGTGTCAGTCGCGGCTATCGGGGAAGCCCTGCAGTTATAGATGGTAGAGGGGCCGATCCGTTTTTGATCTGGGGCCGGATGGTTTTATCATTAGGGGGCCGAGCCGACCATTCGGTTCAGTTCGGCTTTCTTATATCTAGATGGAGTTTGGCTTGACGGCGCGAACGACACCTGTAATCTCCAAAACCTATTCTCCCTCCGCGGAGCACACGACACCCGACTGGTGGGTGGTGGACGCTTCAGACCTTCCGCTGGGTAGGTTGTCGTCGGAGATAGCGAAGGTGATTCGCGGCAAACACAAGCCGACCTTCGCTCCTCATGTCGATGGAGGGGACTTCGTGGTGGTTGTCAACGCCGAACGGGTAGGACTGACTGCTTCCAAGAGCGAGCAAAAGGTGTATTACCGCCATTCCGGCTATCCGGGTGGGATCAAGGCCGAGTCCTTCCAGTCGCTTATCAAGCGGCGACCGCAAGAAGTGATCGAGCGAGCCGTGCGGGGAATGCTTCCCAAGAACCGGCTGGGAAGAAAGATGTTTCGCAAACTCAAGGTTTATGCAGGACCCTCCCATCCCCATGCTGCCCAAAAGCCTGTGGCTCTGGAGTTCAATATTCGTAAGGTGGACAATAGATGAGTGCTCCGTTGGTCCAAGCGACCGGACGTAGAAAAGCATCCGTGGCACGGGTAAGGCTCTACGAGGGAAGTGGTCAAATCACTCTGAACCAGCGGCCTATCGAGGATTATTTTCCCACCATCGCCCGTCGTATCCGGGTCCTGGAGCCCCTTGAAGTGACCAGCACCAGGGGTAGGTATGATGTCAATGCCACTCTTCACGGCGGAGGCGTCACCGGGCAGGCCGACGCGCTGCGGCTGGGGATTGCCCGCGCTATAGCTGAAGTGGAGCCCGGCTTGCGACTCACCCTCAAGAGGCAAGGATTGCTTCGCAGGGACGCTCGTGTGGTGGAGCGCAAGAAGTACGGCCTGAAGAAAGCCCGCCGCGCTCCCCAGTACACCAAGCGCTGACCTCCGGTCCGCCGGAAGGCGCCAACGCCAAACGTGGACCCGGTGGGACGCAAAAGCCTGTTCGGCACCGACGGGATAAGGGGAATCGCAGGTCGCGACCTCAGTGCCGGCCTGGCTTACGAGGTGGGAAGGGCAACCGGAGAGGTGGCCGCCCAAGGCAAGGTGTTGGTGGGGATGGACACCCGGCCCTCTGGTCCCGAGTTGTCCCATGCACTGCGGGCGGGGTTGGAGAGCACCGGTTTGCATGCGGTGGATCTGGGCGTGATGCCGGCAGGGGGAATCAGTCACTTGACCGCTGCGACTCGGGCAGCCATGGGAGTGGTTATCTCCGCTTCTCACAACCCTGCTCCTTATAACGGCATAAAACTGCTCGGCTCCGATGGCGCCAAGCTGTCAGACCGGATGGAAGCCGAGATCTCCTCCCGGGTCAGACCTGTCGACCGGGGATGGTCACCCGTCCGCAACGGCGTCGGATCGGATTGGGTCGCAGGCATGGACGCCTACCTGGAATGGCTGGCCGGGACCGTCTCTGCGGACCTGTCGGGACTCTCTGTAATGGTCGACTGCGCCAACGGGGCTGCGTACCAAGCTGCTCCGAGGGTCCTTCGAATGCTGGACGTGGACACCGAGACGACCGCCGACGGCAGGGACGGGTCGACAATAAACCACGGGTGCGGCGCCACCCATCCTCAATGGGTGGCTTCCCAGGCGGGGGGCCGGATCGGATTGGCGCTGGATGGAGACGCAGACCGCCTGATTGCCGTAGACGAAACGGGATTCGTAGTGGACGGAGACTTTCTGATGGCAATCCTGGCCCGACACCTGCTTCGCCAAGAGCGACTTGAACCCCCGCTGGTGGTGGCCACAGTGATGTCCAACCTGGGATTTCGGACCGCGATGTCTTCGCTGGGGATAGACACCGTCCAGGCCAAGGTGGGAGATCGTTATGTTCGTGAGGAAATGATCAGGCGGGGCGCCGTGCTGGGAGGCGAACAGTCCGGGCACATCATTTTCGGCGACCTGGCTGTGACCGGCGACGGCCTGCTCACCGCCCTGCAACTCCTGGAGGTGGTGGCGTCCACCGGCCGCACCCTGGTTGCCCTCCGGACGGAGGCGATGCGTCGTTATCCGCAGGTGCTGATCAATGTGGAGGTCGCCGATCCGAGCCGAGTGAAGGACATCGCCGGAATCTGGGAGAAGGTATCCAGGGTTGAGGTCGAACTGGCCGACGCAGGAAGGGTGCTGGTGCGGCCCTCCGGCACCGAGCCGTTGGTAAGGGTGATGGTGGAATGCCTTGAGTCGGAGCTCGCCGACCGTTATGCTCAGGAATTGGCCGGGTCTATTGCCAGGGCCATGAACAATCCGATCTGAGAAAGGAGACATTCCCAACCCTGCAACGTAGCGTTCAGCGGAGCTTTTAGTAGACAAACAAGCGCCAGGCCTCTTGGTCCGCCGGTTGGCGGATTCCGGAGGTGACGAGGAGGAAGGCGATCGAACCATTCGGCGGATGCCTTCCCGGCCACCACGGTCGTGACGATCGGAGCAAATCCCACCGGTGACGGCGGGGACAAACACCGGTCGAGGTGGAACCTTCCGCAGTGCGCGTGCTGTTCAGGGTGCGGGGATCAAATGCGATCATGTGCGGAATAGTTGGCTATGTGGGGCCCCGCCCCGCCCGAGAACTGCTTTTGGGGGGTTTGGCCCGACTGGAGTACCGCGGTTATGACTCGGCAGGATTGGCGATCGGTCAGAACGGTGCTCTTAGAAGTGTCCGTCAGGTAGGGAAGATTGCCGATCTGGCCGCGGTGGTCGACGACGGTTCGGAGTCATTTCCGGGAAGCTACGGAGTGGGGCACACCCGATGGGCGACTCACGGCGCTCCCACCACGCCCAACGCGCATCCTCATTTCGATTGCACCGGGGAAGTGGCCATCGTTCACAATGGGATTATCGAGAACTGGGTGGAACTGAAGGCCTGGTTGGAAGGGCGGGGGCACGGCTTTGCCTCCGACACAGACACGGAGGTCGCCGCCCATCTGATCGAGGAGATGTCAACGCTTCCTCTGGCCCAGGCGGTGGCCGAGGTGCTGAGTCGCTGTGAGGGGGCCCTGGCTCTAGCTGTGATTCGGCGTTCCGATCCGGGTTTGGTGGTGGGGGGCCGAAAAGGCAGTCCCCTGGTTATCGGCCGGGGATCGGGAGAGAATTTCCTGGCCTCTGATATTCCCGCCTTCATAGCCCATACCCGGCGCATGATGGTGGTTCCCGAAGATCGCGTGGTCGAGGTCCGCTCGGACTCGGTACGCATCACCGACCTCTCCGGGGTGGAGCAGGAACCCGAGGAACAGGATGTGGAGTGGGACATGGAGGCCGCCGAGAAGGGCGGGTATCCCACGTTCATGCTCAAGGAGATATACGAGCAACCCCAAGCTGTTGCGGAGACACTGTTGGGGCGCATCGGTCCAACCGGCGAACCCATGCTCGACGGCACCGGGTTGAACGCCGAGGTCGCCAAGGATGTTGACAAGGTGTTCGTGGTTGCCTGCGGCACCTCCTATCACGCCGGGATGATGGCCAAGTACGCCTTGGAGCGCTGGGCAAAGATCCCGGTGGAAGTTGACCTCTCGTCGGAGTTTCGCTACCGCGATCCGGTCCTCAACCCCCGTTCGCTGGTGATAGGAATCAGCCAGTCGGGGGAGACCGCCGACACGCTGGGTGCAGTCCGCTACGCGCGTGGGCAGGGAGCCAAGGTGGCTGCTGTAACCAACGTGGTCGGATCGTCGCTGGCCAGGGAGGCGCACATTGTGCTTCAAACCCGGGCCGGTCCTGAGATCGGGGTTGCGGCTTCCAAGACCTTCATCGCCCAGATGGCCCTCCTTCAACTCCTGGGTTTGCACATGGCGATAGAGAGAGGTGTGATGACGACCGCCCAGGCAAGTGGTCCTGTGAACGCCTTGCGCAGCCTGCCGGATCGGTTGGAGGAAGTGTTGGAACTCTCCGATGAGATGCTGGAATTGGCTAACCGGTGGCGCGATGTGCGGGACTTCTTCTTCCTGGGGAGGTCCGTTGATTACCCGGCCGCGCTGGAAGGGGCATTGAAGCTGAAGGAGTTGGCCTACGTGCGAGCCGAGGGCTATGCGGCCGGAGAGATGAAGCACGGTCCGATTGCTCTGATCGAGCCGGGAGTGGTGGTGTTCGGAGTGGCGACCGACCGGCGCCTGCGTTCCAAGATGTTCTCGAATCTGTCGGAAATGAAAGCGCGGGGCGGTACGGTGGTGACTCTGGTCGGTGAGGAGGATGTGGGCGAAGCGGCGGTCACCTCCGACCTTGTGATCCCGCTTCCTGAGGATGCCGCTCTGATCGGCGCGGTCCTGGCGGTAGTCCCCCTGCAACTGTTCTCCTATCATCTCGCCACCATCAAGGGCCTCAATGTCGATCAACCCCGTAATCTGGCCAAAACGGTGACCGTGGAGTAGGGACAAGAACCTGCAGGGGCCCGCATCTGGTGGTCCAGGGTATTTACCTGCGGGTCTGGGAATACTGGCATTCCCGGGTAAGCCTGGCGGGTCGCCGAGCCCACAACAGAACCAACTTCGGGGACCGCTAAGGGTCGTCAGGTAGCATCATCGGGGTGAGAATCATTGGCATGGGAGTGGACCTGACTCCTATTGACCGGGTCAGGTCGATGCTGGAGCGATATCCGCGATTTCGTGAGCGGTGTTTCACCCCGCACGAGCGGGAATACGCCGATCGGTTTCAAAAGCCGGAGAGCCGGTTCGCTGCCAGGTTTGCCGGGAAGGAGGCGGTTATGAAGTCACTGGGGACTGGCTGGAGACGGCTGCGCTGGACCGACATAGAGATCACCGGCGGTGGCAGGCCACGCGTGAACCTGTCGGGAACTGCTCTGCGTCATGCCGAGCGCCTGGGTGTCACCGAGGTGCAGGTGACTATCACCCACACCAACGACACCGCTTTGGTGATGGCGCTGGCGCTCGGCGAGCACTAGGGATCCCATCATGGGAGTGAGGTTGGCCAGGGGAACAGGCGAGTGAAACCGGTCATTACCCCTGAAGAGGCCTCTCGATTGGACCAGGACAGCCCGGAGCCGGTTGAGATCCTGATGGAGCGGGCGGGGTGGGCGGTGGAGATCGCCGCGGCGCGGATGGGAGTGGGCTACGGGAGTCGGGTGGCGGTTCTGGTGGGGCCGGGAAACAACGGCGGAGACGGCTATGTGGCGGCCGGCCTGCTGCGTCGTCGGGGAGCGGCGGTGAGCGTGTACCGGTTGAAAGGGCCCAAGACCCAGGCGGCCTGCTGGGCGATGTCGAGAGCTGTGGACGCAGGAGTGGAGATCAAGGACTTGGCGCCGCCCCCGGGGGGAGTCGACCTGGTGGTGGACGCGGTGTTCGGTGGTGGGTATCGGGGACGATGTCCACCCGAACTGGAAGCGTGGATGGACTGTCCGGCGCCGGTTCTGGCGGTTGACTTCCCCTCCGGACTGGATCCAGGCACGGGCCGAGTGGGGGATCGAGCATTCTCAGCCCAACGTACCGTTACCTTCCAGGCCCTCAAGACCGGACATCTGCTGGGAGAGGGGCCCGATTATTGCGGCAAGGTCGAGGTCGCCGATATCGGCTTGGTCGGGGCGAGACCAGCCATGCTATTGGCCGAGAAAGAGGATTGCCCGCGACCGGGCCGATCCCGGGTTGCCCACAAATGGAGTGCCGGCTCGGTGATCGTTGTGGGAGGATCGAGGGGAATGACCGGGGCGGCCGTTCTGGCAGGCCGCTCCGCCCTTCACGCCGGGGCGGGGGCCGTGGAACTGATGGTCCCGGGCGGTTGCCAGTCGCTGGTCGCGGGAGTTGTCCCTGAACTCTTGACAGTTGGTTTGGGAGAAGGCCGGCATTTCTCCGTTTCTCATGCGGATGCCTGCCTGGCCCGGGCTGCCCGGTTCGACGTGATGGTGATCGGTCCCGGCATCGGCAGGACTGAGGAGACCAGAAAGTGGGCCAGACGAGTGATTACCGGGCGGGCCGGAGCCTTGGTTGTGGATGCTGACGCCTTGCGAGCCGCTGATGTGGACCTGCTATCCCGGCGGAGGCATCCCACGGTGATCACTCCCCATCGGGGTGAATTGGCGTCATTGACAGGCCCTGATCCCGGTCTGGCCGAAATACAGAGCTTGGGGAGGGCCGGAGTGGTGGTGTTGGGCAAAGGCAATCCGACGTTGGTGTGCGACGCAACCGAAAGCTGGGTGGTGAAGGAAGGTGGCCCTGAACTTGCCACGATCGGCTCGGGAGATGTCCTGGCCGGATGGTTGGGTGCCCTCTGGGCACGCGGCTTGTCACCGTCTGCTGCTGCCCGTTCAGCCGCTTTCTGGCATGGTCGGGCGGGCGCCGCCCTCGCCTCCCGGCGAACGGTTACTGCCGATGCGCTCGCCGAAGAGGTTGGTAGGTGGGCATGGGAGGGGTTAACGTGAGCAGGCCGTCCTGGGTTGAGGTTGACCTGCGGGCGGTGGCTCACAACGTGCGACAACTGGTGCGACATGTCGGTGGAGCCGCGTTGTGCGCGGTGGTGAAGGCCGACGGATACGGCCACGGCGCTCCGCAGGTGGCCAAGGCAGCAGTGGCAAATGGTGCTGTCTGGGTGGCGGTAGCCACGGTGGAGGAGGGGGTCCAACTGCGTGATGAGGGGATCGACACCCCTGTGCTGCTGCTCTCCGAACCGCCCCCCGATGACCACAAGGATGTGATCGCCCACCAGATCACTCCCACGGTCTACAGCCTCGCCACCATCGAACAACTGGCCTCCACCGCTCTTCGCCTCGGAACGGGATACCTGGCTGTTCACCTTAAGGTGGACACCGGGATGCACAGGGTGGGAGCACCGCTTCGAATGCTCCCCGAACTCGTCCACAGGGTGGTTGAAACAGGGGTGCTGCGGGTGGGTGGACTGTGGAGCCACTTCTCCGTTGCCGACAGCGACCCCGACTACACCACCGCCCAGATCCGCACCTACCTGCGTGCCGTGAGTCATGTACCCTCGGTCGTCACGGGTGGTGGGCCACCGCCGCTAAGGCATCTTGCGAACACACCGGGGGCGCTCTTCCACCCCGAGTCACATCTTGACATGGTTCGAACCGGTCTGGGGATCTACGGCCTCTACCCCCGTCCTTGCGCCGAGGAAATCATAGATCTTCGTCCGGTGATGAAGATCGTGTCGCACGTCTCCCATGTGCTACGGCACCCGGCAGGATCCCGACCCTCTTACGGGCGAATGCGTCCATTGGCCGATGCATCGGCGGTGGCCACTATTCCGATCGGTTATGCCGACGGCGTACCCCGAATGATCTCCGAAGGCGGTGAGGTCTTGATCGGGGGTCAGCGCTTTCCCCTGGCCGGTCGGGTAACCATGGACCAATTGTTGGTGGAGGTCGGCGGCCATCCTGTCGCGGTGGGTGATGAGGCGGTGTTGGTGGGTCGTCAGGGAGAGCAACTGCTAAGTATCGATGACTGGGCCAGGCTGTCCGATACAATCAACTATGAAGTCGTCAGTCGGATTGGTCCTCGCTTGCCCAGACGCTATATCTCATGAACCCAACGGATTTCCCTCTCGCTCTCGCCTATGACGATGTCCTGCTGGTGCCGCGACGTTCCGCGGTTGGTTCCCGCCAGGAGGTGAGTCTGGCAACTCGGCTCAGCCGCCGACTCAACCTGGAACTGCCGGTGATTGCTGCAAACATGGACACGGTATGCGAATGGGAGATGGCGGTGGCCATGGCGCGAATGGGGGGAGTGGGGATCATTCATAGGTTTCTGCCAGTGCAGAATCACGCCCGGCAGGTGGAAAAGGTCAAACAGGTCGGCGAGGACCTTTTGGTCGGGGCCGCTTTGGGTGTCGGCGGGGACATGACGCTGCGCGCCAAGAACTGCGTCGCCGCCGGGGTCGACGTACTGGTTCTGGACATTGCCCACGGGCATGCCGAGCACTCTCTGAATGCAGTGCGGATCCTAAAGGACGAGTTTCCCGAAGTAGACCTGATCGCTGGAAATATCGCAACTGGTGAGGGGGCGGTGGACCTGGTGGAGGCAGGAGCGGATGCAGTGAAGGTGGGAGTGGGCCCCGGGGGGGTGTGCACCACTCGGGTGGTGACCGGCGTGGGAGTGCCCCAGGTGAGCGCCCTCTACGATGTGGTGAGATCCGGGGTGGATGCTCCCATCATCGCTGATGGCGGGATCCGGGCCGGCGGTGACATAGCAAAGGCTTTGGCTTTGGGAGCCGACTCGGTGATGATCGGAAGTCTGTTGGCCGGAACCCGGGAGAGTCCCGGGGAAGTGGAGGAGACCTCCACAGGCCCGGTCAAGAGAGTGCGGGGAATGGCGTCACTCGAGGCGGCGGTGCTGCGGGCCGCCCGACGGGGCGCGGAACTGGAGGACGAGTATTTCGAGCACCGTTCGCCGGAGGGCATCGAACGAAGAGTTGCTTATCGGGGGACTGCCGAGGAGGTGATCCGGTCGCTGATGGGAGGGGTGCGAAGCGCCATGAGCTATCTGGGGGCTACCGACCTGGGGACCTTTCAGCGCAACGCCCGCTTTGTAAGGACCACTCCAGCCGGATTGGCCGAGAGTCATCCTCACGCCTCCGCGGGTCGTTAGGGGTCTATGCAGGAACTGGTGGAGTTGGGGGCCCGGGCGAGGGTATGCACCGACTGCCGACTCTCCGAATCCCGGACACGGGTGGTATTCGGGGTGGGCAGACACGATGCGCAGGTCATGATGGTGGGAGAGGCGCCGGGAAGGAATGAGGACCTGCAAGGGGAGCCTTTCGTCGGCGCCGCCGGTAATCTGCTCAATCGACTGCTCGCAGAGGTGGGGATGCAACGGGAGGATGTGTACATTGCCAATGTCCTCAAGTGCCGACCCCCCAACAATCGAGATCCGCGCCCCGATGAGATAGCGGCCTGCAAGGGGTATTTGAGCCGGCAACTCGATCTGGTGGATCCCCCGGTGGTGATGACCCTGGGAAACTTCGCCACCCAACTTCTGCTACGGACTACCACCGGCATCAGCCGGATGCGGGGCCGCAGCTATAAGTGGTGGAGGGATAAGATCCTGATACCAACCTTTCATCCGGCGGCCGCGCTGCGGGGAGGAGACCGGGTGACCGATCAGATCCGTGAGGACTTGGCCTTGATGCGCTCGGTCCTGGACTCGTTGGATACCGGGAAGGGAGTTGAAGCCGAACCGGAGCAGTTGGGCCTGTTCTGATGGCTATCCGGGTGGCTTGTCCCACCGCCGACCACACTTATGCGGTGGCGACGCGTCTGGCTCCGTTGCTCAGGGCGGGAGATGTGATCACTCTCTCCGGTCCTCTGGGCTGTGGAAAGACCCTGTTCACGGGCGGCCTGGCGGCCGCTCTGGGAGTGGATGGTCCGGTACCCAGCCCCACTTTCGTGTTGGCCCGGCACTACGATGACGGCTTCCTGCCGCTGGTCCATGCAGACGTATACCGCCTGGGTTCCTACAACGAGTTCTTGGATCTGGGGGTGCTGGACGCGGCCGCCGAGGGAGTTCTGGTCGTGGAGTGGGGAGAGGCTGTTGAAACTTTGCTTCCCGAGCACCTGCTGATCCGCTTTGAAGTGGAGCGCGATGGACAGCGGGTGCTCTCTTTCCACGCCCCGTCATCCTGGGAAACCCGGCCGCTGCAGGAAGTGACCCCATGAAGATCGCGGCCATAACCACTTCAACCCCGGCGGCTTCGGTGGCGCTGGCCGAAGGCCGAAGGGTGGTTGCCTCGGCTGAGAGCGTGAATGCCCGGGGACACGCCGGGTTCGTGGTGGCTGCCCTGGACTTCTGCGTAAGGTCGGCCGGATGGTCTCCCGGTGACATAGAGTCGGTGGTGGTTGATGTGGGTCCGGGTCTCTACACCGGGATCAGGGTGGGGGTCTCGGTTGCCCAGGGCATCGGAGCCTCGGTGGGGGCCCAGGTGGCGTCAGCCAGTTCCCTGGATGCTCTGGCGCTTAGGGCCGCCACCGGGCACAGACGGATTTTCGCGGTGGTGGATGTGCGGCGTGGAGAGGTGGCGGTGGCCGGCTACCGCCCGGTGCCGGGCGGGGTAATTCGCGATCATCCGGCGGAATTGACCACCCGGGAGCGGTTCCTGGCCATGCTCAGCACCTTGAGGGAGCAGATATTGCTGGTGGGAGACACCGCCGCACTGGGTAGGGGAGCACTGTCAGGTCTGCAGGGAATGCGGGTGGGTCGGCCCCGCTATCCCAGTGCAGAGGCGATCGCCGAGGCGGGCTTAGGGATCCTCGAACGGGGCGAAGCGCCCCATCCCGACGCGGTGCGCCCCAAGTATCTGCGGGATGCCGATGTCAACATCAATTGGGAGCGCCTGCGCTCTCCGTTCCACTGGAAGGATCAGCGGTGATTGAGATCGTTCCTCTGACCACGGACATCCTCGATGAGGTGGTGGAGATCGAGCGGAAGGTCTATCCCACCCCGTGGACCAAAGAGACATTCAGCGAGGAAATGGCCGCTCCCCGCCGGACCTACCTGGTGGCCCGGTTGGACGGTGAGGTGATCGGATATGCCGGAATGATGTTGGTCGCCGACGAGGCTCACGTCACCTCGGTGGTGACCCTTCCTGAACGTCGCAGGGAACGAGTGGCTTCCCGTTTGATGCTGCGTCTCGCCTACCAGGCAGTAGAGGAAGGGGCCCGGAGTCTCACTTTGGAGGTGCGTTCCTCCAACAAGGGAGCCCAAGCCCTGTACCGGCGTTTTGGAATGGCGCCGGTGGGAATACGGAAGAAATACTACGTTTCAGAAGACGCTTTGATCATGTGGGTTCACGACCTCGACAGCCCCGAGTATCGCCAGCGGTTGGATCAGATCTCGGCGGACCTGCGATGAGTGGGCTGATCCTGGCCTTTGAGACCAGTTGTGACGAGACGGCGGTGGCGGTGGTGGAGGGAACCCGCGCGCTGTCCAATGTGCTCTCCTCCCAGGTGGATCTGCATGCCCGGTTCGGCGGGGTGGTACCCGAGGTGGCGGCTCGCGCCCATGTGGAGGCGATCAGGGGGTTGACCCACCGCGCTCTGCTATCGGCGGGAGTGCATCTCAACGACGTTGCCGGGGTGGCGGCCACTGAAGGGCCGGGCCTGGTCGGCGCCCTCCTGGTGGGCCACTCTTTTGCCAAGGCATTGGCCTGGTCCCGCGGATTGCCCTTCCTGGGCGTCGATCATATGGAGGGTCACTTGTTTTCACCGCTCTTGGAGTTTCCCGACTACCAACCGCCGGCGGTGGTGCTGCTGGCGTCGGGGGGGCACACCCAGTTGGTCCACATGCGGGACTGGGGCGATTATCAAGTCTTGGGAGAGACAGTTGACGACGCCGCCGGAGAGGCGTTCGACAAGCTGGCCCGGGTGATGGGAATGGGGTTTCCCGGTGGGCCGGCCATCGATCGGGCTTCCGACCAGGGGGATCCGGCCGCCATCAGGTTTCCCCGCGCCATGCCGCACCGTCGCCACCACTTTTCCTTCTCGGGTCTGAAGACGTCGGTGATCACCTATCTGGAAAAAGCGGCCCGTAGGGATGAACTGCCTGACCGAGCCGATGTCGCCGCCTCGGTCCAGGAGGCAATAGTTGACGTGTTGGTTCAAAAGACTCTCAATGCGGTGGAGGACACCGGCGTGAAGGTGGTCGGCGCCGGGGGCGGAGTGCTGGCCAACCGGCGCTTGCGGCAGAAACTGGCCGAGGCTGCCTCACAACGGGGCTTGAGCATGTACCTGCCCTCTCCGAAACTGTGTGTGGACAACGGCGCCATGATCGGCGCCGCGGCGGCCTATCGGCTGGGGCAAGGGGAGGTTACCTCTTGGGGAGCGGGTGTCGATCCCGGCATGCGACTCGGCTTCCCGTAAGACGAAAGACTCCCAGGTTATCTCGATTAGCACTCTCGACCTGAGACTGCTAGAATCAAAGTATCTCTAGGAGGGTCTCCAGACGGAGACCTCTTCTGTAAGTCCAGAAAGGAAGGAGCCACTATGAGGCTGGTGCCTCTTGGTGATCGGGTGGTCGTGGAGCCCGACGAGGATCAGGATATGAGGACCCCGTCAGGCCTGGTGATTCCCGATACGGCCAAGGAAAAACCCCAGATGGGGAAAGTAGTAGCGGTAGGTCCAGGTCGACGGAACGACGACGGAGAGCGGACGCCGGTGGATGTGAGCGAGGGCGACAAAGTCCTCTATTCCAAGTACGGCGGCACCGAGGTAAAGATCGATGGGATTGAATACCTGGTGCTCTCTGCCAACGATCTGCTGGCCGTAGTCAAGTAGTTCAGGGAGGCAGTGTAAAACAATGGCAGCTAAGAACCTGAGATTCAATGAAGATGCCCGTCGCGGCCTGGAGGCCGGCGTCAACAAGTTGGCTGATGTGGTGAAGGTCACCCTCGGCCCACGCGGTCGCAACGTGGTTTTGGAAAAGAAGTGGGGAGCACCCACTATCACTAACGATGGTGTCACTATCGCCAAAGAGGTGGAGTTGGAAGACCCGTGGGAGAACATGGGCGCCCAACTCGCCAAGGAAGTGGCCACCAAGACCAATGACGTGGCCGGTGACGGAACCACCACCGCCACCGTCCTTGCCCAGGCCATGGTGCGGGAAGGGCTACGCAATGTGGCCGCCGGCGCCAATCCCATGGGGCTCAAGCGAGGTATCGAGCAGGCAGTAGGCAAGGTTGTGGAGTCGATCGAGTCGCTGTCGCGTGACATCGAGACTTCCGAGGAAATCGCTCACGTGGCCTCCATCTCGGCCAACAACGACTCCAGCATCGGCTCTACCATCGCCGAGGCCATGGAGAAGGTCGGCAAGGATGGCGTGATCACTGTGGAGGAAGGTCAGACCTTCGGTTTGGAGCTTGAATTCACCGAGGGCATGCAGTTTGATAAGGGCTACATCTCCCCCTACTTCATCACCGACCCCGAGCGCCAGGAAGCAGTGCTGGATAATCCTTATGTGTTGATTGCCAACCAGAAGATCAGCTCGGTCAACGACCTGTTGCCGGTGCTGGAGAAGATCATGCAGGGCGGCAAGTCCGTGCTGGTTGTCGCCGAGGATCTGGAGGGCGAGGCCCTCGCCACCCTGGTGGTGAACAAGATCCGCGGGACCTTCTCGTCAGCCGCGGTCAAGGCACCGGGATTCGGCGAGCGTCGCAAGGCCATGCTGCAGGACATTGCCATCCTCACCGGTGGCACCGTCATCTCCGAAGAGGTCGGTCTGAAGCTCGACAGCGTCTCCCTCGACATGCTGGGACGCTGCCGTAAAGTGGTGATCTCCAAGGACAACACCACCATTGTGGATGGCTCCGGCACGGACGTGGACGTTCGGGCCCGCATCGCCCAGATCGAGCGGGAGATCGAGAACACCGATTCGGATTGGGACCGCGAGAAGCTGCAAGAGCGTCTCGCCAAGCTTTCCGGCGGTGTGGTGGTCATCAAGGTCGGCGCCGCCACTGAGGTGGAGCTCAAAGAGAAGAAGCATCGCATCGAAGATGCCGTCTCGGCCACCCGCGCCGCGGTGGAGGAAGGTGTGGTCCCTGGGGGCGGAGTTGCTCTGCTTCGGGCCCAGACCGCCATCGACGAACTTGGCGACGGACCCGCTGACGAGCGGACCGGTCGTTCCCTGGTACGTCGAGCCATCGAGGAGCCGATTCGCCAGATCGCCTTCAATGCTGGTTTTGAAGGTGGCGTAGTGGTGGAACGGGTGCGCAACGCCGACACCAACATCGGCTTCAACGCAGCCAGCGGTTCCTACGAGGACCTGATGGGGTCGGGCATCATCGACCCTGCCAAGGTCACCCGTTCGACCCTGCAGAACGCCGCGTCCATCGCTGGTCTGCTCCTGACCACCGAGGCGTTGATCGCCGAGGAGAAGGAAGACAAGCCACCCATGCCAGGTGGCCCTGAGCACGGCGGCCACGGAATGGACTTCTAAGTTCCACGACTAGGACCTAAGCCAATGAAGGGACCCCCGTTGCGGCGGGGGTCCCTTTCTTTAGTGATGCCTTGACACCCTCAGGGGGGTGCAGTTAAGGTTGGGAATGCTTGTGGACCAGCCGAGGTTTGAGACAGGGCGTCCTACCTCCGGGTCGCTACAACCGAATGAAGTAAGGAACACTGAATGTTGGGCAAGTCGTATTACAGCTCTTGAAGCTGCCTCTAATGGTTGCTATCGTCCTCCCATTCACAGCCTTTGAATACTGGTTTGTCACCGCGGTTTTTGGGGCGAAACCGTTCCATGATGAAAGCGATTCTCGAAAACGTAGTTAACAGTCGGCGGTAACGCCTGTAGTGAGACCCGAGTTTCAATGCAAGTGAGATTGTAGGTCAGAAGTGTTGAGGTTCTGGAAGGAATATATATACGCAAAAGGTCCTCAACCCTTTGAGATCTTCATGGAGCTTTCCCTGTATCACCCGCAACAAGGGTATTTTCTAGGCGAACGATTGCGGTCGGTCCAGAGTGGTGACTTTCTGACCAGTCCTGAAGTGAGTCCACTCTTCGGGGAGACGCTAGCCGAGTCCGTCCGCAGGGAAGTCGCCGAGTGCGCGGTATCCAGGCCGATTGCGGTTGACGTTGGCGCAGGGTCCGGTTCGCTTCTCAAGTCTTTGGTTGCCGCTCTTGCCGGCCAGGTTGAGCCTTGGGCCGTGGAAGTGTCACCGCCTGCTCAAAGAGCGGTTGGTGAGGTGGTGGGGGCCCGGCGGGTCGTGTCTGATCTTGGGGGGCTACCCGAGAGGATTCGAGGCGTCATCTTCGCCAATGAGCTTTTGGACAACCTGCCCATGGCGTTGGCCCGGCGGAGGGGTGAGGAGTGGCGCGAGATGTGGGTCGGTGCAGGGAACGGCAAACTGATGTGGGTCGAGGTACCGGCCCGGCCGGAGGTGGAGGACTGGGTGGACAGGTTTTCGGGACCCACGGCGGACGGAGGGATGGTGGAAGTTCAGATCCGCGCCTGCGAATGGGCCAGGGATGCTCTGGCCCGCCTGGAATGTGGCGCCCTGGTTGTGATCGACTATGGCGATACCGCCCATGGATTGGAAGACCGTAGGGCGGACGGAACTCTGCGAACTTATCGGGCCCATCATCTGGGTCCGCCTCCGCTGGCCGAGCCGGGTCAAACCGACATTACGGCGGATGTGAATTTCACGGCGGTGATGGAGGCGGCCCGAGAGGCGGGCGCCTCGGTTTCCCTCCAGCGGCAGGACGAATTCCTGGAGGAACTGGGCCTACGGGAGAGAATCGAAGAACTTCGCCGAGAGGAAATGCAGCTTGCCCGGTCGGGTGACGAGTGGCGCCGTATGCAGGTCCGTTCACTTCGCACCGGCGGCGAGACGCTCCTTCATCCTCGGGGACTGGGCGGTTTCCAGGTGCTAACCGCCCGTAAGTGCTGATAGCGCCACAGAGCCTTTAGAATCCGACTTGAGATGAACAACGTAAAGACCTTGATCCTTCTGACCTTGCTGACCACTTTGCTGTGGTGGTTGGCAGTGTCGCTGTATCCCCAGGGCGGATTCTGGTTGGGCCTGGTACTAGCCGCCGTTTTCAACCTTGGCGCCTACTTTTTCTCCGACAAGTTCGCCCTTATGGCCAGCCGCGCCAGGCCGGTTTCCGAACAGGAACTTCCCCAGGTCTACGGCATAATTCGCATGCTCACGGAAGTCAACGACATGCCCATGCCGCGAATCTATGTCATCGACTCTCCCCAACCCAATGCCTTCGCCACCGGACGCAATCCCAAACACGGAGTCGTGGCGGTCACCACCGGGCTCTTGCAGATAATGAATCGCAGCGAACTGGAAGGGGTATTGGCGCACGAACTCTCCCACATTCGCAACCGGGACATCCTCATTTCGTCGGTGGCGGCGATGATTGCTGCGGCTTTGGTGATCCTTGCCCGGATGGCGTTCTGGTTTGGTGGCAGCCGGGATCGCAACAATCAAGTGGGGGCGATAGTTGCCCTCGTCGCAATGATCGTGGCTCCGATCGCCGCCATCCTCATCCGGTCGGCGATCTCCCGCACCCGCGAATACCAAGCTGACCGGACGGGGGCGGAGATGACCGGGCAGCCTCTGGCGCTGGCCTCGGCTCTGAACAAGATCGGGATAGCGGCGGAGCGCATCCCGATGCGGGTAAACGACGCCGTCAGCCAGCTCTACATCGAAAATCCCTTGAAGAGCAACTCCCGGCGAAGGGGAGGGGGGGTCATGAAACTGTTGTCCACCCATCCGCCCATCGATAAGCGGATAGCGGTTCTGGAACACATGGCCGACCCTTTTTCCTAGGCATCCGACCTTCCTGGTAAAACGGCCGGAAACTCAGGTGTCCCACCGTGATGGCACCCTCGGGGGTGTCCCCTGAATTGGAATGCGGTTTTTGGCGACAATCCGCTAAGATATCCCATTCGGGAAAGCCTTAACCAGGCCGGGATACCCAAGCGGCCAAAGGGAGCAGACTGTAAATCTGCCGGCGATGCCTTCGGAGGTTCAAATCCTTCTCCCGGCACCGGCTTTCCCTACCAAGAACAAGTGCCCCCTTAGCTCAGACGGCCAGAGCGCCTCCATGGTAAGGAGGAGGTCTCCGGTTCGAATCCGGAAGGGGGCTCTCCCGGGCGGTCCGTGCCGCTTGCGGGCATAAGGCGGCGTAGCTCAGCTGGTAAGAGCGCTCGACTCATAATCGAGAGGTCGGCAGTTCAAGTCTGCCCGCCGCTACATGGAAGTAATGCAAGCTATCAATAAATGCAAAGAAGGGGGTGTTTGGTTGTGGGTAAGGTGAGGTTTGAGCGGGTGAAGCCGCATTTGAATGTGGGGACTATGGGTCATATTGATCATGGGAAGACTACGTTGACTGCTGCGATTACTAGGGTGTTG
>Ga0209544_1000740_pt1 | contig 41717 bp, 37 predicted proteins | sample MesohylPK_FD_187297 | JGI IMG/M metagenome (GOLD analysis project Ga0209544, IMG submission 187297) | Host-associated microbial community of the marine sponge Aplysina aerophoba from Gulf of Piran - sponge mesohyl, lysed by proteinase K... | ecosystem: Host-associated > Porifera > Sponge >... | reverse complement strand
GAATGGGGCAGCCGCATGCGCGGCACGCGGTAATCGCGGCCGGGTCGATCAGCGTTCGCCCCGCCGCCTCCGCGATGCGGATCTCCCTGCCGCCGCAGCCCGGGCAGCGCAGCCTTCCGTAGAGCCGTCCGACGGAGTTCACCGAGAGCGGCGGATCGAGCCGGGGTTCCAGCGTTTCGGCGCCGACGGTCGCCCGCCGGCCGCACCCGGGACAGTCCACCACGATACTCTCGAGCCCTTTCATGCGCGCCATCCTGGGAGCGGTTCGCGCCGGCTGCAATCGTCAGCAAGGACCCGGCCGCTCATGGAAGGAGGACAGGGATCTCATGGCGTTTCGGAAGACCATGCGAGGCTGGAGTCGCGCCGCGTCGTCCCGGCGGTTTCCCGGCGCATGAAGCGGACGACATCCCGCGGCGCGAGCTGGAGGCGCAGCGCCGCGGCCATCGGCATGGCGGGGACCCCTTTTTAGGCGATGTTTACAGCGGCACGGCGACGCTGAAGAACGCGGTCAAGCTCTATCGCTATTTCCGGAAAGGTCGCGGGAGGACGGTTGCTTCAGGGGAAACTTCGGAAACGCGACAGCGTCAACGAAGGAAGATTCCGCGCTTGCGACCACGGCGGCCCGCCTGGCCGCAACCGGAGGACGGGGATCTGCTGGAGCTCGCCTGGGCGATGGCGCCGTTCGTGCGGTTTCTCGATCCCGCAATCGTCGGCGCCGTGGTCGAAGACAACCGGCGCGTCGGGAGAGCGTGGTCCGCTTCACTGGAAGCGCTCGGCATCGATCCCGGCATCTATCTCTGGGACGGCTCGCCCTGCGCATTTCCGGGGGTTCGGCGGTATGCCGGAAGTACGGAAATCGCGGTATTCCGGAAACGCGCCGAGTCCGGTGAAGCGCCGCCGCAATGCCTGTCACTCGACGACAACGACTATCCGAAGCATCTGTGGTCATTCATCTTCATCGGCAAGCCGTTCCGCAAGCGGGGCCCGGAGGGCTAACAGCTTGCGCATCTCTTCGACCACAAGGAGTACGGAAATCGGTGGCGCGACGAGCTAGATGCGCCGCCGGGCGTGGAGGAGCCGGTACTGCCCTATGGCCTGTTCACGAGCGCGGCGAATTCAGTGTATGCGCCGGGAGCTTTCCTCAGACCCACGGATCTTTCGCCCAAGCTGCGGGGTCTGACCCCAGAGGCGAGCGCAGCAACTCTACGGCGAGGTCTGCCGCTTGGTGCCGCCACCCCTGTCGGTAAAGCTCTCGGAGGAACCGGGTTGGGCGGTCGACAATTTCCGATGGAACACACATTGCTGTCGCTCCGCGGCGCGGTGGCTTTCATCGGGCGTGTTCCCGGCGAGTATCCCGGCGCCTCGGCGGCGGCGAGCGGTTCGACCTGGCGGCGAGGGACAAGGTCAGTCGGGCGCCTCCGGATAGCGTTCGTCCGGTCGCTCCGGTTTCGGAAACCCCGGATATTCACCGGTGTGGACCCGGGATAGGTGCCCTAGATTGCGTGGACTAGTGAGAGTACCTTCCGCAGCGCTCTTGACGGAACGGCGAATCTCCGTCTCGTGCCAGCGAATGTTGAACGCTGCGTAAGGGAAGCGGTGGTTGTGAAAGAACACCACTTCCGAATAGTCCAGATGGTCATGAATCCACCACGCCATGGCTCTCCACGACATTTCGGGGCGTTCTTTCAGATAGTTGACGAACCAAGGAATTACCACGGATGCGGTTGCGCCCTTCCTCCCCTTCTCGTCAGGCTGGTCCCAGACATGGCGTGCGTGGTTCCACTCGGTCCGCGCGACGTTACGATACGTCTCGCCACAGGAATTGACCTCGACCGAACGGAATGCCGATCGAATCGAGACGTGGCCGAAGGTGGCGTGCAGGGGCTCGAGAAGCGTCGTACAGAGTTGCCTTCCGACCTCGACCGCCAGCGCTGGGTTGTCCGGGACGTTCCTCAAACCGTGAACGCTGGCCACCTCGCTGTACAGCATGTCCCGCATGAAGAAATGCTCTGACAGACGGATACGGCCGAAGTCTTCGAGTTGAGACATGGTCCAGTCTCGGGAATTACCTTTGGGAAGGGGCTGATCGTCGTTCTGCATCGTCTGCTCCGCACGAACCGGATTGGTCGTAACCGTCTGCATTAACAGGATCACGCTGATGTAGAATTGGGCCCACCCGTAAGTGCATGGGATGTTCTCAATTGTCGTACAGTCCTATTTTTCTGGGCAGATGTTGGCATTCAAACCCCACATGTCTGGATGGCTTTGTAATTCGCTCAATCACTGCGTTCCTACGTCCTGATGACATGGTACTCGAACTCATTGCCTGACCATGCGGCAAGCAGATAGGAATCGCCAGTCTGAGTGTGCCGATATCCCTGAATCAAGCTCTCCATGACTACGAATTTGTCGTCCCCAATACAGGTGCCGTCGAACACCATGATCCTTACATCCGCACGCGCCACCAGGAGCTTCTGGAAATCGTCAAATACTGACTGTTCTCGTCCCCATTCACACTCGGCTGCCATGTAGCCTCTTGCCAAGGGAAAGGGAAATTCTTCATCTGCATATTGGAGGCAAGCTACATCGTAGAGCCATTCACGTCCCTCGGCATATTGACCGTCCACGCCATTGGTACAAATAAACAGGCCGTTCGTGCCCACAGTTGCGGCCCTCACCGCGCAGCAAAGCGCGATCTTCACCATTCTAGTCTTTTCCTGTCGCTCGGCTCGTTCAAAGCGGTTCAACGCGGGCAACTCTTCCAGATGCATGCGGACATGATGCAAAATGTTCGGAATTGGGGTTCTCCACACTTCCTGAGATCTACGACAAGTCGGGTGGACAGTACAAGATTCGTCCAAGAGCGAGAAGTTCGAGCAATTTGAGTTGACGGTGCGGCACTTCCAGCCCGCCTTAACGCTTTCTGGGTTCCCGGTTCCGGTGGGCCCTGGGGTCGATATTGTGCGAGTGCGCCCACATGCCGCGCTTCGCTGCACGCGCCTCTCGCTCGACATGTATGTAGCGGTCGCTATAGGCGGCGATCGCGTGGCCTTCCCGTACCAGCCATTCTCCGATGTCCCTGCCCTTGTAGGTTACCGTGCCGAGCAGGCGCCCGAACCTGTCCGTCCCCTCGACGGACACGCTGACGTGTTTACCGCCGATTTCCTGGATCAGCGCGCTCTTGACGCGCTTGCCGTGGCTGAACCAGTAGCCGTCCCGATGTTTGGCCTTCTGATCCCATTCGGGCGCGTCGATGCCGGCGATGCGCACTTCCTGCCTGGCCACCCGTATCCCGTCGCCGTCGGTCACGTACGCCTTGCCCGTGATCGTGCGAGCAGGGCTCTCGACCCGGTGAGAGGGGTGGGGCTTCGCGACGGATGACTTCCGGGGGGCCGCGCGGCCCCTCCCTCGCCCGGCATTTCCCGAATAACCCTTTTTCCGATGCCGGCCAGAACGCTTTCCGAAAGCGACTTTGCGCATGATTGCGATAGCGGCCATGAGCGCAATCAACCACCACCAGTTCGCGAACCATCCGGAGACCGCCCCCAGAAACATGTCCTCCAGGCCAATCCTGTCCAACTGGGAGTTCCTCCCGTTCCTCAGAGCGCGCTCGCGGCGTGGTCAATTTATCCAGTCGCATCTCTGTCCGCCACAACGGCACCGGTCGAGAAGGTTCCATCGGATGTCGCCTGCGCCGTGTGGGTCCCCGGCGCCAAACTCCGTCGCTTTCCCCTTACGGGGAATGCCTCGTGAGCGCCTTCAATCCCGATGGACGCCGTCATTGCCGGGTTATCTAGTCTGGCGGCTCGTGCGCACGCGCCTCGCCGGTCGGCTATGACAAGAGGCCACGTCTTCCAGTGCGTCACAGCTGCGCGCCATCCCTAGGTAACCGGGCCGTAGCGGGATGGATCAGGCGGCCGAGCGCCGCAGCACCGCGATATAGATCAGCGCGGTGGCGAACATGATCAGGCTGTAGGTCGCCGCCGGCACGGTCGCCAGCCCGCCGCCGAACAGCAGCACCGCGACCGCGATGGCGAGTGTCCCGTTCTGCAGCCCGCATTCGATGGCGATCGCGATGCGCTGGGTCGGGCCGCTGGCGAACATGCGCGCCAGCAGCCAGGCGATGGTCATCATCGCGAGGTTGAGGACCAGGGTGACCAGCCCGGCCTCGGCGAAATAGGGCACGATGTTGGGTAGTGCGTCAGTTTGACCTTGGGATGAGTCCTATTTCGCCACCACCGCTACAGTTGCCACAACTAATGCCACAACAGTGGTGATGAGGATGCCAATCTGCCACTTGAGAATGCTCTCCTGTTTATCCCCAATGGCTTTGACCAAGTCGGTTTTGAGATTGGAGGTATCCTCTTTCGTAGCCAAATGGGACATTCTGCCTGCCATCCATGCTAGGCGTTCAATGGCGCTGTTGCCGGCACCTTTATAGGTTTCCCAATCGGAGTCGCGTTTTTCGCTGCCGTTCATTTCCGGTGCGCCTTCATCCATTTCCAGAAGGCAGTCGGGGCGTAGCCCCTATAACCCTCTACATCCAGGAGAACACCGACGCCAGCGGAAGAAGCATCTTCTTCATCATCGGGCCAGATCATGTCAAGCAGCTCGGAAGAGGTGCAATCGATATCTATGAACCAGACCGCCTGTTCCCCCAATTGGAAGATGTCCTTTGCGGCCTGGTCAACGACCTCCGGCAATCTACTCTTGGGATCCTTGCACACAAGCATGTAGATCATATTGGATCCTCCGTAGTTTCGATGAGAAGATCATACTCTTCCCTTGAGGCTGAATGAAGACCTTTGTTGACACGGTACGGCTGTATATCTATACAGGTCATACTGACCTCTACGAACCGTTTTCACTCGGTGAAATTTTGGCCAGCCGCGCAAACCGCCGGAGACGGCCCACAGCCGAAGCGCAAGCGGCTTTCGTTTGGTCGGCCCGATCCGGGTCGGACATATCGAACTCCTGACGGTCGGGCACCAAGGCATCCTTGCGATCCGACTTGGCTAGGTCCGGGTAGCTCGGGGACATGGCGCGGCCTTCCATTTGTTGCTTGCGCGTCGCGCCGTTAAGTGGTACAGGATGTAGTTCCATAGGATGAGGCGTAAAATGGCCAAGCCACTAGTACTAGATTGGGGAACCTGCGGTAAGGATCAACATTGGTGTGACCTGGAACACTTGACATTACCTCTCAAGAATAATCAAGAAGGAGTCTACATCATTTGGATCGATTCTGATCCACCGGCCACAGTCCGAGTAGGGCAAGGGGATATTTCAGATAGGTTGGCAAACCACCGTAAAGATAAGAAGATCTTGGATTGTTTGGGCGATGGACAGACGTTGAGGGTCACATGGGCAACTGCACCAAAATCACAGTGGGATGGGATTGAAGCTTACCTTGAGAAAAGTCTCAACCCACTAGTCGGGGAGAGGTTTCCCGATGCTGATCCAATTCCTGTGGTCCTGCCATTTTAGCCTCTCGTCCCGAAATGATGATATCAAGAGTTTCGATCAGTTTCCCGTACTGATTGTAGGCCCACGGGGGTTCAGTACGGGCGTCGATTCTTGATTGCGCCCAAGCGCGCATATTTTTCAGATCATCGTGTGTGATACCATTTGACATTGCCTACCTCTCAATAATTGTCGTAGTCGAGCGAAATTACTTTACCACCCTACGAGGCCGATACTTCGTCCCTTTCTTCGGACCGGGCTTCTTAGGAGGCTCGGTGATTTCTTCGATCAACCCGACGATCCAATCCATGTCGTGGAGCTTGCCATCGATCCCCGCTTCCATAGCGGGCGTCACTCGTAGGGTCTGGTGAATGCGGCAAAAGTTGTAATACACGGCGAACAGATGCATCGCCGCTTCGTGCCGTGACATCTTCTTGCTGAAAGCGTTGGTCTTGCGGGTGAACCTCCGGTTTGCCATGCGGATCGTCAGGTTGTGCCGCTCGACATACGACGTGTTGTGGTCGGTATCCTCTCCCTTCCTGACTTGGGAAAGGTGAGCCGTCGTTCCCCACGTCTTCTTGGTGGCTCGCCCGTAGGCTTTGAGGCTGTCAGCCGTCAGCTTGGGGCGCTTCCGAAGCCTTCCCTCCAGATCCTTCATCAACTTCGCGGCCGACCTGGTGTTGCGCCGCTTGCGGACCATGTAAGAGATCAGCAGCTTGCTGTCCGCGTCTAGGGCCGTGAACGTCCAAACGCTTCCAGCGGTGTCCCATGGCTCCGCCCAATCCTTCGCCCGATCCTTGGCGTAGACGAACGACCATACCTCATCGCACTGGACGCTGCGGCGACCCTCAATACCTCGGACGTGTTGATCGTGGTAGAGCTGGCACGCCTTGCCCGCCATGTCCAACAGGTCGGCTACCGTGTTGAAAGCCACATCGCAGACCCTGGCCGTTGACCGCATGGACGAACCCTCGACCAGCATCGAAAGCACTTGAACGCGCTTGGCTCGCGGGAGCCTGTTCATGGGTCTATAACCCTCGATTAACCTCCCATTATTGTCGCACAAATCGGCGCAAATGTCAAACTGATATGACTTGGTAGTTCATGGTTTGTTCACGTTGACTCGATCAAATGCGCGTGCTCGCATGGTCGCGCAAACACAGCCACGGTGGCCCTTGGTCGGGCTACCCGCTGAATACAAGAGCCTGACTCGGCTTCGGGGTAGCTCCCTGGGGCAAGGTGAATAGGCGGGAACCTCTCCACTCACCGTGGACTGTGTTTGCAATGGCCCGGCACCTGGGCTCGGCCATTGTCAACGGGAGAGGTAGCATGCGTTCTCTACTGATAGATGATGCCGACTGTCCGCATTGTGCAGCGGAGGGAGTATCCATCAAAGTACCGCTCCCACTGTCCAAAAAGGATGGCACCCACATAGGAGGATGGATTCCTATAAAGGCGTGGCCGGGATTACGGTTTGGAGGGGTCTTCCAAGCCACTGTGGTATGCGAACGGTGCGACAACCCGGTTACTCTAGAGATGGATATCGGTAAGTGGGGATGGAAAGAGTATATGTCCCTTGCTATCGTCGCGCCAGTGGTCTTGTTATGCTTGTACCTGTGGGCTACCGGCCAATTGCCGTCTTAGGCCGGAGACGGACCATGCCAACATTCTCAGGATCGTTCATTGTTGAGCCCAATGATTTCCCCTTAAGGGCACAAAGGTTCATCATCCGAGACGATGAGATCGCATTTGATTTCCGATACAAAACAAGCCACGTGGGCGGCGAGGAATTCCCCTTAGACGACAAGGCCAGGCTTCAACCCGAGGGCTTTTATCGGTGCGACGTAACTGATCCCAACAGCGAATTTGAACCCGACCAAGCCATCATCTACATACTGAGAGCGAAGGTTCAAGAGCGCGGATGCTTCGTCGAGGGGTTTTGGCACGAGAAGAACGAGGGAGCGTATAAATTTTGGGGAATGCTTTTGCCCGAGATAGGGCCTGCTATCGTTCTAAGAGGGAGGGAACGGCGGTTGTCCGAGTAGGGTGGGTTACTTCTTCCGCTTCTTGCGTTTCTTGGGCTTGGTGCGTTCCCCAGGGTCAGCAACTCGCATAGCCGCTATTTGCATATGGTCCTCTTCCAATTCGTCTTCGGAAGAAAGTCCGACGGGTATCCGTGGCTTCCCGTCCACGTATTCCTCCGGCTCGATGCCCGTAACCACTTTCATGGCCTTGACCATGCTGGACACCGGGCTGTTCGGCCTCTTCTCGCCTCGCGGTCCTGTAGGCATGATGTACCTCCGCGTCTCCTGATTTCGTACTCGTACTTTAACGTTCACTATTGGTTCCGGTCAAGCTGGTAAATTGCTCACTGAAAGTGAAACTAAAGCACTACCCGATGTTGGCCCTTTCCTGGACGATCGCGCCGGCCAGCACGAGCACGAACAGCACCGCGGACAGCTTGCGCGAGGCGGGCTCGACGCGCAGCGCGAAGCCCTCGGCGAAGCGCCGGATCAAAAGCCCGATCAGCACCGGAACGGCGACGATCAGGAACACGCTGACCGCGGTTCCGGCGATCGAGATATCCCTGCCCGCCTGCTCGCCGATGAACCGGGCGTAGGAGAAGACCACGATGAGCGGGATGGTGACCACGCTCAGCAGGCTGATCACCGCGGTCAGCGAGATCGACAGCGCGACGTCGCCGCGCGCGAACGCGGTCAGGATGTTGGAGGTCACCCCGCCCGGCGCGGCGGCGATGATCATCAGCCCGAGCGCGAGCTCGGGCGCCATCGGCCACAGGCTGGCGAGGACGAAGGCGACCGCCGGGAGCACGACGACCTGGCAGACCGCGCCGAGGGCGAAGTCGCGCGGGCGGCGCGCCACCCGGGCGAAGTCGTCGAAGGTGAGCCCGAGACCGAGCCCCAGCATGATGAAGGCGAGCGCCAGCGGCAGCACGACATCGACCATGAACCCCATGATTCCCCTCCAGATCCGGCCGGCCTAGGCAAACCAGCGCGCAGGGCTATAGTGCATTCTGGAACGGCGCGGACGGCAGGGGAAGTACGCCTGCCCGCAACCCGGCGGGGGAACCAGGGAATGACCCAGACGATGCAGTCGGTCTCGGCCGGCGCCGATTTGGTGGCGCCGCTCACCTTCATCGTGCCGCAGGACACCAAGCCGGCTTTCCACTCGACGGCGCTCACCGGCGGGGCCCAGAAGCTGTTCTTCGAGACCGAGTCGATCGCCGTCTCCATCGCCGACATGCGCCCGCTGGCCGGCGATCTGTCGGTCGACCGCGAGGGCTTCGAGCTTCACCGCCACGCGACCGCGGTCGCCGACCTCTACGACGACGAGGCGGTCGAGACCCGCTACTACCCGGAGATCGAGGCGTTGCTCAACGAGCGCTTCGGCGCCGACCGGACCGTGGTGTTCGACGCCACCAGGCGGGCGGACAGCGAGACCGGCGCGCACAACCCCGACGGGCTGCGCGGCCCCGCCATCCGCGCCCATGTCGACTACACGGTGCTGAGCGGCCCGCAGCGCGTCGCCGACATACTGGGCGAGGACGAAGCGACACGCCTCGCCGCGAGCGGGGCGCATATCGTCCAGATCAATGTGTGGCGGCCGATATCGGGGCCGGTGCGGCGCTCGCCGCTGGCGGTCGCCGACGCCTCCTCGGTCGCCCCGGCGCAGCTCCTCGCCACCGACCAGGTCTTCCCCGACCGGGTCGGCGAGATCTACCTGCTCGCCCACGCGCCGACGCAGCGCTGGTACTACGCGCCCGAAATGACGCCCGACGAGATCCTGTTGATCAAGGGCTGGGACAGCATCGACGACGGCCGCGCGCGCTTCACGCCGCACGGCGCCTTCCGGTTCGCCCAGACGCCGGACGCGGCCCCGCGCGAGAGCATCGAGGTGCGCGCCCTGGTGGTGATCGGGAACGCGGAGGTGGGCTAGCGGGTCCGGTGGTGGGCGCGGCTGGGATTGAACCAGCGACCTCTCGCGTGTGAGGCGAGCGCTCTCCCGCTGAGCTACGCGCCCGAGGAGGGGCGGGTATAGGGCCGGCCGCTCCGTGGTGTCAAGAAACCGGCGCGACGCCGGGGGTTGCGAGTCGCCCGTTCCCGGTCCAGTTTCCGCTCCCGGACAGCGAGTCGAGCGAGTACGAGACGATCCATGCTTCTACCAAGGCGTGCAATTCAGGCCCTGCTGCTGGCGGTCGCCGTCGCGGCCCCGGCGGCCGCCAAGGAATGCCCGGACCCGTCGGCCGGCAGGACCGTCCACCTGGTCTATGCGGTCTATCTCGGCGGGATCAATGCGGTCGACCTCAATATCGATCTCGCCCTCGGCTGCGACGGCTACCGGCTCGACCTGTCGAGCGAGGTGAAGGGGCTCATGCGGTACATCCTGCCGTGGTCTCTCCGCGTCCGCTCGTCGGGCCGGGTGCAGGGCGCGCGGCTGGTGCCCCGGAACGCCCATACGGAGAGCAGCTGGCGCGGCAAGCGGCGCTGGACCACGCTGGAATTCCCGGATGGCCGCCCGGTGATCGTGAGCGCCCGGCCCAAGCGCAAGCCCCCCAAGGTGCCGCCCCAAGAGATGCAGGGCGCCATCGACATCGCGACCGGCGTGCTGAGCGCCGCGCGTGCGGTAACCCGGCCCGGTTCCTGCTCGATCAGGCTGCCGGTGTTCGACGGAAGGAGGCGCTTCGACGCCGTCTTCGAGGCGCTCGGCGAGGGCGAGCTGCCGCGCTCGAGGCTTTCCGCCTATTCCGGCAAGGCCGAGGTCTGCGACCTCAGCATCGAGATCCTGCACGGTCGCCGGAAGGAGACCGACTATGGCGGGCTGGCGAGCGGCGAGAGGACCATGACGTTCTGGTTCGCGCCGCTGTTCGACGGCGTTCACCCGCTGCCGGTGCGGATCCAGCAGGAGACCGACCTCGGCGGGGCGATCGGGCATCTGACGAGCGCCCGGATCGACGGGGAGGGCGGGTCGCGGACCTACGGCCTGCCGCGTTGATCGCGCCGAATGGACTGTCGGCCGGGAACCGGGCGAGGCAAAGCCCGTGGCGTCCGCCCCGGCTTTGTGGCAGTTTTCCGCGCCAGTCGATCAACCTGCGCCGGTGCCCGCCATATGAGTGACAGCAAAGCCGCCGCCATCGTGCTGGCCGCCGGCAAGGGCACGCGCATGAAGTCGGCCCTGCCCAAGACGCTGCACCGGATCGGCGGCCGGCCGATGATCGGGCATGTGCTCGACCGGCTGGCCGAGACCGGGGTCGATCGCGTGGCCGTGGTCATCGGCGCCGGCGCCGAGGCGGTGGCAGCGGCGGTGGCGCCCGTCCCGACCGTGGTTCAGGACCCGCCGCTCGGTACCGCCCACGCGGTGCTGGCGGCGCGGGAGTTCCTCGCCGGTTTCGACGGCGACGTGCTGGTCCTGTTCGGCGACACGCCGCTGCTGACCGCCGACACGATTCGCCACATGCTCGAAATGCTCCGCTCCCCGGCCGGCCCCGCCGTCGTCGTGCTCGGCTTCCGGCCGGACGACACGGCCGAGTACGGGCGGTTGGTAACCGACGCGGACGGCCGGCTGCTCGCCATCGTCGAACACCGCGACGCGGACGGGGATACCCGCCGGATCGGCTTCTGCAACGCCGGCATCATGGCGGCCGACGGGCGTCATCTGCTGTCGCTGCTCGATGAAGTCGGCAACGACAACGCCAAGGGCGAGTATTCCATCACCGACATCGTCGCCATCGCCCGGTCGCGCGGGCTCGACTGCGCGGTCACCGAGGCGGCGGATGCGGACGAGGTGATGGGCGTCAACGCGCGATCCGAGCTCGCCGTCGCCGAGCGCGTGCTCCAGCAGCGGCTGCGCGCGCGGGCGATGGCGGACGGCGCGACGCTGATCGATCCGGACAGCGTCTGGTTCTGCCACGACACGAGGCTCGGCCGCGACGTGGTGATCGGCCCGCAGGTGGTGTTCGGACCCGGGGTGACGGTCGGCGACGGCGTGACCATCGAGGCGTTCTGCCATATCGAGGGGGCCGGGATCGCCGACCATGCGGCGATCGGCCCGTTCGCCCGGCTGCGCCCGGGCGCCCGCATCGGGGACCGGGCGAGGGTCGGCAATTTCGTCGAGATCAAGGCCTCGTCGCTCGGCGCCGACGCCAAGGTGAACCATTTGAGCTATGTCGGCGACAGCCGGGTCGGGGCGGGGGCCAATATCGGCGCCGGCACCATCACCTGCAACTATGACGGGTTCGACAAGGCGGAGACCGAGATCGGGGCGGGCGCCTTCATCGGCTCGAACACGGCCCTGGTCGCCCCGGTCACCATCGGCGCGGGCGCCATCGTCGGCGCCGGCAGCGCGATCGCCCGGGACGTGCCGCCGGGCGCGCTCGCCGTCGCGCGCGGCGCGCAGACGGTCAAGGCGGGCTGGGCCGAGGATTTCCGGGTTCGCCGCCGGACCGCCAAGCCGCGTTCGGAATCGTAGGGGCGCGCCGATGTGCGGCATCATCGGCATCATCGGCCGGGGCGAGGTCGCGCCGCTGCTGATCGACGGGCTGCGGCGGCTGGAATACCGGGGCTACGATTCCGCGGGCATCGCGACGCTGGTCGACGGCCGCGTCGAGCGCCGCCGGTCCGAGGGCAAGATCGCCCGTCTGGAGGGGGTGATCGCGGGGCGGCCGCTCCCCGGCACCATCGGGATCGGACACACGCGCTGGGCCACCCACGGGCTGCCGACCGTCGACAACGCGCACCCGCACGCGGACGAGCGCGTGGTGCTGGTGCATAACGGCATCATCGAGAACTTCCAGGAGCTGCGCCGCGAGCTCAGCGCTTGCGGCCATGTCTTCGCGACCGACACTGACACCGAAGCGGCGGTGCATCTGATCAGCCGCTTCCTGCGCGAAGGCGGGACCCCGCAGGAGGCGGTCGCCGCCTCGCTCGAGCGCCTGGAGGGCGCGTTCGCGCTCGCCATCCTGTTCGCCGGGCACGACGATCTGATGATCGGGGCGAGGCGCGGCAGCCCGCTCGCCATCGGCTATGGCGAGGGCGAGATGTATCTCGGCTCCGACGCGCTCGCACTGGCGCCGCTGACCCGCAGCATCTGCTATCTCGAAGAGGGCGACTGGGCGGAGGTGCGGCCCGACGGCGCGGTGATCCACGACGGCGACGGCGAAATCGTCGAGCGCGAGATCCGGCGCACCGCCGCGTCGGGCGCGATGATCGGCAAGGGGAATTTTCCCCATTTCATGCTCAAGGAGATCTACGAGCAGCCGGCGGTGATCGGCGACACGCTGAACAGCGTGCTCAACCCGTGGGACGGCGTCGTGACCCTGCCCGACCTGCCGTTCGATCCCGGCCGGGTCGACCGCGTGACCATCGTCGCCTGCGGCACATCCTACCACGCGGGGCTGGTCGCGAAATACTGGCTCGCGCGGCTTGCCCGGGTCGAGGTCGAGGTCGAGATCGCGTCGGAGTTCCGCTACCGCACGCCCGTCCTGCCGCCGGGCGGGGTGGCGCTGTTCGTCTCGCAATCGGGCGAGACCGCGGACACCTTGGCCGCGCTCCGCTACGCCCGGTCGCAGGACCAGCGGATCGTCTCGCTGGTCAATGTCGACGAGAGCTCGATGGCGCGCGAGTCCGATGCCGTGCTGAGGACCCAGGCCGGCCTCGAGATCGGGGTCGCCTCGACCAAGGCGTTCACCACCCAGCTCACCACCCTGGCCTGCCTGACCATCGCGATCGCCGCTCGCAGGGGCGCGATCGACCGCGCCGAGGAAGCCGAGCTCTGCCAGGCCCTGGTCGAGCTGCCGTCCCGGGTCAACGACATCCTGAACCATGACGAGCGCATCGCCGCGCTCGCGCGCGAGGTGGCCGAGGCGCGGGACGTGCTCTATCTCGGCCGGGGCACCGGCTTCCCGATCGCGCTCGAGGGCGCGCTCAAGCTCAAGGAGCTCAGCTACATCCATGCCGAAGGCTACGCCGCCGGCGAGATGAAGCACGGCCCGATCGCCCTGATCGACGAGCATGTGCCGGTCATCGTGATCGCGCCCACCGACGATCTGTTCGACAAGACCGCGTCCAACATGCAGGAGGTCGTCGCCCGGGGCGGCAAGGTGGTCTTCCTGTCCGACCGGCCGGGGGTGGAGAAGCTCGGCGCGATGGCCGCGGCGACCATCGAGCTTCCCGAGGTGAACCCCTTCGTCGCGCCGATCCTCTACACCGTGCCCGCGCAGCTTCTCGCCTATCACGCGGCGGTGGCCAAGGGCACCGACGTCGATCAGCCGCGCAACCTGGCCAAGTCGGTCACCGTCGAATAGCGCGGTCGAGAAGTCCGGGCTAGATCGCCCGCTCGACGGGGACGCCACGGACGTCCATCTCGTATTCCAGCCCCTCCACCGGCGGCCGCGCGTAGTGCCAGGTGAGCCCGCCGGGCGCCGCGCCGCGCGCCACGATCTCGTCGGCGAAGAAAGGGTGCGGATCGTGGACGGTATAGAGCTGGGTCGCCGTCGAATCGCTCCATCCCGCGCCGAGCGCCCGCATCCGCGCTTCCATCTCGGCGAGGACGAAGCGCGCCTTTTCGCGCAGCGCCTCCGGCGATGTCTCGCCGCGGCGCACGATGTGGTCGCGGTAATTGGCCTTGCCCTCGGGCACGTCGGCCCCGCCGGCCGCGACGAACCCGCCCGATGCCCCGGCCGCTTCCTCCACCGTGTAGGCGAAGGCGTGGAAGACGGGTTCCGGCGGCGGGTCGATCGCCGGGCACACGTTGGAGCGCGCGACCGGGTTGTCGCCGCCCCGGAATATGCCCCAGCGCTCCAGCGTCCCGACATAGACCCGGTTGAAGGCGGCGAAACCGTCCTCGGTGAAGGGCGCGGGCGATCGCAGCTCGCAGGCGCAGAACGCCGTCGGCGGCCGGCCGAGCGCGGCCAGATGGGCCTCGATCGCCGCGAAACCGTCCTCCAGCGGGAGCGGGTGCCGGAAACGCGCGCGCTCGATGGCGAACCCCGGCTCGGCCGCGACCCCGCCCGAATACTGGAACACGCCGCGCATGTAGCGATAGCCGCCCGCCTCGAAGATCGTCGTTTCCGTCATCCGCCCCTCTCGCCTCTCGCCTCGGCCCGGGCGATATAGTAGGTGCTGGCGACGATGATGGCAGCCCCGAGCACCGTCCACGGCGAGGGGATCTCGGCGAACAGCAGGAAACCCAGGGCCGCGGCATAGATCAGGCGCAGGTTCTCAGCCGGGCCGACCGCGTTGGCCTCGCCGATGGAGAACGCCCGGAAGTAGCAGAACATGCCCCCGGTGGTCAGCACGCCGATCGCGAGCAGCAGCAGCCATTCGATCCCGACCGGCGCATGGCCGGCCCACAGCGTAGGGCCGGCGAACACCGCCACCCCGCCGATATGGTAGTAGAACAGCATCCGGGCGGTCGGCTCGGTCGCGGCCAGGATGCGGATCAGCACGTTGGCGATGGCGAAGAGCAGCGCGGTGCCGACGGCGATCAACGCGACCGGGTCGATGCCGTCCGCGCCCGGGCGCATCATCACCAGCACGCCGAGGAACCCGACGGCCGTCGCGATCCAGCGCCGGGCGCGGACCAGCTCCGACAGCACGACCACCGCCACTAGGGTGGTGAACAGCGGCTTGGAGAACATGAACGCCGTCGCGTCGGCGAGCGGCAGGTGGATGATGGTGTAGAACACGCCGAGCTGGGCGACGAAGGCGAGCCCCATGCGCAACCCGTGAACCCCGATCCGCGCCGTCTTGAGCCCGTTCCACCCGAGCCGGACGAAGAGCGGGGTGAGCACGACCATCCCCGTCATGTAGCGGTAGAAGGACAGCTCGTGCGGCGCGAACTTGGCGCCGAGCGCCTTGACGACGACGTCCGAGCTGGTCAGCAGGAAGGCGCCGCCCGCGAGCAGCAGGATGCCGCGAAAGTTGGCCGGCAGCGCGAGCCACAGGCCGCCGATCCGCGCCGCGGCGCCCGGGGCCGCCGCGGTCTTGCTGGCTTCGCGCGGCCGATCCAACGACGCCTCTCGATGCGATATGGCCCCCACCATCATGGCGGGGCGCGGTCCGCGCGCCAATAGCCGCCCCCCGGTTGAGGCGCCGGGCGATCCGTGGCTTGATGGGCGCGGTCCGGAACGAGGGGTGCGGCGGAGAGGCGTTTGACGGAGCCGGTTCTCGAAGGCGGCGCGATCGGCAGGTCCGCGCCTCGCATCGCCGCCCGGCGGCTCGCGCACGGTCGCGGCCGCTATACCGACGACATCGTGCTGCCCCGGATGCTGCACGCAGCCTTCGTGCGGAGCGCGTATGCCCATGCGCGGATCGTCCGCGTCGACGGCGCGGAAGCCGCCCGCCAGCCCGGCGTGTTCCGGGTCGTGACCGGCGCCGACCTCGCCGGCATCTGCCAGCCCATGCTGGCGATCGCGGCCCATCGGCCGGGCCACAAATCCGCGCCCCAGCCGCCGATGGCGCAGGATACCGCGTACTGGCAGGGCCAGCCGGTGGCCGCGGTGGTGGCCGGCAGCCGCGCGGCGGCCGAGGACGCGGCCGAGCTGGTGGCGGTCGAGTACGACCCGCTCGAACCGGTGGCCGACCCCGCCGAGGCGCTCGCCCCTGGGAGTCCGGCGATCCATCCCTCGCTCGGCGACAACCTGGCGTTCGCGCACCGGATCGAGGCCGGCGATGTCGACTCCGCCTTCGACCTGGCCGCCGCGGCGGTGGAGCACGAGTTCGACTTCGGCCGTCACACCGCGGTGACGCTGGAGCCCCGGGTGACCATCGCCGACTATCGCCCGGCGGACGGCACGCTGGTCGTCCACCAGTCGCACCAGTCGCCCTACCAGATGCAGGAGGTCTATGCCGCCCTGCTCGGCATCGACGACCACCGGGTGCGGGTGATCTGCCCCGACGTGGGGGGCGGGTTCGGGCTCAAGATCAACGTCCATGACGACGAGATCGCGACGGCGGCGATCGCCAGGCTGCTGGGCCGGCCGGTCAAGTACTGCGCCGACCGCCTGGAAGCCTTCGGCGCCGATGCGCATAGCCGCGATCACACCGTGCGCGGGCGCATCGCGGTATCGCGGAGCGGCGAGATCCTCGCCATGGAGGTCGACGACCTCTCGGCGATCGGGGCCTATACCGCCTTCATCCGCTTCGGCATCGCCGAGGGCATGATGACGATCACCAATGCCGCCGCGCCCTACCGGGTCCCGGCCTATCGCGGCGCGATGCGGGCGGCCTATGTCAACAAGCCGATCGTCGGCATGTATCGCGGCGTCGGCGTGCCGATCGCCTGCGCGGTGACCGAGCAGCTCTGCGACCTGGCCGCGCGCGCCATCGGCATGGACCCGGTCGCCTTCCGCCGGATCAACTATCTCGATCCCGACACATTGCCCGCCACGTCCATAGGCGGCATCCAGCTGCCGCGTATCGAGTTCTCGCGCGCGCTCGACCGCCTGGTCGAGACCATGGGCTATGACGCGCTCCGCGCCGAGCAGGCCGCGCTGCGCGACCGCGGGATCTGGCGCGGCATCGGGGTCGCGACCTTCATCGAGCCCACCGCCTACGGCCCCGGCTATTACGGTCCTTCCGAGGCGCCGGTCTCGACCCAGGAGGGGACCACCGTCAGGCTCGAACCGTCGGGCCGGGTGCGCTGCATCACCAGCGTCACCGACCAGGGGCAGGGCACCCTCACCGCGATCGCCCAGATCGTCGCCGACCAGCTCGGCATCGGCATCGACGAGATCGACGTGATCGCCGGCGACAGCGCGGTCACCCCGTTCGGCGGCGGCGCCTGGGCGTCGCGCGGGCTGGCGATGGGCGGCGAGGCCTCGCTCGAAGCCGCGATCGCGCTCAAGGAAAACGTGCTCGCGATCGCCGGACCCATGCTGCAGGCCGATCCCGCCAGCCTCGACCTCAAGGGCGGCGCGGTGGTCGACCGGGACGGCGCCACGCCCCGGCTCTCGCTCGCCGAGGTCGCCCGCATCGGCCATTTTCGCCAGGACACCCTGCCCGCCGATCTCCAGCCGGAGCTCGCCGTCACCCGCCACCACGTGCCCAACCGGGCGCATTACTATGTCGCTTACGGGGCGCTCGGCTGCCAGCTCGAACTCGACCCGGAGACCGGCTCCATCGAGCTGCTCGGGGTCTGGGTGGCCGACGAGTGCGGACGCATCGTCAACCCCCTGCTGGTCGACGAGCAGCTGCGGGGCGGCGTCGTCCAGGGGCTCGGCGCGGCGTTCTTCGAGGAATGCGTCTATGACCGGAGCGGCCAGCTTCTCAACGGCACGCTCGCCGACTACCTCGTGCCGATGGCGCGCGAGATGCCCGACATCGTGACCGCCCATATCGACGGGCTGGAGGAGAGCACCCGGCTCGGCGCCAAGGGGGTGGGCGAGGGCGGGACCATCGGCGCCACCGCCGCCGCCTGGCTCGCGGTCAACGATGCGCTCGCGCCTTTCGGGGGAACGGTCTCGGCGCAGCCCTTCACCCCGGAACGCATCCTCGCGGCGATCGAGGGCGGGGGATGACCGAAGCCGTGATCGGGCGCCCTCTGGCGCGCCCCAACGCGCGCCGCGCGGTCGCGGGGCGCGGGCGTCACGTCGCCGATCTCGAATTCAAGCGGCTGGTCGATGTCGCCTTCGTCCGCAGCCCCTACGCCCATGCCCGGATCGTGTCGATCGACACGGCCGGGGCGGCGGCGCAGCCGGGCGTGGTGGCGGTGCTCACGGGGGCGGATCTGGCCCGACGCACCCGGCCGTGGCTGGGCACGATGAAGAACGCGCCCGCGCTGCTCTCGGTTCCGCAATACGGCATGGCGGTGGATTGCGCGCGCTGGCAGGGCGAGCCGGTCGCCGCCGTCGCCGCGGAGGGCCGGGCGCGCGCCGAGGACGCGGCCGAGCGGGTCGCCGTCGTCTGGGAAGAGCTCGAGGCGGTCGCCGATGTCGAAACGGCTCTCGAAGACGGAGCCCCGATCCTGCACCCCTCGCTCGGCACCAACCAATTGTATGAGCGCAGCGTCGAGACCGGGGATGCGTCCGCCGCCTTCGCCGTCGCGGAAATCGTCGTCGAAGGCGAGTTCCGCTTCGGCCGCCATACCGGCGTGCCGCTGGAGGCGCGCGCGATCGTCGCCGCGTACGACCCCGGCGACCGCAGGCTCACCCTCCACTATGGCGGGCAGGCGCCGCATATGACGCAGATCCTGTTCGCCCGCCATCTCGGGCTCGAGGAACGCGATGTCCGGGTGATCGCCCACGATGTCGGCGGCGGGTACGGCATCAAGAGCCATCACTACGGCGACGAGTTCACCGCCGCCGCGCTCTCCATTCTGCTCGCCCGCCCGGTGCGTTACTGGGCCGACCGGCTGGAATCCTTCGTCTCCGACATCCACGCGCGGGACCACGCGGTCCGGGGCCGGCTCGCGGTTGACGGGGACGGCCGGATCGCGGCGCTGGAGATCGACGACCTGGTCGGCGCCGGCGCCTACTCGTCCTACCCGCGAACCAGCTCGGTCGAGGCCAACCAGGTCCTCAACGTCTCCGGCGGGCCCTACGCGATCGCGAATTACCGCGGGCGCACCCGGGTCGCCTTCCAGAACAAGGTGCCGATCTCGCAATACCGCGGGGTCGGCCATCCCATCGCCATCCTGACCGTGGAAGCCCTGATCGACCGGGCCGCGGCCGCGCTCGGCACCGACCCGGCGGCGCTGCGGCGGCGGAACTTCGTGCCCGACGACGGCTATCCGGTGCGGGCGCCGTCGGGCGTCGGGCTCGACGACCTGTCGCACCAGGCGTGTCTCGAAAGGCTGCTGGAGCTGATGGATTACGACGCGCTGTGCGCCGACCGGGACGAGAAGCGCAGGCAGGGCGTGCTGCGCGGTATCGGGCTCGCCTCGTTCATCAAGGGCACCAACCCGGGCCCGCAGATCTACGGGCCCGCGGGCGTGCCGATCTCGGCGCAGGACGGGTGCACCGTCAGGCTCGAACCGTCCGGCGCGGTCACCTGCCTCGCCGGCGTCACCGAGCAGGGTCAGGGCACCGAGACCATCCTCGCCCAGGTGGTCGCCCAATCGGTCGGCGTGCCCTTCGAGGCGGTGACGGTGATCACCGGCGACACCGATGCGGTGCCCTATGGCGGCGGAACCTATGGCTCGCGCGGCGGCGGGATCGGCGGCGAGTCGGCGAGACGGGCGGGCGAGGCGCTGCGCGACGAGATCCTCGACCTCGCGGGCGCGCTGCTCCAGGCCGAACCCGGATCGCTGGCGCTGCGCGACGGGGCCGTCGTCGAGCGCGCCGGCGGCGCCCGGCGGATGACCCTGGCCGAGCTCGGAGATCTCGCCTTCTTCCGCTGCGGCGAGCTGCCCGACGGGGTCTATCCGTCGCTCACCCAGACCCGCCGTTTCCGGGTGCCGGAATACGTCTTCACCAACGGCGCCCACGGGGCCCGGGTCGAAATCGATGCCGAGACCGGAGAGATCCGCATTCTGGGCTACTGGGCGGTCGAGGATGGCGGGCGGCTGATCAACCCCCTGCTCGCGGAAGAGCAGCTGCGCGGCGCCATCGTCCAGGGGCTCGGCGACGCGCTCTACGAGCACAGCCTGTACGACCGCGACGGCCAGCTTCTCAACGGCACCATGGTCGACTACCTCGTGCCCATGGCGGCCGAGATGCCCGATATCGCGCTCGCCCATGTCGAGACCCCGACATCGGTCTCCGGCCTCGGCGCCAAGGGGGTGGGCGAATCCGGCACCGCGGCCGCGCCCGGCACGGTGTTCAACGCGGTGAACGACGCGCTGGCGCCTTTCGGCGCCGCCGTGGAGGCGATCCCGATCACGCCCGAATCGGTCCTCGCCGCGCTCGGCCGCGCCTGATGGCGGATCCCCGCGACGCCAATCTCGGCTATTTCAACCGCGACGCGGCGGCGGCGCATGGCGACCGCACGGCGATCGTCGATCTGTCGCGCATGCCGGCCCGGGAAATCGCGCATGGCGAGCTGGACTCGCGCATGGACCGCGTCGCCGCCGCGCTTTGCGCGCGCGGTCTCGCGCCGGGCGAGCGCGTGTTGCTCGCCATGGCCAACCGGTTCGAGTTCGTCGAGGCGTTCTTCGGCGCGATGCGGGCCGGGCTGGTGCCGGTGCCGCTCAATATCAGGCTCGGCGCGGACACCATCCGCTTCGTGGTGGACGACGCCGCCTGCAAGGCGGCCATCGTCTCGCCCGGCGCGCATGCCGAGATCGAGGCGATCTGCGAAGCCGCCGGACTCGCGCCGCGACTCGCGACCGCGCCCGCCCCGGAAGGGTGGGAGGATTACGAATCCGCGCTCGCCGATGCGGACGGGGCAGGGTTCGCCCCGCCGCCCATCGCGCCCCGGCAGGTCGCCTTCCTGCCCTACACCTCGGGCTCCACCGGCCGTCCCAAGGGCGTGCTGCTGGCCCATGACGGCATGCTCTGGGCGATCCGCTCGGCGCAACGCCACTGGCCCGCCGCGCCGGACGACCGGGCGCTGATCGCCGGTCCGCTCTACCACAAGAACGCGATGCGGGTGTCGGTGAAACCCAAGCTCCATGTCGGGGCTTCGGTGGTCGTGTTGCCGCGTTTCGAGCCGCGGGATTTCCTCCTTGCGCTCAGCGCGTATCGCTGCACCGAGGCCGGCGGGGTGCCCGCCATGTACCGCATGATGCTGGCCGAGCCGGCGCTGATCGAAAGCCTCGATTTCTCCGCCCTGGAGGTGCTGGAGATGGGCTCGGCGGTGGTCGGCGCGGAGCTGATCGCCGCCGTGGAGCGGGCCTTCCGGGCGACGGTGATCGAGGCGTATGGCTTGACGGAAGGCGGCGGGCCGCTGCGCGAGGCGGTGGACGGAAGACCCGCCCCGCGCGGCAGCTGCGGGCTCGCCGCGCCCGAGATCGGGATCCGGCTGGTCGACGGGTCCGGCGCGGAAGCGGCGGAAGGAGAGCTCTGGGTGCGCTCGCCCGCGGTGCTCGCCGGCTACAACAACCGCCCCGATCTCGACGTCGAACGCATCCGCGAGGGCTGGCTGCGCACCGGCGATTTGTTCCGCCGCGACGCCGAGGGGTTCTTCTACTTCCAGGGCCGGACCGACGACCAGTTCTCCTGCGGCGGCGAGAACATCAACCCCAAGGAGGTCGAGCTCCTGCTGGTGCAGCACCCCGCGGTGATCGACGCCGTGGTCGCGCCGGTGCCGCACGCGCTCAAGGACCTGGCGCCGGCGGCGCTGGTCACGCTGCGCCCCGACCGGGAGGCGGACGAGACGGCGCTCAAGGCGTTCGCGCTGGAACGCGGCCCGGCCTACGCCCATCCCCGGCGCATCTTCGCGGTCGATGCGCTGCCGGTCGGCGGCACCGGAAAGATCGACCGCAGGGCGGTGCGCGAGCGCCTGCTCGCCCTGATCGCCGGGGGCGAGGGGCCGTGACGGTCCTGGTCACCGGCGCGGCGGGGTTCATCGGCTACCATTTGAGCGCGTTCCTGCTCGAGCGCGGGGAAACCGTGGTCGGGCTGGACGCGGTCACCGACTACTACGATGTCGGGCTCAAGGAAGCCCGCATCGCCCGGCTCGAGCGCTATGACCGCTTCAGCCTGCTCAGATGTGACCTCGCCGACCGGGATGCCGCCTCGGCCGCGCTCGGCGGGGTGGCGGACATCGACCGTGTGGTGCATCTCGCCGCGCAGGCCGGCGTGCGCCATTCGCGCGAACGCCCGTTCGCCTATGTCGAGTCCAACCTCGTCGGCCACGCGACGGTGCTCGAATTCTGCCGCCATCTGCCGCGGCTCCGGCATCTCGTCTATGCCAGCTCGAGCTCGGTCTATGGCGGCAACTCCAGGCTGCCCTTCGCGGTCGGGGACCGGACCGATTCGCCGGTCTCGCTCTACGCCGCGACCAAGCGGGCGAACGAGCATATGAGCTACTGCTACAGCCATCTCTACCGCATCCCGCAGACCGGTCTCCGCTTCTTCACCGTCTACGGGCCGTGGGGCCGCCCCGACATGGCGCTCTACAAGTTCACCCGGGCGATCCTCGAAGGCCGGCCGATCGCGGTGTTCAACGACGGCGACATGAAGCGCGACTTCACCTATATCGACGACATCGTCCCGGGCGTCGCCGCCGCGCTCGACACCCCCCCGGATGCGGCGAACGGCGCGCCGCACCGGCTCTACAATCTCGGCAACGACCGCCCCGAGCCGCTGATGCGCCTGATCGCGGTGCTGGAGGAAAGCCTCGGCCGCAGGGCGGAGATCGATTTCCAGCCGCTGCAGCCGGGCGACGTCAAGGAGACCTGGGCCGATATCTCGGCGACCCGCCGCGACCTCGGCTTCGCGCCCGCCACGCCGATCGACGCGGGCGTCCCGCGCTTCGTCGCGTGGTTCAGGAGCTACCACGGCATCTGAACGTGGCGCGCCCGGCAGGATTCGAACCTGCGACCCCGAGATTAGGAATCTCGTGCTCTATCCTGCTGAGCTACGGGCGCGTCGGGCGAGCTATAGCAGAACCCCGGCGGCGGAGACAGCGAGCCCGGCTGCCGCGGCGCGACCTACTGATGATGGTGCAGGACCTCCGAATAGGTCGGAAACGGCCATGCGCGGCCATCCACCAGGAGTTCCAGCCGGTCCGCCACGTCGCGCGCGGATTGCATGCGCGGTTTCAGGGTCTCGTGCGCATAGGACGCGGCCTGTCCGGGATCGTCGTGCGGGAAGGACTCGAAGGTGTCGGCGAGCTTTTCGATTTCCGAAAGGAGATCTTCGACGAGCTTCCGCTTTTCGTCGAACATCGGCGACTGGAACCCGGAGTCGCGGTCGGCGCGGGTATCCTCGATGGCGACCGGCAGGATCTGGGTCCTGAGGATCCGCAGCAGCGCCCGCGCCTCGATGTGGAGCTCGGTGGCGTAGGCCTCCTGCAGGACGCTCTGGCGCGCCGCTAGCTCGTGCTCGTTGAGGATGCCGAGCTCGCCCATCAGCTTGACGTTCTTGTCGGCCGTCAGGGTTTCGTAGGCTTCCGGGCTGCTCCTGAGGTGGATCAGGCCGTGCTTCTCGGCGTGCTCGTAGAGAGCGTCGGAGTAGCCGTCTCCGCTGAACAGGGCGCCCTGGTGCTCCTGGATGGTCTCGCGAATCACCTGATCGACGGATTTGCCGGCGTCGACCTCGTCGCACATGTGCTTCAGGCTGTCCGCCAGCGCCGCGTTCACCATGGTCAGCGGGAACGCGATATGCTGGTTGCCGCCCACGGCGCGGAACTCGAAGCGGTTGCTGCACCACGGGAACGGCGCGGTGCGGTTGCGGTCCTCCAGATTGGCCCGCACATCGGCGACCGGGGCCACGATCTCGATCTCCTTGCGCGAGGTTCCGTAACCCGCGAAGTCGCCGCCCTCGGCGACCGCCTTGACATGGGCTTCCAGGCGCTCGCCCAGATGGAGGGTGAGGATCGCGGGCGGCGCCTCCTGCGCGCCCAGCCGGTGATCGTTGCCCGCGGTCGACACGCCGCAGCGCAGCAGGTCGCCGTGCAGGTTGACGCCGCGCAGCAGCGCCGCGACGAAGGCGATGAAACGCCGGTTCTCCTCCTCGGTCTCCCCCGGTACGAACAGGTTGGCGCCGGTGTCGGTGTTGAGCCCCCAGTTGTTGTGCTTGCCGGTGCCGTTGATCCCGGCGAAGGGCTTCTCGTGGAACAGGATCGTGAAGCCGTGGTCGAAGGCGAGGTCGCGAAGCACGTCCATGGCGAGCACGTTGGTATCCGCCGCGAGGTTCGCGAGGCCGAAGACCGGCGAGATCTCGTGCTGCGCGGGGGCGACCTCGTTGTGGGTGCAATGGATCGAGATCCCGAGCTCCCACATCTTGTCGCGCGCCTCCGCCACGTAGCGGTTCACCCGGGGCGACAGCTTGGAGAAATAGTTGCCGTCCATCTCCTGGCCGCGCAGCGGCGCCGCACCCAGCAGCGTGCGCCCCGCCGCCACCAGGTCGGGCCGCGCCAGATACTTCTCCCGGTCGATCAGGAAGAATTCCTGTTCCCAGCCCACATTGCACACCACCTCCCTGGTCGCGCTGTCCCCGAGCAGCGAGAGCAGCCGCACGCTTTGTTCGTTGACCGCCATGTCGGCGCGCAGCAGGGGGGTCTTCTGGTCGAGGGCCTCGCCGTTCCAGGTCACGAAGGCGGACGGGATATAGAGCGTCTGGCGGTAGACGAAGGGCGGCGATCCGGTGTCCCAGCCGATATAGGCCGCCGCCCGATGGGTGTCGCGCAGCCCGCCATTGGGGAAGGAGGAGCCGTCGGTCTCGGTCTGGAACAGCTCCGAGCCCGTCAAGTTGATGATCAGGCGATCGGTGGCGAAATCCACCCCGACGAAGGTTTCCAGCTTTTCGCCGTGGATCGCACCCCGCATCGGCGAGAACCAGTGCGAATAGCCGATGCAGCCCTTCGACTGCGCCCATTCCCGGATCGACTTGGCCAGCGCGTCGGCGAAGTCCCGATCCATCGGCACGCCCGTCGCGCGGCACTGGGCGAGCGCGAAGTAGACGTCCGGATCGACCAGCTTCTTCAGGATCGAGTCGTCCAGCACATTGCTGTTGATCCTCGCCAGGGCCGGCGGCAGCGCCACCTCCTGTGTCGGAGCCTCGTGCGTGGAGTGCGTGATTGCCATGACCGTCCTTCCGCGAGAGCCATTTCCGGGTACCGAAAGCTAATGCATGCGCGCAAGGATCACCAAGAAAAACCGTTCGACCCGCGGCGGCGCGGATCGTGGTTCATTTCATTTGACCTGTTCGACGAAAACGCAAAACTATTGGGGTGAAAGCTCCATTGCAGTTTCCGGTGCCGAAGTCGTTGCGCAGACATGGAAGAAGCGACCGCAGTGCCGCGCGATTTTTCAAGAAAGGCATTTCGAACCCGCCGTGCTCCAGTTCTCACTGATCAATGACTTGCGAGAACTTGCTGCCGCCGCCGAGAGAGTCGACGCGTTTTGCGCCGAGCACGGCGTGTCGCCCGATATCGCCTTCGCCATCAACGTGTCGGTCGACGAGCTCCTGACCAACACGATCAGCTACGGCTACGACGACGGCGAACAGCACCGGATCGAAATGACCGTCCGCGTGGAGGACGGCGTGCTCGTGATCGAGCTCGAGGACGACGCCAGGCCGTACGACCCGACCCGGGCGCCTCATCCCGATACCGACGCACCGATCGAACACCGCCCCATCGGTGGGCTCGGCGTTCACTTCGTCCGCGTATTGATGGACGGGTTCGCCTATCGCCGCAGCGACGGGCGCAATATCGTGACCTTGACCAAACGCACCTGAAACCGCCGGAGGAAGGACGGGCGCGCCCGGTGCTCACGGTTCCTTGCCGTTGTACCGCAGCACGAGGCAGGTGATGTCGTCCGACTGCTCGGCGTCGCCGACGAACTCGCCGACGGCCAGGGTGACGTTTCCGATCACCGTGTCCACCGGCGCTCCCGGACCGATCGAAAGCGCGTCCTCGATGCGGCGCTCGTCGAAGGTTTCGCCCAGGGTGTTCATCGCCTCCGAAATTCCGTCGGTATAGAGGAACAGCGTATCGCCCACGCCGAGCGTCACCGCCTTCTCCTCGTAGTCCAGATCCGGCAGGACGCCGACGGCCACGCCGCCGGTCATCGGCACCGTCTCGATAGCGTCGTCGTTTCGGATCAGGAAGGGCGCGTTGTGACCGGCATTGGCGTAGGTGAGCGTTCCCGTCGCCGGGTCCAGGATGCCGTAGAAGAGGGTCACGAACAGGTCGTGCGGGTTCTCGGAGGAGATCCTGTCGTTGACCACGCGCATGCAGGCGCCGGCCTGACGGATCTCCTGGGCCGTGGCGCGCATGACCGTCCGCGTAATCGCCATGAAGAACGCCGCGGCCACGCCCTTGCCGGAGACATCGGCGATCACCAGTCCCAGCCGGCCGTCCGGCAAGGCGAAATAGTCGTAGAAATCGCCCGCCATCTCGCGCGCCGGCGTCATCATCGCGTCGCCCGAATAGGCGGTATCGGGCGGCAGGGTCTTGGGCAGGATCGCGTGTTGCAGGGAATGCGCGACCGCGAGCTCTTCTTCCATGCGCCGGTTCGCCTCGTCGAGCAGCGCATTCTTGTTCGCGAGGTCGAGCGTGCGCTCGGCGACCAGGGCCTCCAAATGCTCCCGCCGGGCCTGGACCTCGCGCGCCATGGTCTGGAAGGTGTGGATCAGCCGCCCCAGCTCGTCGCGCCGCTCGCGGTAGCGATCGAGCGAATCGGGCTGGAAACTCCCCTGGTCCATTTCCCCCGCGGCCTGTGTCAGCGCCGTGACCGGTCGTGTGATACGGCGGGCCGACAGGGTCGCTGTCACCGCCCCGATCAGGAACGCGGCCAGGGAGATGGCAAGCCCGAAATCGATGTAATCGCCCAGCAGCCCGTCCAGATGGTCGCGCGGCATGTGGATGACGGCAACCCCGGTGGCGACGCCGCCGCGATCGAGAATCGGCGCCGCGACATGCAGTGCGCGGTCGCTGAGAAACGATTGCGCGGCCCCTCGGACGGCCCGGCTCGCGAGCGACTTGTCGGACGATCCGAAGGCGGGCTGTGCCGCGTCCCGCAAGGCGCCCGCCGCGACCGCGGCGGTGACCTTGAGCGAATCGTCCACCACCCATATCGCCCGTATGCCGGGCTGGGCGGCCAGCGAGTCGAGCGCCGCGGCGAGGCCGATGGTCGTGCGCAGCCCTGTTGTCTTGTTCGCAAGGCTGCCGACCAGAACGGACCTGCCCTGGCGCGAGCGCACCCCGACATAGCGCAGCGGCAGTTCCAAACCGTCCTTCGGCACGGATCGGAACGAGACGGAGTAGCGCCGTCCCGAGAGCAGGGTCTGGAGGACCGGGCCGTCGATATCGCCAAGCGCCATGTCGGCGCCGGCATGGCCAAGCCCCTCGATAGCGCGTGCCGACGGCATGCCCTTGTCGTCGAGCACCCAGACATCGTCGACGACGCTGTTGGCCGTGATTTCCGCGATCTCGACGGCGAGCGCCCGGTCGTCATCCCCGAGAACGTCGGCGAGATGGGCCATCGCTATGGCCTGCGCCTCGTTCTCCGAGAGGATCACGCGGTCGATCTCGTCTGAGATCAGACCGACCCGGTTGGCTTCGCTCGCGATCAGCCCGGCGACCATCCGGGCCTGGTTTTCCGCCTGGTCGATCAGCGTGTTGCGCGCCAGCAGTCCCAACGCCACCGCCACGCTGATTATGGCGAGGCCCACCGATGCGGTGACGATCATGATCAGATGCCGGGACAGGCTGTTGCTCGCATCGCGGCGTCGGACATGGGCAAACCGCATCACCAGGGCGACCACGCCGGCGAAGGCGAGGAACCAGCCCATCGCGTAGAGGTAGATCCAGAACGAGAGTTGCGGCTGGCCGAGCGCCGCGATCACCGTGTCGACCCGGAAGACCATCTCGGGTACGCCGATGACGGAGGCCGTGGCCGAAGCCATCACGATGATCAGGAAGTAATTCGTCCATGACGGCAGGAACAGCAGCGCCTCGGTGGTCTGGCCGCGTCTCAGATGCCGCAGCGCGGCAAACGCGTTGTCCGAGACGAATCCCGCGACCGCGATCGACAGCGCCAGCGACGCCTTGAGCCACACCGGCACGATGACCGTCATGCCGAGGATCGCGAAACTCCCCGGGACCATGTAGGCGAGGTAGAACAGCATGACGAAGGTCGGCGCGCTGGCCGCCAGCATCGTCAGCGCACCGGCGCCCTGGCTCACGCGGCGAACGCGGCCTCCCCGCATCGCCGCGAGCGCTATCCCGAACGCCGTGCCGATCGCCATCGCGACCAGCGAAACCAGAATGTTCCAGCCGAATCCGACCGCCAGATAGGGCGTCCAGGTGATCAGGACGTCGACGACGTTGGGCATCTCTAGGTCCCGTGCGCCCTACGCTCCCAGCCGCGGAGCGCCCACACGGTGGCGAAGACCAGCAGGAAGTAGCACAGCAGCAGCAGGTTCATCATCACCGCGTCATTGCCCTTTTCGGCAATGATCGCCGTGCTGGCGTGCACCAGCTCCGGCAATGCGAGGGTGCTCGCCATTCCGGTCGCCTTGACGATGTTGACGGAATTGCCCGCCACGGCGGCATGGCACAGCTCGAGGGCTCGGCGGAATTCGCGCAGGGAGAACCCCAGCCTGCCGCCGGCGCCGGCCGCGACGTCCGCGGCCAGGGAGAACGACACCGCGTTGCTGGCCGCGGCATAGAGCGACAGCACCGCGGCGGCGAGCGAGAACGCATCGAGCGTGAAGCCATAGGCAAACAGAATGCCGCCGATCCCGAAGAAGAAGACGTAGAGCTGGAGCAGCGGAGGCGTCATCCGGAGCACCGCGCACAGCGCCTGCAGGAAAGGCGCGAGGACAGGGATCCGGCGATGCAAGACCCAGCCGAACAGGGCGCCCAGCACGATACTGCCGACAACGGTCGCGACCGAAAGCGCGACCGTGAGGAACAGACCATGGAGGAATACGCTGCGGTTGAGCGGATCGTAGACCGGGCTGACATCGAGACCGGTCGATTCCTTGAACGCCATGGATATCGCCGTGAGCCCGCCCACCTCCTCGCTGGTGATGAGCGCGCGCTCCCGGCAGGCCAGCGGCCAGCTGCCGTCCTCGTCGCGGCGGCAGACGAGTTCGCCCGACTCGTCGGTTTCCCGCCAGGTCTCGTGCGCCCGCCGCAGATAGGGCGATGGGGGCAGGTTCCACCGCTTTTCCAGCTCCTGGAAGAACCCTTCGCGATGCCACACCGCGACGGTGTCGCCGAAAAGACGGTCGAGGCCTAAGCCCGCCTCCTCCTTCCTGATGGCGATCGCCCAGGGCGCGACGAAGCGCGTCGGCAGCGACACGGTGAACCCGTTCCACTCTCCGGTCGCCAGGGCGCTCAGCAGGTTGACCTCGTCGTACAGCCAGCCCACGCAGTGTCCGTTGCGCAAGGCGAGCGCGGCTTCGCGGGTGGAGTTGAGGGAAATCGTCTCGACGAGCAGGCGTTGCGCGGCCAGGCGGTTCCAGATCGAGCCCTGGACGCTGCACAGCGTGCGGCCGCGGAGACCTTCCCAGGTGGAGATGCCCGAGTCTTCGCGCATCAGCACGTTGGCGCCATCGCCGTAATACTGGGGCTCGATCATGTGCACCAGCCGGCGGCGGCTGCGGTTGTCGCCCAGCGTGGCGATGACGACGTCGATTTCGCCGCGCGCGAGCTTCTGCAGACGGTTGGCGCTGGTCACCGGGGTGAGCCGCACCGCTACGCCGATCGCGTCCGCCAGGCCGCGCGCGACATCGACATCGTAGCCCACCAGCTTGCCGGATTCGTTGCGCACCCCGAACGGGTGGTAGTCCGCCTTCACGCCGGCGATCAGGTAACCCCTGGCCCGGATCTCGTCGAGCCGGTCCGCCGCCGCCGGCCATGCGCCGAAGAGCCCCACGGCGATCGCGACGGCCATGTGGACCAAAGCGGGAATTCGCCGGGGCCTGCCGCCCGTGATCGGAAAACCGGGAAAATTCACGGTCGGGCCACGATCAGAAAACCGTAGCCGACCGCCGCCGGCGCGAACCCGCAAGCCAGGTCGTCCAGCCGGGCCAGCAGGGGGTTGCCGACCACGGCCGTCTCCGGAAGCAGGCTCTCCGGCTCGATGCTCTCGATCCTGAAACCGGCGCTCGACAATTCATCGCGTGCCTCGGTGGGCGAGAACAGATGATAGAACATCTCGATAGTACCAGCCTCCGAATGGCGCGCGTACAAGACATCGCCGGGCTCCAGCGCGCCATCCCGCACCATCGGCGCCGCGCTGCGCTGTTCCGCGTGAAATCGTCGTTTGGCGTTGGGCAGGCTGAGGACCAGAACGCCGTCCGGTTTCAGGATTGCCCGGAGCGAGGCGAGCAGGGACGCCCGCTCCTTCCGCCCCGCCACATGGGCCAGGACACCGAAGGCGAGAAGCGCAAGATCGAACCCCTGCGGGAACGAGCGGGCCAGCCCCGAGGCGCCGGCATTGCGTACGGCAAGGCGCCCATCGCCGACGAATGCCGCCAGGCGCTCCGCCAGCATGCGGCAGGCGGTCGGGCAGACATCGTAGGCCACCCCCGTCGCCCGGGTGCGTTGCAAGAGCGGCAGGGTGTAGCGCCCCGTCCCGGCGCCGAAATCGACAAAGCGACCGTCCGTCGGCATCAGGCGGAGCAGGGTCCGCAACGTGCGCCGGTTCGGGCTGGGGTACCGGCGGTCGTAGAGCCCCGAGGACAGATACGCATCGTAGCTGTTCGACATGTCCGGCGTCGCTGCCTCGGATTCGGGCACGGCGCCGGCTACGCAATCTCTGACTCCGCTGGGTGCGATGGTGGCGTCTCCGCTGGACTCGTCGAGACCACCGTGGATCTCGTCGAGATATGAAATTCGGGGTGCGTCGCCCCGCCGTGGCGGGCGACGCTCAAATTTTCCCAATCGCTGGTAAATTCCGCCTGAGATTGAGATTGTCGAACTCCCCCATTGTTGACAATTTTGTCCCTCGGTTCAAATAGTAAGTCGAGACGGGCGGACAAACGAGGAAGCCGCGCGGCGTTTTACCGCAGGGCAACCGCGGCGGCGCGCCGCGAAGGGCCGAATCTCCGCTCGGCCGATCGGAAGGAGCAAGACGAGGTGAAGCTGGTACGAGAGGGCGGGCTGCGTCTCCCGAGGGCGGCAGCCGTGTTGACCGGCGCGGCGCTTGCGATGGTCAGCGTTGCCGCGACCGCGGCGGAGAGCGTCCTGACCCGCATCGCCGCGGACGGGGTGATTCGCGCCGGCACCAGGGCCAGCGCGGCACCCTTCGCCCAGAAAACGGCGGCCGGAGAATTCCAGGGTTTCTCCGTCGATCTGCTGCAGGAGATCCGGGCCGCGGCCGAACGGGAGCTGGGCCGGCCGGTCCGGATCGAGCTGTACGAAGTGACGCCGAGCGACCGTCTGGATCGGGTCGCCCGAGGCGAGCTCGATATCGTCTGCGGCATCACCACCCCGACCTGGGACCGGGAGAGGATCGTCGATTTTTCGCTGCCGTTCTTCCGCGACGGCACCCGGGTGATGGTCTATCGCGGGCGTGCCGGAGAGACCGTCGATGTCGGGCAGCTCAATATCGGCGTCGTCAAGGGCACCACGACCGTGGCCGTCCTCGAGGAAACCCTGCCCGGGGCGCAGCTCATCGAATTCCCCAACATGGGTGCCGCGATGGGCGGTCTGGAGAAGGGCGAGGTCGACGGGGTCGCCAATGTCGGTGTCGTGCTGCTCGGCCTCGCCGAACGCAGCGAACCGCGGCGCAGCGTCGTGCTGTTGCCGAGGACCCGCGCCCTGGCGACGGAAAGCCTCGCCTGCGTCCTGCCGCAGAACGACAGCCGCTGGCGGGACCTGGTCAACCGGACCCTGGTCCGCATGTTCGGCGACGTGCAGCAATTCAAGGGACGCTACGAAGAAGTCTACAATCGCTGGTTCGGCCGGGACGGCGCGTTGTTCTACCCGCTCGATCGCGCGTCCCGCGACTACCTGGCCGACGTGTCCATCTGGGCCAAGTAACCGCCCGGTTCGCGCCGCGCTCGCGCCTCGCGCGGCCGGTCTTCGGCCGCGCGGCGACCCGATGACGGTTGATCGCCGCCCGGCACCCGGCCTATAAGACTGTCATTCCCTGAACCGTGGTTTCTGTTCGCGTGACTTTCCGAAAACGGCTGGATGGCTGCGCCGAGAGCGCCAATGCGAACCGGAGGGCATGCAATATCATGTCGCATATCGCGAAATCGATCGGATTGACGACTACCGAACGCGCGGCGAATCGAGGATCGACCCCCATGGGCTCTGCGCGCGACGACGGCGTCCCGCCCGGGTGGCGGCGGGTCCCCGCGCTCGGCCTGGCGGTTGCCGGCGCCCTTGTGCTGTTCTCGGCGAACGCGCATGCGGCGGTGGCCGACGAGACGCAGTTCGTCCTGAACAGTTTCTCGTTCCTGATCTGGGGCGCGCTGGTGATGTGGATGTGCGCCGGGTTCACCATGCTCGAATCGGGCTCGGTGCGGACCAAGAACGCCTCGGTCATCTGTCTCAAGAATATCGGCCTCTATTCGATCGCCGGGCTGATGTTCTACCTCGTCGGCTACAACATCATGTATGTCGGGGTCCCCGAAGGCGGCTGGTTCGGCACGCTGACGCTGTTCTACGGCACCACCGGCGACGAGGTGGCGCTGCTCGGCGGCGGCGACGACGCGGCCAAGGCGGGCGCCGCGGTGGTCAAGAACGGCTACTCGACGATGTCCGACTGGTTCTTCCAGATGGTGTTCGTTGCCACCACCGCCTCGATCGTCTCCGGCACGCTCGCCGAACGGGTCAAGCTGTGGTCCTTTCTGCTCTTCATCACCGTGCTGACTGCGATCATCTACCCGGTCATCGGGTCGTGGACCTGGGGCGGCGGCTGGCTCACGGCGATGGGCTTCCAGGACTTCGCCGGTTCGACGATCGTCCACTCGACCGGCGGCTGGGCGGCGCTCGCCGGGGCGCTGGTGGTCGGCGCGCGGAAGAACAAGTTCCGCGCCGACGGCAGCGTGAAGGTCACCCCGCCGTCCAACGTGCCCGCGGTGACGCTCGGCGTGTTCATCCTGTGGCTCGGCTGGTTCGGGTTCAACGGCGGCTCGCAGCTGGCGCTCGGCGGGGCCGCGGACGCCGTGGCGATCAGCAACATCCTCGCCAACACCAATCTCGCCGCGGCCGCCGGGGTCATCTCCGCGATGGCGCTGTCGCGGCCGGTTCTCGGGCGGGTCGATCTGCTGGCCAGCCTGAACGGGGCGATCGGCGGCCTGGTGGCGATCACCGCGGGGCCCGACATCGTCCAGCACTACTGGGCGGTGGTGATCGGCGGGGTTGGCGGCTGCATCGTCGTCCTCGGGATCAAGCTCCTCGACCGGCTCAAGATCGACGACGTGGTCGGCGCGGTTCCGGCGCATCTGTTCGCCGGCATCTGGGGCACGCTCGCGGTGTGCATCGCCGCGGGCGGCGATTTCCTGGTGCAGCTCACCGGCATCCTGGCCATCGGGGCGTTCGTGTTCGTCACCTCGTGGGTGGTATGGTGGGCGATCAACTCGACCATCGGCGCCCGCGTCACGCCGATAACCGAAGAGCTGGGGCAGGATGTCGCGGAGCTGGGCATCGAGGCCTACCCGGAATTCGTCGTCGTCCCCGACATGGAAGACTGAGGGACGGCCTGCCTGCCCGAGCGGCCCGCATTGGGGTACAATGGGGCGCAATATCGACCGAAGGCGTGCGTTTATAGAAGCTGTCGCAGGACACGAAGACGATGGATTTGACGACTGAACGAAGCGAAAACGTCGTGTGCGTGGACGTGAAGGGGCGAATCGACGGATCCACCGCCGTCGCCTTCGAGGAAGCGGTCCGCAATGCGTTCGAGGAATCCGACCGCGCCATGATCATGGATTTCCGCGAGCTCGCCTATATCAGCAGCGCCGGGCTCCGGGTGATCCTGCTCACGGCGAAGTCGCTGCAAAGCCAGGACGCCAAGCTGGTGCTGTGCTCGCTTTCCGAACAGATTCGCGAAGTGTTCAAGATCAGCGGCTTCGACAAGCTTCTGCCGATACACGAGGACAGGGAGGAGGCGCGCGCGTCCCTCGGCGCCTGACCGGCCCGCACGCGCGCGTCCGGTCGGCACCGGCTCGAGGCCGCGCCGGGCCCCTGGAGCCTTCCCGCCCGGCCGACCGGGCGGGTTTTCCTTTTTCGGGAGGCATGAGAGATGGAGGGACGCAAGGTCGCCATCGTTACCGCCGGCGGCAGGGGGATGGGGGCGGCGATCGCCCGGGCCCTTGCCGAGCGGGACCATGCGCTCGTCCTGATGTCGCCCGGCGGGTCGGCCGAGGCGCTGGCCGAAGAGCTCGGCGCGATCGGCGTGAACGGGTCGGTCACCCGGGCAGGGGACCTCGAAGCGGCGGTCGCGGCCGCGATGGATGCCCACGGCCGCGTCGACGCGGTGGCCAACAATGCCGGTTTCCCGCCCAAGGGGGAGCTGCTCGACATCCCCGACGAGGACTGGCGCGACGGCCTCGACATGGTGCTGTTGAACGTCATCCGCATGGCGCGTCTGGTGACGCCGATCATGGTCGCGCAGGGCGGCGGCGCGATCGTCAACATTTCCACCTACGCCGCCGTCGAACCCAGCCCGGCCTATCCGGTCTCCGCCACCTTCCGGGCAGGGCTGTCCGCCTTCACCAAGCTCTACGCCGACCGCTACGCCGCCGACGGCGTCCGCATGAACAACATCCTGCCCGGCTTCATCGACACCCACGGGGCCGATGACAAGGTGGCGGAAGGCATCCCCGCGCGGCGCTACGGAACCCCGGAAGAGGTGGGCGAGACCGCGGCTTTCCTGCTGTCCGACGGCGCCGGCTACATCACCGGCCAGAACCTGCGCATCGACGGCGGGCTCACCCGATCCGTCTAGCGTTCCGCATCCCTCAGGGGTGCAGCGAGATGCAGATCGCCTGTTCGCCGGGGATCTCCCCGCCGAGCATCCGGATCGCGCGCTCGGCGTCCTCCAGCTTCATCTCGTGGGTGTGCATCGGCGCCAGGCTTTCCAGGTTGCGGGCGAGCAGGTCGATGCCGGCGCGGTACATGTCGGCGCCCTGGGTGAACACCGCCTTGAGCGTGATCTCCTTGTAGACCATTCGGTCGGTATCCAGCGTCGCCACGCTGTTGCCGCCCTTGACCCCGGCGACGACGATGGTCCCGCCCGAGCGCACGACCTCGACGGCGTGGCCGATCACCGCGGTGTCGGCCGGCACCACGTCGACCGCGATGTCGACGCCGCTTCCGCCGGTGATCTCCATGACCCGGGCCACCGTGTCCTCCTCGTCGGCGATGATGGTGTGGGTGGCGCCGAAGGCGCGCGCGAGGTCCAGCTTGAAGGCGTCGCGCCTGAGCCCGGTGACGATGATCTCGGACACCCCGGCGGCCTTGAGCGCGACCACCGAGGCGAGCCCGCGCTGCCCGCACCCCATCACCAGCACGGTGTCGGAAAAGCCCGCCCCCGGCACCACGACCGCCCATCGGATGCCGGCGGCGAGCGCCTGATACATGGTCGCCATCTCGTCGGGCACCCGGTCGGGCAGCTTGTGCATCAGGGTGCGCTCGTGCAGGTGGATGTATTCGCCGTAGCCGCCCCACAGCCCGTGACCGATGGTCGTCGGCAAATAGCCATAGGCCGGCGAGGCCATCTGGAACATCCCCTTGCACAAATGATGCGCGCCGGCCAGGCAGTCGACGCAGCGGCCGCAGGAAATCACCGGCTGCAGCGCGACCCGGTCGCCCGCCTTGACGCCCCATCTGTCCGCCGCCTCGGCGCCGAGCTCCTCGATCACGCCGACCGGCTCATGGCCCGGGATGACGGGGTAGACGGCGAGCCCCTTTTCCGCGAAGTGGCCGCGATACTGTTCGACATCGCTGCCGCAGAGCCCGCATGCCCTGACCCGCAGCAAGCCCTCCGAGGCGCCCACCACGGGGATTTCGAATTCCTCCATCTCCAGCCGCCGGGCGGCGACCTGCACCATCGCGCGTGCCTTCATCGAAGCCGTCTCCCCGATCCAGGGTGAAACTCGCCGGGCAAGGATGGTCGCGGCATCGCCGACGGGTCAACCGGGCGGCCCGGCGGTTGACTCGCCGCCGCCACGCCGGGACGGTATCGGCCGAACCGTTGCAAGGGAGCGCCGGCATGGAAAGCCGTCCGTCATGAGCGCCGGTCTGCGCGGCGCCCGCGGAGTGACCCACTACGAACCGGGACGCACCCATGACGGCTATACGCTGTTCGCACCGATGTACGGCCGCAACGTCTGGCTGATCGACATGTGGGGCACCATCGTGCACCGCTGGCCGACCGAGAACCTGCCGGGCAATTACGGCGAGCTGCTCGACAACGGCAACCTGCTCTTCGCCGGCCGCAGGACGCCCGCGATCCCCGAGCTCGCGGGCAATGGCGGCGAGCTCGTGGAGTACGACTGGGCGGGCGAGGTCGTCTGGCAGTACCGCGACCCCTATCTCAGCCACTGCTTCGAGCCGCTCGCCAACGGCAACGTGCTGGTCAACAAGTGGCGCCGCGTACCGGCCGAGATCGCCCGCCGCGTCGCGGGCGGCCAGCCCGGCACCGAGCGCAACGGCGAGATGTACGGCGAAGCGGTGCAGGAGATCGACCGCGCCGGAAACGTCGTCTGGGAATGGCTGACCTTCGAGCACCTCGATCCCGGGATCGACGCGATCGGCCCCATGCATCCGCGCGACCGCTGGACCAATCTCAACGCGCTGCACGAGATGCCCGACGGCCGCCTCCTGATGAGCTTCCGCTTTACGAACACGATCGTCATCGTCGACCGGGCGAGCGGCAATATCGACTGGCGCTGGGGTCCCGGGCAGATCGCCGGCCAGCACGACCCGACCTGGCTCGAAGGGGGCAACGTGCTGGTTTTCGACAATGGCGCGCACCGTACCCACACGACGATCGACTACTCGCGGGTGATCGAGGTCGACCCGGCGACCGGCGAGATCGTATGGGAGTACAAGGAGAACCCGGTCTACGACTTCTCGAGCTTCATCTGCTCGGGCGCCCAGCGGCTCGCCAACGGCAACACGCTGATCTGCGAATGCACCAAGGGGCGGCTGTTCGAGGTGACGCGCGACGGCGACGTCGTGTGGGAGTTCGTCAGCCCGTTCTATTACGAGCACCCGATCTTCGGGACCAACAACATGGTCTTCCGCTGCATGCGCTACGACGCCGACGACCCGCGCTTCGCCGGCGCGCCGCTGGACCCGGCCGACAACGCCGACTTCAACGCCATGATGCCGCGCCCGTTCGTGCGCAGCCCCAACAGCGCCAGGCCGCTGGGCACGAGCTACGCGGCGGGGACGATCCTGCGCGGCGGGCACTGATATCGGCGGCGAAGGACCGGGCGGCGGGCGCCGATCGGAGAGCGCGCGGATGACTTCGAGCGATACCGAGCCAGGCCATGCCGATGGCGACGCGCTGATCGCGGCGGCGCGGGCATTGGCGCCGACGCTCAGGACCGACGCCGAGAGCGCGGAGAAGGCGCGCAGGATTTCCCCACGGGTCGATGCGGCGATCAGGGAGGCCGGTTTTCTCCGTATTCTTCTGCCCCGCCGTTTCGGCGGCTACGAGCTCGACCTGGAGACCGCGATAAACGTGATCCTGGAGCTGTCCGCGGCGTGCGGATCCACCGGCTGGGTCGCGAGCTGCGGCATTTCGCACCAGTGGATGGTCGCGCAGTTTCCGCTGGCCTGCCAGGAGGAGATCTGGGCCGACGGCCCCGACAAGCTGGTCGTGACCTCGTTCCCGGCGACCGGCAACTGCGAGCGGGTCGATGGCGGGTTCCGGATCGACGGGAGGTGGCGCTACGCCAGCGGCTGCGACTACGCCGATGTCGCGCTGCTCGGCGTCGCGCTGCCCCCGGCGCAGGATGGCGGGCGCGCGGTCCCGGGGTTCGTGGTGGTGCCGATGTCGGATTGCGGGATGGAAGAAGACTGGGACACGATGGGGCTCGCGGCGACCGGCAGCCATGCGGTTGTCGCCGACAACGTCTTCGTGCCGGACCATCGGAGCCTTCCCGCGGATGTCTTCGTCTCGACCGACACGCCGGGCACGCTCGCCTTCGAGACCAATCTCGGGCGCTACCCGGTGTTTTCGCTCGGCGCCCACGGCCTGTCGGCGACGGCGGTCGGATGCCTCCAGGGCGCGCTCGACCACTTCGTCGCGCTGCTGGCCGATTGGCGGGTCCGCGGCAGCGGGGTCGGCGCGGGCGCCAGGGTCGCCGAGTTTCCCGCAATCCAGATGCGGGTCGGGCACGCGGCGATGGCGCTGAAGGCGGCGAAGGCGCTGATGTTCTCGCAGATCGAGGACACGCGGCGCGCGGTCATCGACCGGGCCGCGCAGCTGGACCGCGGCGCGCGTCTGGAGAACCGGGTCGTCCAGGCCTATGTCGTCCAGCTCGCCCTGCAGGGGCTCGACGCCCTGTGGGGCGCGACGGGCGCGACCGGCATCCATCACGCCGAACCGGTCCAGCGCGCCTGGCGCGACGCGCACGCCGTGTCCCACCACGCGTTCCTCAACTGGGACGTCCACGCGGCGATGTACGGCCAGGCCCGGCTCGGGCTCGAACCTCGCGGCGCGCCCTACTGACCGCGCCGCACAACACTCGGGAGAAAACGATGACGGAAATCAGGGCGGCGGTATTTCGCGATACCGGTCTGAAGCCTTCGATCGAGACCCTGGAGATGGCCGGACCGGGCGCCGACGAGGTGCTGGTCAAGCTGACCGCGACCGGCGTCTGCCACACCGACCTGAAGACGGCGGTCACCGACCGGTCGCCCCGTCCGGTGGTGCTCGGGCACGAAGGCGCGGGCGTCGTCGAGGCGGTCGGCCCGGGCGTTGCCGATTTGGAGCCGGGCGATCACGTGGTGATGACCTTCACCTGGTGCGGGCACTGCCCGAGCTGCCACAGCGCCCGGCCGGCCTATTGCTACAACACCAATCACTTCGCCTGCACCCGCCCCGACGGAACCCACTACCTGCACGGCGCCGACGGCCCGGTGCATGGCGACTTCTTCAATCAATCGTCCTTCGCCACCCATGCTCTGGGACGCCGGACCGGCGTGGTCAAGGTGCGCAAGGACGCGCCGTTGAGCATGCTGGGGCCGCTGGGCTGCGGGATTCAGACCGGGGCGGGCGCGGTGCTCAACGTGTTCCGGATGAAGCCCGGGCAGACGCTCGCCGTCTTCGGCGCGGGCTCCCTCGGTCTTTCCGCGGTGATGGCGGCGCGGATCGCCGGCGCGGCCGAGGTGGTCGCCGTCGACCTCCACCCCAACCGGTTGCAGCTCGCCACCGAGCTCGGCGCCGACCACGCGATCCGTGCCGGTGGCGGGTCCGTGCACGAGCGGATCCGCGACCTGATCCCCCACGGGGTCGATTTCGCGCTGGATACCACCGCCATCGGCCCGGTGATGCTGGACGCGATCGCAAGCCTGGCGCCGCACGGCAGTTTCGGCTTCGTGGCCCCGACCGAGACCGGGGAGCTGACCGTCCCGCTGCGGCCGCTGATGATGAACCGCAGGGTTCTCGGCATCATGGAGGGGAACAGCAACCCCGACGTCTTCATTCCCCAGCTGGTCGATTTCCACATGCAGGGCGTGTTCCCCTTCGACCGGCTGGTCAGGTTCTATCCGTTCGACGATATCGAGCAGGCCTTCCACGACAGCGAGGCGGGCACCACGGTCAAGCCGATCCTCGAGATGTGACCGCCCGGTGTATACAGGTCAGGGGAAACACCGGCACGGAGGAACAGGACGATGACACTTCAGGGTCCCAGCGCGTCGGAACTTCAGGATCTCGCCCGCTCCCTGGGCTTCGGGCTGACCGACGGGGAGGCCGGGGAATACAGCGCGCTGCTCGCACCGCTGGTCGGCATGGCCGACGCCCAGCAGAAGATGCCGGACTGCCTGCCGGAGGTGAAATATCCGCGGACCCCCGGCTACCGGCCCGACGGCGAGGAAAACCGCTACAACGCCTGGTACTACAAGAGCCGGGTCGAGGGTGCGCCGGACGGCAGGCTGAAGGGCAAGACGGTCGCGCTCAAGGACAACGTCATGCTGGCCGGCGTGCCGATGATGAACGGCACGTCGATCCTCGAGGGCTATGTCCCCGAGGTCGATGCGACGATCGTCACGCGCCTTCTCGATGCCGGCGCGACGATCCTGGGGAAGGCGCATTGCGAGAACTACTGCCTCTCGGGCAGCAGCCATACGAACGCGACCGGCCCCTGCCACAACCCGCACCGGATGGGCTATAGCGCCGGCGGCTCGTCCTCCGGCAGCGCGGCGCTGGTGGCGGCCGGCGAGGTCGACATGGCGATCGGCGGCGACCAGGGCGGGTCGATTCGCATGCCGGCCTCGTTCTGCGGCGTATACGGGATGAAACCCACCTACGGCCTGGTGCCCTATACCGGGGTTCTCGGGATCGAAGCCGCCATCGACCATGTCGGGCCGATGACCGCGACCGTGGCCGACAACGCCTCGATGCTCGAGGCCATCGCGGGTCCCGACGGCATCGACGGACGGCAGCGCGACGTGGTCACGCATCCCTATTCGGAGATGCTGGACGGCGGGGTTTCCGGGCTGCGGATCGCGGTGATCGAGGACGGGTTCGACCATCCCCGCTCCCAGCCCGAGTCCGACGCCGTGGTGCGCGCCGCCTGCGCCAGGTTCGGCGAGCTCGGCGCGGAGGTCGAGACCATCGCCTTCCCGCTGCACCGCGAGGCCGCGGTCATGTACATGCCGGCCCTCGCCGAGGGGCTGGCGCGGGAAATGATGCTGCAGGGCGGCGTGTTCTACGGCCTGCCCGGGCTCTATGTCCGCGGCGCGCTCGAACGCTGCAACGGCTGGACCGAGCGCGCGCATGAGCTGCCGCCCACCGTCCGCGCCTTCACGCTGCTCGGGGCCTGGTACATGGAGACCCTGGGCGGGCGCGTATACGCCAAGGGGATGAACCTGCAGCGCAAGGCGAAGGACGGGTTCGCGCGGCTGATGGAGGACTTCGATCTCCTGCTGATGCCGACCGTGCCGCTGGTGGCGCAGCCGTTTCCGGCGGCGGACGCCTCGATCGCGGCGTATTGCGATCACGCCTGGAACATGCTGGCCAACTGTCCGACCTACAACTACACCGGGCAGCCTTCGATGTCGGTGCCCTGCGGCACGGTCGACGGCCTTCCGGTCGGGCTGATGATCACCGGGCGGTGGTGGGAGGAGCCGACCGTCTACCGGGCCGCGGCGGCGTTCGAGGCGAATTTCGACTGGCGTACCCTCTGACGGGGCAGGTTTGACAGCGTGCGGGGCGGTACCCAGTATCGGCCCTCCACGCGACCACCGCGCCGAGGGGATCATGGGGTTTGAAGTCGTCGAGCTCAGGACGGCGATCGAGTCGGCCGGCGGCACGGAAACGTGCCTGTCCGCTCTCGCTTGAGGCTGCAACTTCGGGGACAGGGACGATGGTCGAAGCCAGACCCTTCTTCACCAACATTCACGGCGCGCCGACCCGGAACATGAAGCTGGGGCGGGGCACCGGCATCAAGCTGATCAACCCCGAGATGGGCTGCCGGAAGGTCGACGTCCACATCAACGTCATCAACGACGACAGCGGCCCCGGCGAGGTCCATTTCCACGAGA